>Ga0256834_1001561_pt1 | contig 15252 bp, 10 predicted proteins | sample 4281140metaG_FD_190536 | JGI IMG/M metagenome (GOLD analysis project Ga0256834, IMG submission 190536) | Hydrothermal vent microbial communities from East Pacific Rise, Pacific Ocean - 4281-140 | ecosystem: Environmental > Aquatic > Marine > Hydrothermal vents | place: Pacific Ocean: East...
ATTGGTTTTCTCATCTATCGGGTACCAAACGGTGGAAAAACCGGTACACAAAAGCGGGACTATAAATGTAGTGCTTAAAGAAAGCACCTCACAACTTGACAAAGTCGTGGTAACGGCAATGGGTATTAAAAGAAAAGAAAAAGCTTTAGGCTATGCTACACAACAGATTAAAACCAAAAACCTTATGGTATCGGGTAAAAATAATGCAATAGAAGCCCTACAAGGTCAAGTTCCCGGCTTACAAATAACCCGAACCTCAGGAGCTGCCGGTGGTGGTGTAGATATTTTAATTAGAGGATTATCTTCGGTCAACCCCAGCAGAAATAATCAGCCCTTAATTATTGTTGACGGAGTAGCTATAAATAATGAAACCGTAACCGGTAATGTTTTACCTAGTGATGGCTCAACGGCTGTTAATTCTTCCGAACAATTCTCTTATACCAACAGAGCTAGTGATATAAACCCTGAAGATATTGAATCTTTCAATATTCTTAAGGGAGCTGCCGCTACTGCTCTATATGGTGTTAGAGCTGCCAATGGTGCCATTATTATTACAACTAAAAAAGGAAAAATCGGCAAGCCGAAAATTAACTTTAATGTTTCAACAACTTGGCGTAATGTCGTAACAACTCCCGAATTGCAAAAAACTTATAGAGAAGGTAATAGAACAACTAAAAAACCCGGATCAGTCATCGACCCTAACGAACCAAGCGGTTTTAAACACTATGGCTTTGCTTTTTATTCTTGGGGACCTACTTTTGACGCAGATGAATACGTAACCTCTACAGGTGAAGTAATTGACTTAAGACATGATGCATTTCATGACCCCTATGAATTATTTAGAACCGGCATCAATAATCAATTGAATTTTAATATCAGTGGTGCCAATAATATTTTGGACTATTATTTTTCAGCCGGTTATAATGCCAATGCTGACATTTTACCAAACACATATTATAATAAAAAATCTCTACGATTTAAAGGTGGCTATAAAGTATCTGATAAACTAAAAATCGGTTCATCAATTTTATATACCAATTCAGATGGTGCATTGGCCAATACCGGCCAAAAATCGGTATTTAGTTCACTATCATACTGGTCATCTACTTTTCCTATTAATGATTATCTAACCAAGGATGGAAAACAAAAAAACTATACTTTTGGTGTTATAGATAATCCAAGATATTTTCTTGAAAAAAGTAACTTATTAAATAAAGTTGACCGATGGATTGCCAGTGCTTCTATCAATTATAAACTTACAAGTTGGTTAACTTTGGATTATACAGCTCAAGTCGATCAATATTCAGATTTAAGAAATAGATTTGTACCTGCTGACTTAGATGTCGGAACAAAAGTCGGCGGTTTTATTGTAAATGAAGATATTACTTATAGAGGTTTTGAATCTAATTTTTTAGCAACATTCACCCATGACTTCTCTAAAGATTTTAAATCAAGTTTTACTTTAGGAAACCAAGTATCCAGTTCAGACAGAAACTATTCTATGATTAGAGGAGAAGGATTAAACATTCCCGATGTAAATGATTTAGGAAATACCACCAATATTTTTGCAGACAAATCATTGGTTAGATATCGAAATGTCGGTGTTTTTGGTGACTTAAGACTCTCTTATAAAGATGTCTTATTCTTATCGGTAACGGGTAGAAATGACTGGTTATCAACCATGCCTGCCAAAAACCTTTCTTTCTTTTATCCATCTGTTAGTATGTCTTATGTATTTAGTGATCTATTTGGAATTAACAGCCCACTTTCATTTGGAAAGATTAGAGCTTCATATGCACAAGTTGGTAAAGGCCCTAATTTTGGAAAAATAGGTCATTTCTTTTATAAAGACCCTAATTTCCCCTTTGGAGGAACAGGCGGCTATTATTCCGGAGTAACTGAAGGTGATGAAAATCTAGTCCCCGAAAGAAGTAATTCTTATGAAGTAGGAACCGATTTACGTTTCTTTAATAACAGATTACACATTGACTATACCTATTATTTTACTAAAGTAACCGATCAAATTTTTAGAGTGGGAACAGCTTATTCTTCAGGATTGTCAGGCGTTATAATCAATGCCGGTGATTTTGAAAATTGGGGACATGAATTATTAATTGGTGGTGACATTATTAAGAATAAAAAATTCAAATGGAATGCAACTATTAATTTTTCAACCCATGAAGGCGTTATAACTTCTTTGCCTGATCAATTGGACGGACAAATTACCTACTTTAGTAACAGAATTACCCTAAAATCTAAAGTAGGAGATAAATTAGGCTCGCTATATGGCTGGGTATTTATGACACGTGACGGTGAACGATATGTTGGGCCAGATGGTAAATGGGTTATTACTGGCGATAAAAATGAAGGACTTTTTTACCAAAATAATAATGAACAGGTTATTGTAGGTAATGCTTTTCCTGATTATATACTATCATTAGGTAATAATTTAAAATTTGATAATTTTAAACTCAGTTTTCTGTTAGAATATAAGAAAGGTGGAGACATTTATGATATGGGATATAGAAACAGTTTAAGAAATGGTAATTTAAAAGAAACCGAAGTGCGTGATGTATATAGAATTTTAGATGGTGTTATGGATGACGGACATGGCGGATATACTAAAAACACTATACCTACCTTTATCTCCGCAAATAATTTTTATAGAGATTGGAGACACTATAACAATGCCGCCGAAATAATATTACAAGATGGCTCTTGGTTAAAATTAAGAACCGTCAGTTTATCTTATAGCTTGAATTCAAAATTCGTTAAAAGAATCCATGCCAATAAAATTAGTTTAAGTCTTAGTGCCAACAATATTTTGCTTTGGACACCCTACAAAGGCTTTGATCCGGAAGGTAACTATTTTAGCCCAGGCAGCAATATCTATGGATATAATGGTCTAAATGTTCCTCTATCCAGAGACTATACTCTCGGTTTAAATGTTGAATTTTAAAATACAATAAAATGAAAAAAATACTATCAATAATCATATTAACCGCTTTCATGTTTGCAAATAATAGCTGTAGCAAAGACTATTTTAATGTAAACGTTCCATCAGGCACAGCCGATGGTGATCAACTTAGCATGAGCGACCTATTGGGACCTGTTATTTTCCATTCGTTTTATGCAAATTACTATGCTGAACGATCATTTGGCAATTATACCCAAAATTTTACCGGTCAAGGCGGAACAGCTGCCGGTAAGACTTCCAATTCAGGCACTTGGTCTAAAATATATTTAAAAGTATTACCTAACTTAAAGGTCATAAGGGAAAAAGCAGTTGCTAAAAATGCCATACATTATGATGCAGTTGCCAAAATTTTAACGGTTTTTAATATAAGCTTAGCCACTGATAGCTGGGACTGGATTCCATTTTCAGAAGCAACACAAGGCTCAGCTAACTTTCATCCGGCCTTTGATTCACAAGAAGAAGTTTACGATAATATGCTAAATTTACTAAATGAAGCCATAAACCAATTGGAATCCAACGATGACTCAGGTTATTCTATTGGAAATGAAGATTTGGTATATCATGGAGACGTCAGCAAATGGCTCAAAGCCGCTTATACATTAAAAGCCCGTTTGCAACTTCATCTTATGTATAAAAATAATATCAACCCAGATGATATAATTGCAAATCTGGACAATGGTTTTGATTCTAATTCTGATGATTTTCAAATGAATTTTGACTCTAGAAACCTAAACCCTTGGTATTCTCGTGAAATTAAATCACGAGCTACCGGTAATGACCATGATAAAATTGGGGATCAATTGGTAAGTTATATGAACGGCAGCTCTTATCCTTTTACCGGAGGTGTGGTAACCATAGACCCAAGACTTCCCATATATGCCGAAAAAGACGATCCGTCAGAACCATGGAGAGGTTATGTAAGTGGTGGCGGAGGTATCTCTTCTGATGGTCAAAATGCCAATACCGATTTTAAAACCAATGGATTTTATACGGATGTTACATCTCCTATAGTATTCCTGTCGTATGCAGAGGCACAATTTATGCGAGCTGAACTTGAATTTATTAAAAATGGCGGATCACCAACATCTGTAGGAAGTTCACAAGCCGCTTATGATGCTTACCTTGCAGGCATTGAAGCAAATATGGATAAATTAGGTGTTGATCAAACTTCAAAAGACGATTACTTAGCCGACCCTGCTATTGCTGTTACAACTGCCGGTTTAAAACTAGAACATATTATGAAAGAGAAATACATTGCAAACTTCTTAAATCCGGAAACTTTTGTAGATTTTAGAAGATATGATTTTTCGTCCGATGTATTTAAAGATCTTGATTTACCTGCCGATAATGCTTCAAGCGAATTTCCCGGAGAATGGTTAAGAAGAGCTATTTATCCGGCTTCTGAAGCTTCAAGAAATGAGCAAAATGTAAATGCACATAAACAATCACCTGTAACACCTGTATGGTGGGACCAATAGATTGATGATTTTAACCATAATAAGAGATCGCCCGCCAGGCGGTCTCTTTTTTAATTTATAACCTTATGGTAAATCCTAATTAAAATATACATTAACAAAAAGCCCCATAAACTTCCAAAAATAATATCTAAAGGATAATGCACCCCGACATATATACGGCTATACATAAAAAACAACCACCAAATGACCAAAAGATATATCCATCTGGTATATTTTTTTAAAACATAAATGGTAAACCATACAAATAAAGTAGAATTGGAAGCATGTCCTGAAATAAAACTGTAATTTCCGGGATGTATCAAATCACGAATATGTCCTCTCAATAAAAGATCTTGTGAGGGCCGCAAACGATGAAAGAAGGCCTTAAAAAAATTGGTGCTTTGATCACATATCCCCAAAGCTATGGCCAGCATAACAATGGTCAGCAAGGCTTTGCGCCACCCCAAATAATAAAAATAAACCAAAACTACAATAATGTATAAAAAAATCCACTGGCGCTGATTGGTAACAAAGAGCCAAAAGGCATCATAGTCTGTCGAGCCTAAGCGATTAAAAAAAAGAAAAATATCTTTATCCCACTGTAATATATCGTGCATTACTGACGTTTAACGGTATTGGTAATTTCTTCCTTGATATTCATTACCTTCTTGGTGTCTTTAATGTCCTTTTTCAGTTTTTCTATAGCCTCGGTATCCAAACCGGCTTTTTGCGTTTCTTTGATGATTTCTTTTTTGACATTATTACTTGCATCACGCAGTTGACGGATGCCTTTACCCAAATTGCGGGCTATTTCAGGCAACTTTTCCGGACCAAATACCAATAACATCACAAAAAAAACCACAAACATTTCGCTATAACTGATAAACAATAACATGAGACGTATTTTTTACAAAGTTACGCATTATTTTATAAGCCTCGTCAACAATTTAATATTTAACTTTAGCTTTGAGTTTTTGAAACTCCGATTTTTCTTTTTGTTTAGGCCACACATTATTAGACATATCAATATCGGCAGTCAAATTCTCCGGATCTAATTCGATTTTGACTATTTCTTTATCGGAAGGAATCATTTTACTGACCTTTTTATCGTTGTAGCGCCATAATTTGGCCGGATAAATCAATTGCTTGGTAGTGCCGTCTTTGTAAGTCAATTTAAGAACCACGGGCATAACCAATTCGCCGTTTTGAACCAATTCAACACGGTAAAAATATTTGGGAGTTTTCAGATTTTTTATTTCTGATTTGGTAAAATTCTCACTCAAAAACTGTTTCAAATTAACAGCTCTTTCCAACAGGGGTTTATTAGATTTTAAATCGGGGGTAAAATCGGGATTGTCTTCGGTAATCAATGACACAAAAGGTGGAAAATCTTCTACTTTCATGCCATACATTTTGGCCATATTTTTAATTCGTTGGGTAGGTTTGTCGGTAACATAAAACTTGCTGACTTTACCGATACCCATTTCATTTACCCGTGTGGTATAAAACCAACCTCTCCAAAACCAGTCCAAATCAATGGCAGAGGCATCTTCCATGGTTCTAAAAAAATCGCCGGGCTCAGGATGTTTAAACTTCCACCGGTTGGCATAAGTTTTAAAGGCCTTATCAAACAACTTATGTCCCATGATGACCTCGCGTAACATATACAAGCCGGCAGCTGGTTTACTGTAAGCTGTCATACTGCGGTTATACATCAAATCGGAATTGATCATAATAGGGTGCATTTTGCTTTGATCTCCTTTCATAAACGGCACCACTTGCTTTGGCAAACCACGCGAATGTAATTTAAAACCCAATTCTTTTTCAAAGGCTTGCTCGGCTAAAAGTTCTGTAAAAGTATTAAGTCCTTCATCCATCCACATCCATTGACGTTCATCGGAATTGACCACCATAGGGAACCAATTATGTCCAACTTCATGGGTAATCACTTTAATCATGCCGTTGCGTGTCCGGTCGCTATATTTACCGCTTTTATCGGGACGGCCGTAGTTCCAACAAATCATAGGATATTCCATACCTTGCCTAAACGCATTGACCGATATGGCTTTATGATAGGGATAGTCAAATAAATGTTTTGAATACTGTTTTAATGTGTTTGCCACGGTCCTTGTCGAATATTTTTCCCATAAGGGTTGTGCTTCTTTAGGATACATAGATACAGCCATTACTGTCTTGGTAGGCAACTTGACTGCCATCATATCATAAATAAATTTACGCGATGATGCAAAAGCAAAATCACGCACGTTTTCGGCCTTAAACTTCCAGGTTTTAAACCCTTTACTTCTGGATTTTTCATGTGCGCGAGCTTCCTTTTCGGTAACTATCATCACCGGTTTGTCAAACGTTTTTTTGGCTTTTAAATAACGTTTATATTGTTTAGAACTCATCACTTCCTTACGGTTGGTTAATACGCCGGTGCCGTCCAATATGTGATCTGCCGGTGCAGTAATGGCTACTTTAAAATCACCAAATGGCAAGGCAAATTCACCGGTTCTAATAAACTGTAAATTTTGCCAGCCGTTAACATCGTCATAAACCGCCATACGAGGATAAAATTGGGCTATGATGTATAAATTGTTTCCGTCCTTTTTAAAATGCTCAAAACCCGAACGCCCCCAGTCCTCGGCAAAATTGTTGATATCATACCACCAATCGATATTAAAGCTAAAAGTCTCCTTAGATTTTAAGGGTTTAGGCAAATCAATACGCATCATAGTATGATTGATGGTATATTTTAGAGAATTACCTTTGGTATCGGTGACTTTGGTTATATGATAACCGCCTTTATAGCCTTCATTGGTATATTGCGAAATAAATTTACCGGGGCGCAACATCACATTGCTGCCATCATCTTGAATTTGGTTGGTATAAGAGTCCGGAGCGCGTTTATTTTGGTCAAGCTGTACCCAAAGGTATTCCAAATTGTCAGGCGAATTGTTGATATAAGTAACAGTTTCATGTCCATTTAAACGGGGTTTTTTAGAGTCTACCAATTCTATTTTCATGTCATAATCTGCCCGGTTTTGGTAATAAGCATGACCGGGAGCACCGGCTGCCGTTCTATATTGATTGGGCGTAGGCAACAAATCGGTTATTTGTCTAAATTTGCTGGTGTTATAATGTCCCTTGGGCACTTTTTTGTCAGATTGTTTTTGTGCAAATGTAAAACTAAACAATAGGCTGAAAAAAACGAACAATTTTAATTTCATAATTTAAGTTTTTGTAAGTATAACAAAAGTAAAATAATAATTGTTAAAATCTGTATGTAATAGTGCTAATAATTTGTTAATATCAGAATCATAGAAGTGATTTTATAAAAAATCTATTTATTGTGCTTCTTGACCGTTCAATAATTGCTTTAAACAATCCAATTTAAAACTAAAAAAAGGGACTTCCTTTTGGTAACGCTCATAAGCAAGACCGTATTTTTTGCGAGCTTGAGGTTCTTCTATTAATTTAATCATTACAAGCATTAATAACATTTCCAAGGGGGCTACAATCAAAATAAATGTAGGGCTGCCCGTCAAAAGGGCAAAAGCCAAAGGAAAAAACCACAACCCTAAATGCATGGGGTGTCGCATACAGCCATAAATGCCGGTGGTAACCAGTTTGTTGGTTTCTAAACGCGGAATATCCCCTTCTCTACCGTATTTGGCCAAATACCGGCCGGTATTACGGCTGGCTTTTAATACCAATTTTAATAAAAAATAGCCCGGAATTATCGTTGCTATATGAAATTTGACACTGTTAAACCAATCGTAAAAATATATCTTATCAAAATGAATACTTACCACGGCACCTCCAATTAAAAAGAGCAACCATATTATGATTCTGAAAATATTACCGGTCTCTATTTTTTTCATAAACAATTAAATTTTATCTTTGTTTTCAAAATTAAACTTTTTTATCACGCATTTTTAATTTATTTAGCATGAATCATAAAAAAATAGCAGTCATTGGTTTGGGTTACGTCGGCTTACCTTTGGCTACGGCTTTTGCCTCAAAATATAAAGTAAGCGGTTTTGACATCAATACCGGACGCATTAATGAACTCAAAAATGGTATTGACAGCACCTTGGAAGTTGATGAAGATTTACTCAAAAGTGTTTTGGTTAACGATTTTGATCAAAAAGGTTTGTCATTAACCGACCGTTTAGAAGATATTGCCGATGCTCAAATTTATATCATTACCGTTCCTACACCTATCGACAAGCATAAAATTCCGGATTTAACTCCTCTTTATAAGGCTAGTGAAAGTGTAGGAAAAATACTCAAAAAAGGTGATATTGTAATTTATGAATCAACTGTTTTTCCCGGTGCTACCGAGGAAGAGTGTGTGCCTATTTTAGAAAAACATTCCGGTTTAAAATTTAATCGTGATTTTTTTGCCGGTTATTCTCCCGAACGTATCAATCCGGGAGACAAAGAGCGCACTGTTACTAAAATACTCAAAGTTACTTCGGGCTCTACTCCCGAAATAGCCGAAGAAATAGACCAATTGTATAAAAGTGTCATCACGGCCGGCACTCATAAAGCCTCATCAATTAAAGTAGCCGAAGCCGCCAAAGTTATTGAAAATGCCCAACGTGACATCAATATTGCTTTTGTCAACGAATTGTCTAAAATATTCCGCTTGATGGATATAGATACAATCGAAGTATTGGAAGCAGCCGGAACCAAATGGAACTTCTTACCGTTTAGGCCCGGACTTGTTGGCGGTCACTGCATAGGGATTGATCCTTATTATCTGGCGCACAAAGCTAAAGAATACGATTACAATCCTGAAATCATACTTGCAGGCCGGCGCCTCAACGATAGCATGGGACAATTTGTCGCCCAAGAAACCGTTAAGGCCATGCTTAAGAAAGATTTGAAAATTAAAAATGCCAACGTTCTGGTTTTGGGTATCACTTTTAAAGAAAATTGTCCCGATATCCGTAATTCGAGAGCCATTGATGTAGTGCGTGAGTTACAAGATTACCAAATGCAAGTCGATGTATACGACCCTTGGGCCAGTCCCGAAGAAGTCCAAAAAGAATACGGAATACCACTTATCACCGATATTGACCAAACGCAAAAAAAATATGATGCCGTATTGGCTGTTGTGGCTCACAACGAATTTAAAGACATGGACTTGAACAAATATACCAAACCCAATGCCTTAATATATGATGTCAAGGCCATCTATCCAAAGGAAAAAAGCGATTTACGATTGTAAAATTTATACCAAATCGACATACATAATAGTCCAAAATATTTTGTCCTGAAGCTTCGGGATTTAGTTTTGTCAAGGAGAAAAACACAGTAGTAGCCGTAGCTATAGTCGAGTATTTTCGACGATGAGAAAGCCAAAAAAAAGAGGCTGTCTCAAAAGATTGAATTAGGGCTTGCTGAAAAACGCTTAAATGTTGAATTTCAATATAATGCAATCGGGTGTTCGATAAGAAATGTATGATTTTTTACATAAAAGCTTAAAATTCCTTACACTTGTAAAACACGTAAATTTAATATTTCTGCTGCTCGGAAGCACAACATCTTTTCAACTTGTTCATTTTGAAGTATCTATATACATCTGCAATTCACAAATTAAAAATCTATTGCACTTCCGAGCTTTTCTGCAAGCCCGAATTATCTGTCATTCCGAACAAAGTGAGGAATCTCATGTCTGATAATCAACAACTTATATTTTCATTATTATTTGAATTGTTTATGAAAAGCCTTTTTGAGACAGCTTCATGTCGTTTTGGTATTACTTTTAATATGATTGAGAAGTGTCTATTGGTTTAGAAAAATAGGCGCTTTTTTTGTCCGGTAACTTTTGCGGCAAATAACCTGTGTGCGTTTTAAAATATTCTAATTGCCGGTAATATACCGCCGGTAAAGGTGCATCGCCTGTCTGCCAAAACAAATGCTCCTCATAAGGATAATAATACATAAAATTGCCATCTTGACGGCTCATAAATCTGTATGACAATTTTGATACGGGCTTGGGAACAAGTATATTGATAGAATTATAATTTTGCCTGCCAATCAAATATATTCCGGCTATCAAAAAAATCAGCCAGCCCGATACATTTAGATATTTATTAAAGTTAGCCGGTAAGCATAGCAATACAATTACCGGAATAAAAAATAACAAAAAAGCTAATAAAAATCTGATATTCGGACTGATAAATAACAATAAAATAAAGTAAAACAATCCTAAAAAATAAATGATTAGATAGGCTTTTAAACCGTACCATTTGTTTCGTTTAAAATATAAAATCCAAGGAAATACTAACAACACAATAACAAATAATCCGTTGCTAAATCTGTGCCAACCGGGTTGTTGTAACCATTGCCAAAACCCTATAATTACATTGTATTGACCGTCAATTGCCCAACTGTCACGCTTGCCCAATTGATTCATATATTGCATTAACTCATCGGGATATTGCCATGCAGGATGCAGCCACCGGCCACCAAACTTAAACGGGTAAAATAAATAACCGGTAATCAAGTAATTTTTACTTAACCATAAAAACAATCCCGTCAAACCAAAGATAACATACAAATATAATTGTCCTTTGATCAAACGCCGGTGTTTGATAATCAATAAGATAGCAAGTAACAAATTGACAAAAGCTGTCGGTTTAATTAAAAAACTAAAAAGAGCTAAAATAAATAATTGCAATAATAATTGGGGACGGGCAATATTATAATTTTGAATAAAAAGATCAAACACAATCAAAGATAATAATATTACCGGTAAATCGGGCGACGGGCTATCTATAAAAAACAGCAATAAAACCAAAACCACAGGCCACAATACAAACCAATAGTTTTGTGATTGAAAACGCTCCGTATAAAACAGCCAATAAAATAAAAATATCAAAAAAAACAAAGCATTGAGATCATTAAAGGTCAAAGCAAATAAAACATTGTGAACATTAAAACCCGCTTGCAAAATATGCCAACCCGAAAATTGTCCCAAAAACGGATGTATATTGATCAATCCTCTGGCAAAACCTTGTTCGTTAGCCCACTTTATGGTTTGTATGTAATAACTTTCGTTGTCAGGCAAATAGGAATTGCCGGTGGTCAATAACAATACAAGAATAACTGTTAACCAAAAAACGACTTTATGCGTTTTAGAAAAACCATTGAATACTTGTATCAGGCCTTGTAAATAATCCGGATATTTCCGTAAATAAAACACCGCCCATACAAGCATTAACAATTGTAAAATCCAATCGAATCTATGAAAATATAACACCATCCAAATCAACAACATATAAACCGCCAAACCATTGAACAAGAGAAACGGCAAAGTGTTTTTATCTGCCTTAAACAAATTGTTTTGCAGCCACGTGCCCAATGCTGTTATGATGATAAGATTCAGTAAAAAAACGATTATAATTAAAATCATAATTTACTATTCCGGTTAATTTTGATAAAAGTTAAAGATACAAAAAAATGACAGGTAATACCATATACATAGAATGAAGCTGTCTCAAAAGTGTCTTTTATAATACATTGACAAAAAAATGTTAATTGTTAAGTTCCAGATTGTCAAGCAGAAGATTTCTCACATTCGTTCGAAATGACAGAAAATTTCACCTTTTGAGGCAGTCCTCATTCTTACTTAATCAAGGGAAAAAAGCAGTAGTAGCCGTAGCTACAGTCAAATTTTCGACCACGAGAAAGCCAAAGACCTCCGAAGTTTCGGGACGAAATGTTGGACTATTTTGTATGTCATTTTGGTATAACACAGCTTTAAAATAAAACCATATCTTTGCCGCAAAATATTTTTTGTAAATGAATCAAACCAAAAAAGCCGCTTTTACGACTTTGGGTTGCAAACTCAATTTTTCGGAAACTTCCATAATTTCAAGAAAAGTGGAAGCTGCCGGATTTGAAAAAACTGGTTTTAATGCCAAAGCCGATGTTTATGTCATCAATACTTGCACGGTTACCGACCATGCCGATAAAAAGTTTAAACAATATGTCAAGCAAGCATTGAAACAAAATCCAGATGCTATGGTTATAGCCATCGGTTGTTACGCCCAACTCAAACCGGAAGAATTGGCTGATGTAGAAGGTGTTGATATGGTTTTGGGCATTGAAGAGAAATTTCGACTCCCCCAATATATCCAACATTTAGGCAAAAAAGAAAAAGCCGAGATTCATTCGTGTGAAGTTGCTGCATCAACCGCTTTTTTTAGTGCCTATTCGGCAGGTGACCGCACGCGCTCTTTTCTAAAAATACAAGACGGTTGTGATTATCCGTGCACTTATTGCACCATTCCCATGGCACGTGGGAAAAGCCGTAACGGCACTGTTGAAGAGATTGTTGCCAATGCTACCGAAATTGCAAACCAAGGCATTCAAGAAATTGTTATCACCGGAGTTAACATAGGCACATTTACAGATTATAGCAACGGACAAAAACGCGCTTTTTCAGATTTAATCAAAGCACTGGACCAAGTGAACGGTATTAAACGTTATCGTATTTCATCTATTGAACCAAACTTGCTGACTGATGAAATCATCGAATTTGTAGCACAATCCGGTAAATTTTTACCCCATTTTCACATTCCCCTGCAGAGTGGCAGCAATGAACTGCTCAAAAGAATGAAACGCCGTTACTTACGGGAACTTTATGCCGAAAAAGTGCAAAAAATCAAATCTTTAATGCCTCATGCGGCTATCGGTGTAGATGTCATTATCGGTTTTCCGGGCGAAACTGACGACCGGTTTTTAGAAACATACAAATTTCTAAACGAATTGGATATTGCATACCTGCACGTATTTACCTACTCGGAACGCCCCAATACCGAAGCGGTTAAAATGGACGGCGTGGTGCCCAAGCCGGTGCGTAGCAAACGCAGTAAAATGCTACGAGGCTTGTCTGCCAAAAAACTGATGGCTTTTTATCAATCGCAATTGGGCACTGTTCATGAGGTCTTATTTGAAAAAGCCGAAAAAGAAAACCGAATGTTTGGCTATACGGAAAATTATGTCAAAGTGGTATATCCTTATGATGCCAAATTGGTCAATACGGTTCAAAAAATAAAATTACAAACTGTTGACAGTCAGGGTTATGTTACCGGCGAAATATTACAATAAATGTTAAGCATCTTTAAATCTCCTCGTCAATCTTATAACGTTTTACGTTTGGGTTATTTTTAATTAACATTTCCCCGATAAAACCCGCCAAAAAGAATTGACTTCCCAAAATCATAGCAGCCAAAGCTATATAAAACCAAGGGCGGTCAGTAACCAAATGTGTCGGTATGTGATAATACAATTTATAGGCTTTAACACCCAAAATAAACAAGGTAGCCAAACCTCCGATTACAAACATCAATATACCCAATGCGCCAAACAAATGCATAGGACGCTTGGCAAAACGGGTTAAAAACCAAAGGGTGATTAAGTCTAAAACCCCTTTGATAAAACGGTCCGATCCAAATTTGGTTTCACCGTATTTGCGGGCTTGATGTTGCACAACTTTCTCGCCTATTTTGGTATAACCTTCATTTTTGGCCAAAAACGGAATATAACGGTGCATTTCGCCATAGACATCTATATCTTTAACCACTTGGTTTTTATAAGCTTTCAGTCCGCAATTAAAATCGTGCAATGGCAAACCGGATACTTTACGGGCAGCCCAATTAAACAATTTGGAAGGTATATTTTTCTTTATTTTAGAATCATGACGCACCTTTTTCCAACCTGAGACCAAATCAAAACCATCTTTGACAATCATTTGATAAAGGCCGGGGATTTCTTCGGGGCTGTCTTGCAAATCGGCATCCATAGTAATGACCACATCGCCTTGCGCCATGGCAAACCCGGCATGTAAGGCTTGTGATTTGCCATAATTGCGTCGAAACTTAACCCCTTTGACATGTTGGTCTTTGCTTGTTAAATCTTTGATGATTTGCCAAGAGGCATCTGTGCTGCCGTCATCTAAAAAGATAATTTCATAGGTTAAACCCGCCTTTTGCATCACTTCGGTAATCCAACGGTGTAATTCCGGTAAAGATTCGGCTTCATTGAGCAAAGGTATAACTATTGATACTTGCATAAATTTGTTTGCTTGTTTTAATAGATTTAATAATCTTCTGATGGTGTTTTAAAGAATAATCCTCCAAGCAGACCGCCTATAACGCCATATAATAATCCTGAAAATATTTGCCCGGCAAATTGTCCGAGTATAAAAAATTTACGAGTTATTTCCATTTGTTTGTCAATCATATCCGCATCAAACATATCATTGTCTTCTAATACTTGTCTGGACAATGCCAACACCTGTTCAATGGCGTCTGGATTGATATAAACAAAATAAATAACGGCATAAAGCCCTACCAGCAAACCGCCTAAGAGTCCGACTAGAACACCTAATTTAACGGCTTTGCCCAGCGTAACCGGAAAACCTTGTTTTTTATAATACCAAACAGCGAGCACCGTTAATCCGATAAATAAAAAGAGAAAAATAAAACTAATAGCCGTCATAACCGGATCTTTAGGATTGGTGGTTTGAGGGGTAATCAACATGGATAAAATGCCCAAAATGGCATATAAGGTCGCAAAGATAAGAACAATGTTATTAAAAGATTTTTTTGTTTCCATAATAGTTGTTTTTTGGGTTATAGTTGGTCTAAGGTCTCATACTCAGAATTGTTAGATACAAATTCGGGAATCATATCTTTGAGTATTTTGACAATTTCAAAGTTAGTCATTTTATGGCAGTTTTTCAAATCATCAATCTTTTTGAATACATTTTCACAATCGATGCTTCTCAATTGAGCG
>Ga0256834_1001562_pt1 | contig 15251 bp, 12 predicted proteins | sample 4281140metaG_FD_190536 | JGI IMG/M metagenome (GOLD analysis project Ga0256834, IMG submission 190536) | Hydrothermal vent microbial communities from East Pacific Rise, Pacific Ocean - 4281-140 | ecosystem: Environmental > Aquatic > Marine > Hydrothermal vents | place: Pacific Ocean: East...
ACAAATATTAGAGGAATCAAAATTGCGTACCCAAGTAATGGTGCAGATTTAAAAGGTTTGTTAAAAGCGGCTTATTATGACCCGAATCCTGTAGTGTTTTTAGAACATAAAGGTTTGTATTGGTCTAAAGTAAAAGGAACACAAGGAGCAACCTCGATAGAACCAGCAGAAGATTATATGTTACCTTTAGGAAAAGCATGGTTATTACAAGAAATTTGGAAACAAGAAGACTTAGAAACCATAACGATTGTAACTTACGGAATGGGCGTTCATTGGGCGATTAACGCATCCGAAGAGTTAAATTTAAAGAAACAAATAGAAATTATAGACTTAAGAACTCTTTATCCTTTAGATGAAGAAACGATTATGAAATCTGTTAAAAAAACAGGAAAATGTTTGGTTGTAACCGAAGAACCAAGTAATAATAGTTTTGCGAGAGCGCTATCAGGAAAAATTCAAGAAGAATGTTTTCGCTATTTAGATGCTCCTGTAATGGTTATTGGTAGTGAAAATTTACCAGCAATTCCATTAAATTCTACTTTAGAACAAACGATGATTCCGTCTACAGAAAAAGTTAAAGAAAAGATTTTGAAACTGATGAATTATTAGTTTTAGTAATTCAATTTAAATGACTTCAAATTTCAAAGGATTATATATACATTAAAGAAGAATGGCTAAGTTCTAATTAACACAGCGTTTTGTTTAAATAACTCAAAAAGGTTATATGCTTGGTCTATTAAAAGCATTGCAATAAACCATTGTCTAATCGTAGTTTTGCTATTTCTTATTTTATCCACATAAGCATACCAGTTTAAATAGTTTTGCAAATATTTAGAACTTACTCCGTTAAAAGGTTTTAAAAATCTTCTGATTTGTTGATGTGTATTGTTAACGCTCTGCAAGTGTACTGTTTTGTCTTTTTTATCCACATGGTCTTTTGCTAGCAACGATTTGTGTTTAATAGTTGGATTGTCTTTAGCAAAAGCTTTATAAGAAGGATGTTTATCGGTTATTAATGTTGTTTTGTCTGCCAACTTTCCTTCAAAGACCTTTTCTAGATCCTTTTTACTAAGTCGTTTGGTTTGAACAGCCTTGAGGTATTTTTCTCCATTCCTTTGTATTGCGGTTACTACTTGAACTGTTGTAACGACACCTTTACCTTGGTTACGTTTAAAATCTGTTCCTCTTTTTCTTGGTTTTCTTTCTAAGGATTTACTCCCTTTGTTACTCAAAGCTAATTCTAATTCATCACATTCTACTTGACCCGAAAGTTCTGTTGGTGTAAATTGTGATAAAGAACTCAATATCTTATGTCGCCAATCAAAACTGGTTTGAATGCTTATATTCAATTCCTTGGCGATCTTCTTTATTGGCATTCCCTGTTCCATACAGTTTAAATATGCCTGCCATTTGTGTTTTATCTTTATATCATATAATGGTGTTCCTGTGGTTTCGCTATACCATTTGTTGCAATCATTACACTTATACATCTGAACTCCTCTTTGCTTACCTCGCTTATAAACCTTTGTACTACTGCAGTGAGGGCAAGGTTTTTTAGTGCGCTTTTTAACAACGATTTGACTTGCTTCCTCTAAAACCTTACCTTTAAGTTCCTGTTCTATAAGTAAATCTCCTAGCAACTCATTTTGAACTCCTATTGGAAGTGTATTGAATAACTCTTTTATATCTTGACTTGTTCGCATTATACAAATATACAACAATTCGCTGACTTATTTAGAACTTAGCCATAAAAGTAAAGACGTTTTGTAAAACGTCTTTACTTTTTTTATTTAGCTTAAGATTTCCGATTAATAAATTCAATTGTTTTTTTCACAACATTTTGCATGTCTTTTGGCATCGTACTTTCTGACCAAGGTTGTGTATTTCCTAAACCATGATTCATGTTTTCTATACCAATTAAGGTGCTTTTCGGATTCCATTTATGAAGGTTTTCTGCCTCTATTGGTAATACAACTTCATCATTAGTTCCAAAAATTATTAATTGTGGTATTTTGAGTTGTTCTACAGCAGTTTGTATATGTAATAATTCTTTATTTGCCATAAAATTTTCATAAACTTGAAATTTATTAGGCATCTGTTGTTTTGTTCTGCTATTTTCTATGTAACCAATACCATTTTTTCGCCATTCCTCTAATGCTTGTCCTTTAGGGAACCTTGCTTCAATATCGCTAATTCCTACCCAGGAAATCACTTTAGAAACTTTAGAATTCTGATTTGCTTTTAAAGTAACAATTCCGCCGCCGCGAGAATGACCTATTAATGTAATATTATCTTTATTAATTTCAGGAGTGAAATTTTTATCGTTTAAAACGGAATCGATTACAGATTGTAAATCATCTAGTTCAATACAATAATTATTGTTTGAAAATGCTTCTAAATCAGGAAAATCTATAGGCTCTTTAATTGTTCCACCATTATGAGAAAAATTAAATTTAATAAAAAAGAAATCGTTATTGGCAAAATGTGTTGCCATTAAATTCCATGAACCCCAATCTTTATAACCTTTATAACCATGACAAAAAATAACAATTGGTTTTTGTTTTTCGTTTTTATTAAAGAAATAATCTATTAAAATAGGTTTGTTATGTTTGCCATTAATTATTTGATTCTTTATTTTTTGCATGCTAAAATGGTAAGTTTTCGTTTTCTATAAATGGTTTTTCTGGATCATAAATCTCTTCGATTAAAGAAAATAATTCCATTTCAAAGTTATTAATTTCAAACTCAGTAATAGATTTTTTATTTACTTTTAAATAACCAGATTTCAAATTTTTAAATGAAATAATACCACTTTCAAGCCTTTTTCTCTCTAAATGAATATTATTGGTTTTAATATACATATATGCATACATTAATACCTGAAAACTTTTACTGTACTTTTTATAATCCGTAGTAATTAGATCCCAATTTTCAATATTTAAATTTTTTTGCTCTACTTTACCTGTTTTATAATCAATAATTCTAATAACACCATCTAATTCATCAATTCTATCTGCTTGACCTCTTATTTTTATGGGATAACTACTATTTTTTATTTTAATAGAGGTTTCTAAATCTATTTCTAATGCAAGTATTTTTAATCGCTTACCTGTTTTTAATAGTTTTAATTCTTGTTTTAGAAAGGTATTTATATAATGTTTTGAAACTTCAAAAGTCAGTAAATTTTTTCCGGAAGTAATATCTCCATTTTTATAGACTAACTTAAAATATTTTTTAATAATATCCTCAGATATTTTTTGCATTAAGGCAATAGCATCTACTTTTAAAAAGGTATTTATGTATGGTTTATAGAGTTCTTCAAGAGTTTTGTGAATGACAGTTCCTAAGGTATTAGCAGCGATAGTTTCTTCTAATTCTTGGATACTTTTTATACTTAAAATTTTATTTTTATAAAATTCAATAGGGTTATAAATGTAATTTGTTAATGTAGTTGGTGATATTCCTTTTACTGCAAGATCTTTTAATTTATTATGGATTGTAGAAGTCTTTTCTATAAGAATAAGTTCCGTTATCGTATTATTCAATTTCGGACTAACAATTGATTTATGGATAGTACAGTTAGGTAATTTATTATTTAAAATCTCTAATTGTGTAATAAAACGACTTTGTTCTCCAGATCCAAAATCGTTAGTTTCTGTATTGTAAAGCAAATAAATATTTTTTGCTCTTTGTAATAATCTAAAAAAATGATATGAATATATAGCATCTTTTTCTTGATAAGTGGGTATGTTAAATTCCCGTTTTACATCAAAAGGTATAAAGGAATTATTTGTTTTACCTGAAGGAATAAAACCTTCATTTACAGATGTAATTATTACATTTTCGAAATCTAAAACCCTAGTTTCTAGCATACCCATAATTTGCAAACCATTTAGTGGTTCGCCTTTAAAGGCTAAACTTTCGGTGTTTAATAATTGTTTGTAAACAAGTTGCAAACTATTAATTGTGTTTATATAGTTATATTTAAGATTTAAATTTTTTAATTGTTGAAATAGGTTATTGAATCTATTTAAATATTCAAATTCTAGATTATTATTATTTTGTAATTCTAAAGATTCAATTAATTCAATACATTTATCAATTAATTGATTGGTACTTTCTATAGATGAAAAGAGTAACTGAATTATATATTTTAATTCTTTATTGTCTTGTGTGTATGCTACTAAATTTTTAAATTCAATAAAAACATGATTATTTTGATGTATTTTTCTAACAAAATCACTAATATTTATATGATTATTAATATAATATTTTGATAAACTAGTATGGTTTAGTATTGTAATGATGTCTTTGTGATAGAAAGACTTATTATCACCTATTTTCTGTTTGTTTTTTTGTGATTTAAATAAGTGTGTAAATAAATTCGATAATTCAATATTTTTTAACGGATAACCCATTGTAATATTAACATTAGTTACTTCGTTTGGTAAGGAATTAAGTGTCGTAGTTAAAAGTTCTTCATTAGCTAACACCAAAGTTGTATTCTGAAAATTATTAGTTGTAGATTTAATTTTTTTTAATAAAATACCTGTTTCTTTAATTATCGATACGTTTTTTGGTATTCCGATAATGTCTATTTGTTTTTTTTGAATAAAATTAGTACTCGAAAAATCAAAATCAGCTGTATTAAAGTGATTCCAACTAGATTTATATTTAGTTACAAAACTAGCATAGGATTTATTATTTTTAATTAAAAATTCATCGGTATCAAAATAAATTTCACCAATTTTTTGATCTAATATTTTTTTAATAATTAATTCTTCTGCTTTATTTAATGCATTAAAACCTACAAAAATTAACTTAGAGTTTTTATTCTTTTTTAAATAGAAATCAATATTATTTGAAGCTTCTCTATACTGTAAACCTTGGTATCCTTTTTTTTGGTTTAATAAATGACTATAAAATTCTTTATAATATATCGCGAATGAATTATAAAAATTTATATAATTTTCAGTTAATTTGTTTGGTTTATTATTGTTTAAAAACCAGTTCTCTATTCTGTGTATGTCAGATAAATAATTAAACAAGTAGTTAACATCTATTAATTGTCTATCTATTTCATTAAAATCTTGTAATATTATAGTTGCCCAGTTAATAAATTGATCAAAATCAATTATTTTCTCTTTTGGAGTATTTGCCAAATATATTTTATAAAATTGAAATAAAATTTCAATATTTGACAATAATTCTGTTTCAGAAATATCTTGTATTAAATCTTCAATACTCAATATTTCGGGCAAGAAGGTAAAAGAACTCAATTGATTTTTTAGTTGTTCTTTAAAAAATATCCCAGCTCTTTTACTAGGTAAAATGATTTTATGATTAACAATATTTCGGTTAATTAAATTATTAATTACTTTATTTATAAAGCTTTGCATATAATTAATTTGAGAAACAAAGTTAAAAGAAAAAACCGTCTTGTATATCTACAAGACGGTTTTTTAAAATTTTATTATTAAAGTGTTATAAATTACTTAGTTTTTAATTAAGCTAATTTCAACTCTTCTGTTATTTGCTCTACCAGCACTTGTTTTGTTAGAATCGATTGGATAATCTTCACCAAAACCGTAAGCAGATAATCTGTGTGCACCTAAACCTTTACCTATTAAGTAATCTCTAACAGCATTTGCTCTTCTGTCAGATAATTTTTGGTTAAGAGCTGATCCTCCTTGACTATCTGTATGTCCGCCAATACTAAAGTTTGCATTAGGGAAAGTTTTCATAATATCATAGATTGCATCTAATTTAGGAATTACTCCTGATTTAAATGTTGATCTTGAAGAGTTAAAGTATATAGTTTTAGCATAATTTCTTAATTGTTCTTCTGCTTCTGCAGTTATAACAGGAACAGGTTTTACCTCAACTTTTACTTCAGGACAACCTTTATTAGAAGCCACACCTTTAACTTTAGGACAGTTATCATCTTTATCTAAGATTCCGTCACCATCAGTATCTGGCCAAGGACAACCTTTGTTTGCTTTGGGTCCTTTTACTTCAGGACAATCATCTTTACTGTCAATAACACCATCATTGTCAGAATCAGGACAACCATTATTTACTTTTGTACCTTTAACTTCAGGACAGTTATCATCTTTATCAGCAATACCATCAGCATCAGCATCAGGACAACCATTTAATTCTGCTAAACCAGCAATTTGAGGACAATTATCTTCGCTATCTTTGATACCATCACCATCAGAATCTGGACAACCATCAAATGCTGCTAAACCAGCAACTTCTGGACAAGCATCATCTTTATCGTAAATGCCATCACCATCAGTATCAACACCACCAAATTTAAATATAATACCTAAAGCATGTTGAAAATGAGGTAAAATACGATCGTCATCAAAAGAATGTTTATAATTAGATTGTACGTTTAAACCAAAAGTTTCATTAAACCAAAAGTTAGCACCTAAACCACCATTTAAAGTTCCAGCACCATTATTATCATCTTGAAAAGTATAACCACCACCAAAATTAACATAAGGATCGAACCATTTAGTATCACCAAAAACATTATTTAAGTCATATCTAATATCCATATCTAAACCGATATAAATCTCATCATTAATTCTATTAATACCTACTTGGTCAATATTATTAAATGATAATGCTCCACCTAAAGAGAAACCATCACCAATATATTTACCAACGTGCACTCTAGATAAAGGAGACGCAGAAAAGTTATAATCATTTGCATTTGCATATTGATCAAACCAACCTGTAGTTACACCATCGACATCTACAATACTTGTGTGATTTGTTGGGTAAAAATCCACTGCATTTGTACCTAATGTAATAGCCCAAGGATTATTTTGATCTTGTGCTTGCATATTACTAACCGCAAAAACGATTAACACTGCGAATAAAATTTTTTTTAAATGTTTCATTTTTAAATTAATTTAAGTTTGTATTTTTCAATTTCAAGTATAGTAAATTAACAAAAAGGTTAATCTACTAAAATGCAAATATAAGTAAACTTATTTATTTATATAATATTTCTATTGTAAAATTACAAGTTAATAAAATTCACCAGCTAATTATTAATAACGAGTAGCTCTTTGGTCGTCAACCTCAGAAGCATTTTTTAGAGCATTAAAAACTTGTGTGGTTTTATTTTTTAATTGGGTTGTAATCGTTTTTGAGTATGTATCATACTTTTTTATATCATATAAAGGAATTTTTTTTATGATCTCTATAGCGTAAACACCATTTTTACCTTCTACAATTTTTATATCTCCTTGTTTCATATACAGTAATGCTCCTGTAATATTTTCGTCGCTTCCACCAACTGATAATGCAGGTTTCATAATAGAAACACCATTAGTAGAATTAACAGATTTACCAACAGATTTTGCAATATCTTCTAAAGTACTACCTACCATTTTCTCTTTAATTAGTTGTCCTTTTTTTATTTTTTCAAGAATTGGAACAACTATAGGCTTTGAAGAAGCTAATGATTTCAGACCTTTATTTAATTTATTCTTTAATATAACAATTACAAATGAATTTTCTAAATCAAATCTTTTTACATCACCAATTTTAGTTCCTTTTTCATAAGTCCATTTTACGATATCTCTTTGATTTCCTAAACCTATAATGCTTTCACTTAAAGCTTTTAAATTATTTGCTTTTTTTATAGCGTAATTACTTGTTTTTGCTAATTCTAAAATATCTTTTCCGTCAATTAAATCAGAAGCAAATGTTTCTGCTTGTTGATAAACATTACTTTCTGTTTCAGGAGAAGCATCAATTTTATTTGCTATTAAAGCGATATTTAAACCTGGTTCTGTTTTAGTTTCATCAATTTTAATGATATGATAACCAAAAACAGTTTCTACCATACCAATTTTTCCTTTTCTATTATTAAAAATAAAATCGCTGTATTCTTTCACTAATTTACCATCTTCTTTATACCAACCACCAAGTTCTCCACCTCTAGAAGCGCTAGAATCATCAGAATTAGTTTTTGCTAACTCAGCAAAATTTGTTGCATTTGCGATTCTAAACAATCTTTTTGCTTCTTTTTCTGCTTCTTCTTTTGTTCTAGTTACATCAGGTTTTTGACTTGCAGAACCTTCATAAGCTAAAAGAATATGACTTGACTTTACAGAGAATTCATTTTTCTTGTCAATAAATTTGATTAGTTTATAATAATCACCATCTATATATGGTCCATAAACACTTCCTTTAGGTAAGTTTTTAATCGAATCATAAACTCCAGTCATTAAATCATTGGCAAAGTAAACTTTATCTTCATAGTTAATATCTGAAAATTCGTTTACAAAACTCACATAATCTGTTGTGTTTTTTAAACCTGGAATGGTAGTACCATCTTCAACAAAATCATTTATTAATACAGTTAAATCCGTTTTAACTTTTGCAATATCTTCTGCGGAAGGTTTAACTTCAAAATTAACATATTCTATTTCTGTTGATGCTTCAACTTCAAATTCATCTGCATGATTTTTTATATACGCCGTAATTTCTGCGTCACTTACTTTCACCTCTTTAATAGAAGTATAAGGTTCAAAAACATATTTAATGTCAGCACTAGTATTATTTGAAGTATAAAATTGTTGACCTTCTTTTAATGAAGCTGTTAAACCTGCTTTTACTAAATTGTCATAAGAAGTTTGTTTAAGTGAATTTACGATATTTTTTTCAGCATTTAACCAATTAAGTTTCCCTTGCGGAGTACTTTTCATAGTTGCGATAAATTCTTTTAATTTATCTTCATCAAAAAGACCTTCTTCATTTTTAAAATTAGGACTGTTTTGATATGCAGGATTGTTAATCATAGAATTCCAAATATCATTTTCTGAAACTGTAATTCCAGATTTTTCTATTTGATCTTCATATATTTTCTCTCTAACTAAAGAATTCCATACCGTATTTACATTTTGAATAGAAGAACCATTTTGATTTCTATTTCTTTGCACGTCCAATCTTCTAGCAAATTCTTCACCACTTATATCGTTACCATTAATCGAACCTATATTATTTCTATTAGAACCATTGTCTGTAAATATACCACTTATCACAAATGCGAAAAGCGCTAAACCAATAATCATTACTAAAAATATAGGACGTTTTCTTATATTACCTAAAATTGCCATTGTCTGTGATTTGTTTAAAAATTAGTGCGCGAAATTACAAAAACAAATCCACTATTAAAAGCAGTTTAGCAACTATTTGTTTTAAAGTAAGAAGTTTAATTGTTTAACTATGTGTTCTTATTCGATAAAAAATGACAAAAACCACCTTTCTTCTAATTTATTAATTAAAGTCTTAACAAGTAATTTTTACATCTTCTGGCTAACGCGAAGTAACTAAATTTTTACCAATTACTACCATTTGGTTTTGCAGGTTTTTCTTTTACAACCTGATTTGTTTTTACTAAACATTTGTTCGCTTTACTCAGCTATAATTCCAAAGTTTTAAGATATTCTTTGTGAAATTTGCGTGAAATAATTATAAGTTATTCGTAAATTCCTTTAACAATTTATTGGTCATTGTTTGCACCTTATTTTTCAAAAAAGGAGTCCAACCTAACAACAAACCTTTAAATCCCAATGCTTGTTTTGACCATTTCCATATGCTAAAAACATCGGTATGTTTTATTATTTTGCCTTCTTTAAATATAACACTTGCCTTTATATTATTAGTTACTTTTCGTTTTTGTGGACCATAAAAGTAAACTGCTTTCCAATTTGCAGTACCAAAATTTCCGTTTGTTTGAATATCAGAATAAGTTACCTTAATATTACTATTTCTAGAAAGTAACATTTTCCACATATTTTTAGCGTCTTTGCCTTTTAGTTTTCCGAAAGCAGGATCTTCAAATTCGATTTCATCGTGGTAAACAGAAATCATTTCTTCTACGTTTGCTTTTGAAAATGCTTCATAAAAATTTTGAATTAATTGTTTATTGTTCATGCTATCACGATTTTAATGGGTAAATATAAAAAAAATCTCGCAAAGGCGCAGAGTCGCAAAGTTGAAGTCTTCAAAAAAGTCGCAATTATGTTTACTACGGAAACATAATTGCGACTTAAAATATTAATTAAAGCATAAAACCAAAGCTTATTGCCAAAACATTATATCATCCTCAAATAATTCAATTCTTGTTTTGTTAAGTGCCTATGAAAACCTCTAGGCAAATTTTTCTTAGTTAAACCTGCAAAAATAACACGATCTAACTTTACTACTTTATAACCAAAGTGCGCAAATATTTTACGTACAATTCTGTTTCTACCAGAATGTATTTCGATACCAATTTCGCTTTTTGGTTTACCAGTTACATAAGAAATATCATCCACAAAAACCATTTTTCCTTCTAATACAAAATTTGCAGCAATTTTTTGTAAATCACTCATTTTTAGTTTTTTATCTAAAGTAGCATGGTATAATTTACGAACATTATGTTTGGGGTGTGTTAACTTTTTAGTTAATTCGCCATCATTTGTAAAAAGTAATAAACCTGTAGTTGCTCTGTCTAATCTTCCGACAGGATAAATTCGTTCTTTGGTAGCAGCACCAACTAAATCCATTACCGTTTTTCTGCCACGTTCATCATCCATTGTGGTGATGTAGTTTTTAGGTTTATTTAATAAAATGTATTGCTTCGTTTCAGGTGTTAAGGATTGCCCATCGAACTTTACAATATCGTCTGGTTGTACTTGATAGCCCATTTCGACAATTATCTTACCATTTACGCTTGCATTACCAGCAGCAATGTAAACATCTGCTTCTCTACGAGAACAGATACCTGCATTTGAAATATATTTATTTAAACGAATTCCTTTTTTGATTTCTTCATTTTTTGAAGTATCTTTTGAAGGTTTCTTTTTATAATTTTTGATGTTATTCGGATTAATACGATAATTTTTATCTTTTTTATTTCCGAATTTGTTTTTTGAGGAAGATTTTTTGTTACTGTCTTGTCGTCCTCGCGACGATTTTTGTTCTTTTGACATTGTTTTTATTTTTTGCAAAGATATGTTATTCTATTGAAATGACTTGATTATTAATACGATATAAAATTAAAAAACTATAGTAAATAAAAAACTCACGCCGTGACTTTTAAATCATAATGTGAGTTATATTTTACGCTATGATACCAATTAATTATTAGATTTTTCTGATTATCATCAAAATGATATTACACCTTAAAAAATAATGCCATGAATTCACAAATACTCTCACAGATTATTACAAACCGTTTATTATTTCCATATACTACTCCAATTATCCTGATATTTCTCCAAATCAGATACTGTAATTGCTATTGGGTAGTTTGTTTTTATTGCTTTTTTTCGTGGTCTATTAAAATAATTATCATCTGTAAATTCAATTAATTTAATAAGTTCTTTTTTAGAAAGCACAAAGTACCGAATATTATTTTTTTTATCTATATGCACAAAAACAAAAGGACAAGTAATCTTTTCTTTTATTATTTCTCGTTGGTCGTGTCGTAAACCAATCAAATAGTCTTTTTTGTTTCTTGTAGTTTTAACTTGAATATTTACTGTTTTATCAGTGCTTGGGTTTAGACCAAAAATATCAACCGAAGGATAATTTTTTAAAGTCAAACTTGCTACCCAACCTTTTAAACTTAGCATTCCAGCAACAAAATACTCTCCAGTTAGTCCGATTAAATGTTTATCTAATTTTTTGCTCATTATAAAATTTTTCAAGCTCGTTTTTTAAATTTTCTACACTTTGAGAAGCGTGTTCAAAATCGTCAAATTCTATTTTAATTATTGTTGAATTGAAGTCAGATAATAAAATTTTTACAATATTTATTTTCCCTCTTTCCTTATGAGAATTATGTCTAATTGCATTAATTTTATCCAATCTTATCATTGTATCTCCTATCCAATGTATCATTTTTATTCTTTTAAAGTACGCATATAATTAACCAAATCCCATCGTTGTTTTTCGGATAAAATTGGTCCCCATTTTATCATATCGTTTCTACCATTAGTGACTTTCCAAAATATTTCGCCATCTGTTTGATTTTGAACTAAATCGGTTATCAAACTTTCTGGTTTTGGATCTAATGCTTTTCCGCCTGGTCCATCGCCAAGACCTTTAGTACCATGACAAACAGCACAACGTGAACGGAATAATTTTTTTCCTTTAGCGATAGATTCGCTTGAATTTGCAACTGGGTTTTTAATTTTTTTAGATTCTGCTGGTGCTTTCCAAATATCATCTTGTATTTCGATAAAACTGAATAGTCCAAACAATAAAAATACCCCTATAATTATTTTAAAATTTTTCATTTTATTTATTTTTATGGATTACAATATATGAAATTTAAAATAAATCAAATTTGTAATTCCATTTTTATAGAAGTAATTAGTCAAGATTTATGCCAAGAAAAAAATATTGCACGCAGATTTTTCACAGATTTCGCAGATCAAAATTTCATAAAAAAAACCGTTTAACATTTGCTAAACGGTTTTGAAATATTTATTTAGTCGACTTTCAACCCTGCCAGCGTTTTAACTTAACTATGTTTTAACATAATAGAATCAAAATTTCATCAAAAAAAATCTGTGAAATCTGTGAAAATCTGCGTGCTAATTAATAACTACAAATCAAATTTAATACCTTGTGCTAAAGGTAAACTATCTGTATAATTTATAGTATTTGTTTGTCTTCTCATGTAAGCTTTCCATGCATCTGAACCAGATTCACGTCCGCCACCAGTTTCTTTTTCACCACCAAAAGCACCACCTATTTCAGCACCACTTGTACCAATATTTACATTTGCGATACCACAATCAGATCCTGCATAAGACAAGAATTTTTCAGACTCACGCATATTATTTGTCATAATTGCTGAGGATAAACCTTGAACAACACCATTTTGTAATTCGATTGCATTTTCTAAATCGCCAGAATATTTAATTAAAAATAATAAAGGTGCAAAAGTTTCGTGTTGTACTATTTGATAATGATTTTCAACTTCAGCAATACTTGGTGAAACGTAACAATCACTTTCATAACCTTCGCCAGTAAGTAATTTTCCTTCCACAAGCATTTTTCCACCTTGTTCTTTTACTTGTTTTATTGCATTTAAATAAGTAGCAACCGATTCTTTATCAATTAAAGGACCAACATGATTAGATTCATCTAAAGAAGAACCTATTTTTAATTGCCCATAAGCAGCAATTAATTTATCTCTTACTACATCATAAACATCTTCGTGTATAATTAATCTTCTTGTAGAAGTACAACGTTGACCACAAGTACCAACTGCTCCAAAAGCAGCACCAATAATTGTCATGTCTAAATCTGCACTTGGTGTAATAATTATAGCATTGTTACCACCTAATTCTAATAAACTTCTACCTAAACGACCAGCAACTTGTTGTGCCACAATTTTACCCATTCTAGTTGAACCAGTAGCCGAAATTAAAGGTACATTTTTATTTGAAGTTAACATTTCGCCAACTTTATAATCACCATTTATAATACAAGAAATTCCTTCTGGTAAATTATTATCTTTTAAAACTCCTGCAATTATATTCTGACAAGCAATACTACATAAAGGTGCTTTTTCAGATGGTTTCCAGATACAAACATCACCAGCAATCCAAGCTAAAGCAGTATTCCATGCCCAAACTGCAACTGGGAAATTAAATGCAGAAATAATACCAACAATTCCTAACGGATGATATTGATCGTACATTCTATGACCAGGTCTTTCTGAATGCATGGTAAAACCATATAATTGTCTAGACATACCAACTGCAAAATCACAGATGTCAATCATTTCTTGAACTTCACCTAAACCTTCTTGTAACGATTTACCCATTTCGTAAGAAACTAATTCGCCTAAAGGTTGCTTTAATTCACGTAATTTATCACCAAACTGACGTACATATTCACCTCTTAATGGTGAAGGAATTTCTCTAAATTCTTTAAATGCACTTTGAGCAGTTTCGATTACTTTATCGAAATCTTCTTTTGTGGCAGTAGTAACTTTTCCTATAGATTTACCATCAACTGGCGAAAAAGATTCGATTGTTTCACCAGAACCAAAATTATTTGAACCTGTTGAAACTCCATTATTTACATCTTTTACTCCTAATTGAGCTAAAACATCTTTTATATTAAATGACATGCTTTTTGTTTTTAAAATTCGAATGGCAAAATTACAAATAAATAAGAACATTTACATCGCTAATTTGTAGTTTTGTATAACTGTTCAGTAGATAAAAAATGTCACGCAGATTTTCACAGATTTCACAGATTGTTTTAAATAATTTTATTTTTTAAAAAAAAGTTAAAATCTGTTTCTAGTTAGATACACTTGTGGATTTGTATAAAATTTTCTGACTGAGTAGTTACAGTTCTGTTTTAAATATAAGTTTACAATGAATTATCAAGAAATTTTCAACATAAAAACCGATGCGCAATTTCTTGATGTTGCTTTAAAAATATTTCGCTTTCAAGCGGAAAATAATAAAGTGTATAAAAATTTTGTAACTCTTTTAAACGTTAAAACGGAAGAAGTAACTACTTTAGAGAAAATCCCGTTTTTACCTATTTCCTTTTTTAAATCCCATAAAATTGTAAGTAATCAGCATTCTATAAAAGAAACCTTTTTTAGTAGTGGTACAACCAGTCAAGATTTAAGTAAACATCATATTACGGATTTAGAAATCTATAAAACTAGTTATTTAAAAGGTTTTGAATCTTTTTACGGAAACCTAAATGAGTATACCATTCTAGCATTACTACCAAATTATTTAGAGCGTAAAGGTTCTTCTTTAGTTTATATGGTAGATGATTTAATTAAAAAAACGAACAATCCAAATAGTGGTTTTTATCTTAATAATTTAGAAGAATTAGCACAAAAATTAACTGAGTTAGATAAAAAAGGTAAAAAAGTATTACTTATAGGAGTTTCTTTTGCTTTGTTAGATTTAATCGAAAAGCAACAGTTTCATTTAAAAAACACCATAATTATGGAAACTGGTGGCATGAAAGGTAGACGAAAAGAAATTATAAGAACCGAATTACATGAAAAATTATGTAACGGATTTGGCCTTAGAAAAATTCATTCAGAATACGGAATGACAGAATTATTAAGTCAAGCTTATTCTTCTGGAAATGGTATTTTTAAAACGCCAAATTGGTTAAAAATTAGTATTAGAGATACGGAAGATTCGTTGACTATTTTACCACATCAAAAAGCAGGCGGCATA
>Ga0256834_1001563_pt1 | contig 15249 bp, 15 predicted proteins | sample 4281140metaG_FD_190536 | JGI IMG/M metagenome (GOLD analysis project Ga0256834, IMG submission 190536) | Hydrothermal vent microbial communities from East Pacific Rise, Pacific Ocean - 4281-140 | ecosystem: Environmental > Aquatic > Marine > Hydrothermal vents | place: Pacific Ocean: East...
CATTCATTAGGTCAACCATTCTTACTACTGAAAGAGCTGCTATTTGTGCTACGATTGGATCATAAATACCACAGGGTACATCACAGTGTGCTTTTACTTCTTTTAATTTAAACATAAATAATCCTTTTTATTATATTTATACATTAAGTATAATTATATATTATAAAAGTTTACTTAAATAATTTAGATCCTACACGTATAAGGTTTGAACCACACTGAATAGCCAGTTTATAGTCAGAGCTCATACCCATAGAACAGTAGGTAGCACCTTCTTTTTGTAATTTTTCAAAGATGTTATATGTTGTCTCAAAACTTTTTTGTATATGTTTTTTATCATCACTATGTGCCCCTATGCTCATGATGCCTTTTAGTTTAATATTTGGACAAGATTCTCTAATCTGCTGATAAATATCAAATGCTTGGTCAGGAATTACACCAGATTTTGTCTCTTCTTGGGCTGCATTAATTTGAAGTAGACAACTCATTTTTTTTTCTTTAATTTTAAGTTTTTTGTTAAGCTCTTGGGCTAAGTCTATACTGTCAAGTGACTGTAGTAAAGTAGGGTTTAAATCAATAATATTGTTTATTTTGTTTTTTTGAAGATTGCCTATCATATGCCATTCAAGAGGTAACTCATTAAGTGTATCCATACGTGTTTTTAACTGTTGTACTTGGTTCTCAGCAAAGGCACGCTGTCCCAAATTGTAGAGGGTAGAGATATTTTCAATTTGCGTATATTTTCCTACTACCACAAGCTTAATGATGTTATGTTCACTTACTGTGATACGTGCTTGTTCCATATTCCAGATGACTTCATCTAGGTTTGCTCTTAAGTGTTCTTTATCTAAAATGCTCATTTATTTCTCCCAAAGTCTGTTAATATCATTATACAATCCTAAACCCATAAGCCCAAAGAGTAAAGCCCAGCCTGCGATGGTAAGTGCATAGACGGCTTTTTCACTGGGTTCTCTTCGTGTTACCATCTCATAGAGGTTAAATATGATGTGCCCTCCATCTAGAGCGGGGATAGGTAGAAGGTTTAGTACACCTAAATTTACCGAGATGAGTGCAGTAAAGAAAAACAAAGCAACGATACCTGCATGACTTGCCTGTGCAGTAACATCTACAATGGTAATAATACCTCCAACTTTATCTGCACCAACAACACCAGTAAGCAGTTTTTGGACAGATTGAACGATGAGAAGAGAGGCTTTTTTAGTTTCTTCCCATGCATAGTGTATACCATCAAGTAATTCAAAATCAACCATGGTTTGTTCGCCAGAAGGACTTATTCCGATAATACGTCTTGTGATTTTTTCTCCAAATACATTTTTATCTTCTATACGTTTTGGTGTGAGTTGTAGGGTAAGTGCTGTTTGATTTCTATCTACAACCAAGGTTATCTCACCTTTTGTTTTTTCTATATTTTCTCCTATATTTTCCCAGTACTTCACAAAGGTGTTATTTATCTTGAGTATTTTGTCACCTTTGATGAGTCCTGATGACATAGCTGGGGTACCATCACCTACTGAACCTATATAAGGCAAATACTTAGGTACTCCTATATTTGCAATGGCAAAGTAAAGAATAAATGCCAATAAAAAGTTAGCAAAAGGACCTGCCAATAAAATTATGATACGTTGCCAAGGGCTTTTAGCATTATAAGAGTCCTCATCAAAACTTTTATTTGTAGGGTCACTATCATCTTGACCCTTCATTTTTACATAACCCCCTAGAGGTATAGCAGAGATACTCCACTCAGTTTTACCTATCATTTTAGAGTAGAGTTTTTTACCAAAACCTATACTAAATACGTCTACTTGTACACCAAAGAAACGAGCAGCAGTAAAATGTCCTAACTCATGAAAAAAGATAAGCACCGATAAAACAGCAATTGCAACTAAAATACCCATAGAAATCCTAAATTATTTTTATAGATTATAGCTAAGTGTAGTAAATAGTTGATGGAATGTTTAGAAATTAATGAAATATTTTGATAGAATATATAGATATATAAAAAAGGATAATAAATGGAAGAAGAGAATAAAATTGATTTAGATATAGAAAAGATTGTAGAAGAGAGTAAAGCACTAACGACACAAGAAAAAAAGATGAAAAAACATCAAGAGGCAAAAAAACTTGTACTCGAGGCAAAAAGTATTGTAAAAGATAGTGAAAATGAATTACAAGACTGTAAGTTATTACTAGAAGATGATATAGAAGAATATGTTGAAGCACTAAAGGCATTAAAGCAGGGAGGACTAGATGAATCAAAAGAACTTCTTTTTAAGCTTCGAGATATTGATTTAGACGCAAGAGAAATAGATGTAGATAAGAAAATTTTTGAAGCTAAAGATGATTTTCAACCGCTTCATTTAAAAGATGTGAGTTCTGGTAAGTTTACAGGTTTTTTACTTTCTCTTTTAGGTGGTGTAGCTACTTTTGGAGGTTTAATCTATTGGGTAACAGAAAAGCTAGAGATTACTTTAGATATTACTAAAGTACCTTCTAATGAAACGATACAAACAATATTTGGGTGGTTTGGTACACAAGTGGGTAGACAAGACGATGCCATAGTCGGGGGTGTAGTGATAGGTGCAGTAGTATTAGTAGTTATGGCTTTGCTTTATATGTTACGTGTTGGACTTAAAGGTCGTTCTAATCTTCATTTTGCAAAAACACAAATGAAAGAAACTCAAAAATATATTACTCAAAAGAGTAACTGTAAAGCAGAGATGGATAGGGTAGATGCACATATTACTGAAGCAGTAAAAGTGTTAAAGGATTATGAAATACTTTTACATGAACAAAAAAGTAAACTTAAACGTATTTTTTACTTTGAAGAAGGGAAAAGTAAAAGTTCTGAATTTAATGAAAAATCTCTCTTTATAATTAAAGATACACAAGGCTTAGTTGAACATATTGAAAAGTTTATCGCTACGCCAATGTCTTATGAAGGAAAATTATCTGAAGAGAATCAAACTACATTACAAAGTGCGAAAACGTATGTATCACAATTATTAAAGAGATGGAATTAAAGTTAGTAGATAACATAATTTCTTTTTTATAAAGAAATTATGTTATTTTGAAAAATAGATTAAAATTTATAATTTGCATAAAATTCAAGTACACCAGTATCTGTTGCATTTACAGTGTTGGATTGCGTATTTGAATAGATTAGAGAGATGTCAATTGCTTTTGTTATATCATATCCTACAATAACATTTAGTTCATGTCCATTATCAAAATCAGCATATGACACTAAAGCATTGATACCAGCAATAGTAGTAGATGCTTCTATTTTAAATGCATCTAAATCTTCACCATTGTATTGATTTGCAATCGTTGTATTCCAAGAATTAGTATAAAGACCATTCCAGCCAACATAACCTGTATTACCATCAATGAATCTATTGTAGGCAGCACTTAAATCAATACCTACAAGTGTTGTTGAAATTTTAGCACCAAATGCACTAGAGTCTGTACCGAACCCTGCATCAAATGATGTGGTGACATATTGACCTTCTATTGTAATTCCTGAAAAGGTATATCCTGCATCTGCATACATTTGTGTATAATTTGCTGTGTCAATATTGTAGTACCAAATATTTGCAGTAATATTGTCATTGTATGTTGCTCCTATTGTCCAGTTGTCACCATTTAAGTCAGCAAAATTACTACCACTATTATTTGCTCTGTGTTTTGCAACATATGATGCGGTAAAGGTAAGGTTTTCAATAGATTTATTGGCTATTGTGTAAGCTTCAAATGAACCTGGTGCAATAAGCCAATCATACCCTTGTAACATGGGTGTTCCTAAAAGTTGGCGTCCTGCAATGAGTGTTGTATCTGCAAAAGTTGCAGTAAGGTTAGCGACATTAAAGTATGCACCCGTCTCTTGTGCATCCAAAAATCCACCAGTCCATGTGTCTGTACCATTACCTATAACATTTCCAAGTGTTGTAAAACCAATAGCTGAGAAGTTGGCACTAACATTGTCAAATATATTATGTGTTACATCTAATGTGATTGCCGCAGCACTTTCAGAGGTCTCTTTTGAAAACATATCACCATTTGACTGAGCGTCATTTGTTATATAGATAAGTGAACCTTTTCCTGAGATAGTTGTTGCACTTTTAGCTTCAACTACTGGAGCTACTACCACGGGTTCTACGGGTACGATATCTCCACCAGCGAATGCCACTGATATTGCTAGTGTTGCTACGAGACTTAATTTTGTTATTTGCATGTTATTTCCTTGTTTTGATAAGTTAAAGTGGTATATTAACATAAAATTAATGAAAAGTAAACGATAGAGTGATTAAAAATTAATCAGAGTATATTTAGATGTTTTTAAAAAAGTCTCTCACATATTCATAGCCAGAGTAGAGTGTTAAAAGTACAGCGAGCCATAAAAGAAGTTCTCCTCCTGTCCATCCCATAAGTAAGAAGCCTATGGCTATCATCTGTACAACTGTTTTTACTTTACCCATCCATGATGCGGAAATATCTATGCCTTCTGCTACGGCAGAGACTCGAAGTCCAGTGATAAATAGTTCTCTAGTAATAATGAGAAAAACTGCCCAAGGTGATGCGAGATTGATCATCATTAAGCCTAAAAAACCAGCAAGGGTTAACATCTTATCTGCAAGGGGATCGAGTATTTTACCAAGTACCGTGACTTGATCAAATGTACGAGCAATATAACCATCAAAAAAATCAGTAGCTGAAGCAATAACAAAAATAAAAGCAGCAAAATAGTTGAGCCATGAGGAATGAATATTTTGAAATATACTTGCGTCTTGGTTTACAAGTAATACAAACATAAGAGGAGCCAATAGTAGACGTATGAATGCTAAAATATTAGGTATATTGAATATTTTAGATTTAGACATACATGACTCCTCTTTTGCTATTTAAGATTAATAATTATCTAAAAGTTGTTCCACCATCAACAACCAATGTTTGTCCTGTAAGCCAAGAAGCCTCAGGCGTACAGAGGAAATAGACTGAACCAGCTAAATCATCAGGGCTCCCCATTCTATTGACGGCTGAACGTTTAATAGTTTCTGCTTTGACTTCTTCATAGTTGGTAAATGCTTTGAGTGCATCAGTATCTATAGGCCCACCAGAGACAGCATTGACACGTATTCCCATATCTCCAAGCTCTACAGCCGCATAACGGCTCATCGCTTCAACCGCAGCCTTATTTGTACCATGACCTGCATAGTTTTCGATGTATATGAGGTTACCAGTAGAACTAAGTGTAACAATAGCACCACCACCCACTTTTTCCATACGTGTTGCAGCTTCTTGTGAACCACGCACAAAAGCACCCACTGTAGCAGTAAAGATGTTCTGTAGACCTTTTTTAGGACGTAGTTTCATAAACTTTCCATATCCACCTACAACAGGACGACCATAAATCATAGCATTAGATACAAAGAAGTCTACTCGATCAAAGTCTTCATCAATAGCTAGAAAAAGAGGTTTAAACTCATCAAGTTCTAAGATGTTTAGAGGATAAGCTTTTGCCTTAATTCCATACGTACTTTCTAAGTCAGCAGCAATTTCATTGGCTATTTCTTCGTTAGAATTATAGGTAAATGCAATGTTTACACCATTTTGTGCAAACTTCTCTGCTACTGCTTTACCAATACCTTTGGTTGCTCCAGTAATAACAAGAGTTTTACCTTTCATATTTAACATATTACGCTCCTACAATTTTATATTTTTTCATGACAGTTTCTATTTTCTTCATGTTCTCTTTACTTGGAGCTACGAGTGGAAGTCTATATTCTAATGTATCTGTAAGACCTGCGATGTACATCGCAGCTTTTATAGGTATAGGGTTAGACTCACAAAAGAGTACTTTGTTGATTTCAAATAACTCATCGTTGATGGCTTTTGATTTTGTAAAGTTGCCTTCTAGTGCTGCGTGTACAAGGTCTGCTTTCATGTCTGGCAGTAAGTTTGCAGTCACTGAAGTAATTCCTTTTCCTCCACTTGCGAGTATAGGAAAGTCAATAGCATCATCACCAGAGAAGACATAAAGGTCTGGTATCTTAGCTAGAAGCTCAACCGTTCTTTCTATCGATCCTGTGGCTTCTTTAATCCCCATGATGTTTTCTACATCATCAAAAAGTCTTTTCACTGTGTCTGGAAGTATGTCTACTCCTGTACGTCCTGGTACATTGTAAAGCATAAAAGGTACTTTCACAGCAGAAGCTATGGCTTTGTAGTGTTGGTAAAGTCCTTCTTGACTTGGTTTATTATAGTAAGGGCTTAGAGAAAAGAGGGCATCTACACCACACTCTTCCGCATGTTTGGCAATGTCTATGGCTTCATGGGTTGCATTTGAACCTGCACCTGCAAGTACTTTAGTGTTTGTATCTTTACATACTTCAACAGCTATTTCAATACATCTTTTATGTTCATCATGGCTAAGTGTAGCAGATTCACCAGTAGTCCCTACAGGACATACAGCATTTATGCCATTGTCTATTTGTCTTTGGATGAGTTTTGCAAAAGTCGCTTCATCTAGTGTTCCATTTTTAAATGGTGTAATGAGTGCAGTTGTAGCACCTATAATATAATTGTGCATATTCAATTTCCTAATTTTTTTTGAGTATCACCGTGGTTGAAAAGTTATGGTCAAAATACTTTTTAGCAGTGTCACTAATATCTTTGAGTGTTATTTTATCTAATTTCTCTTCATATTCAAGTAAAGGTTGTATATTTCCTTTAACATAATAGTCTCCATAGAGTCCTGCCACCGAAGATGAACTCTCTAATGAGTAGATAAATTCAGCTTTTGTATTAATCTTGACCTTATCAAGTTCTGCTTGTGTTACTTTACCGTTTTTGAGGTCTTCGAGTAGTACAAGTATTTCTTTTTCAAGTTCTGTTACATTTTTGTTTGGGGCACACATTGCCATAACAAGAAAGATACCAGGATCTGTTAGTTCCATGTTGTAGCCATAAATTTGGTTTGCAAGTTGTTTTTCATTGACAATAGTTTTTTCAAACCATGAACTTTTTCCTGAACTTAATATATGAGAAATAGCAGAGAGTGCTACTTGGTCATCATCTTCATAGTTTGGAATAGCATAAGCGATGGCCAAGGTGTCAACTTTGTTACTTTCTTTATGTAGTATGGCTCTTTTTGCTCCATCTACTTTAGGCTCAACAGCAGTCACTTTAGGAATGCTATGTTTGTTCTTTATATTTCCAAAATATGTGTTAGCCTGTTTAAATACTTCTTCTGGACTGATATCACCAGCAATAATTAAAATGGCATTGCTTGGCTGATAATATTGTTGATAAAAGCTTCTAATATCTTCTATTTTCCAAGAAAGTATGTCTTCCATAAACCCAATAGGTAACCAGTGGTAAGGGTGGTAGGTATAGTGTGTGTTAAAGAGTCTAAAATAGAGATACCCCATAGGATTATTGTCTGTTCTAAGCCTTCGCTCTTCGGCTACTACATCTCTTTCTTTTTGAAACTCAATATCTGTGAGTTTAAGGTTATGCATGAGTTCTGCAAACAAGTCAAGTGTCATAGAGAGATTTTTACTGGCTGTCTTAATGTAATAGTGTGTTTTATCAAATCCAGTAGCTGCATTGTTTACGCCACCACGGCTTTTAACGATGGTGTCGAATTCTCCCTCTTTTAGTTTGTCTGTAGATTTGAAGGAGAGATGTTCAAGCATGTGTGCCATACCACTTTTACCCATCACTTCATTTCTACTTCCTACTTTATAGTATATGTCAGTAGTAATTACTCCTGAATCATTGTCCATAGGTATAACAACAATTTGCATGCCATTGTCTAAAGTTTTTGTAAAATGTTTTGGTAAAGAGTTTGCCATTAATAGTCCTGATAGTATCAATGGGTATATTGATACTTTTAATATATGTTTTAAATTCATAGAATCCCTAATCTAGAAAGATGGATGTTTTCATCTTGCATATCATTTCCAATCGGCTCCGATTGCTTCGCTGATATGAGTGTACCCATCTTTCTTTAATAAGGTGATGAGTCCTTCGTTGATTTCTTTGATGAGATTAGGTCCTTTATAGATAAGCATAGAATAGATTTGTACCAGTGATGCACCAGCTTTTATGCGTCTATAAGCATCTTCAGCAGAGTCTATGCCACCCACTGAGATGAGTAAGGTCTTTCCATACAATTCTTTACCTATAGCACGGAAGAGTTGGTAAGACTTTTGCGTAAGTAGGGCACCCGAGATGCCACCAAAGTCTTTTTTGTTTGGGTTGTCAGTGAGGGAGTAATCTATCGTTGTGTTAGTAGCAATAATACCATCTGCTCCTGCTTCTACGGCAACTTTACAAAGTGTTACTGCATCTTTAGCTTCCATATCTGGTGCAATTTTAAGTAGTATGGGTTGTGAGGTAATCTCTTTTCCCATTTTAAAAATAGCTTTAATGAAATTTTCATTTTGTAAATCTCTTAATCCTGGTGTGTTAGGGGAAGAAATATTGATGACAATATAATCACCATACTTTTTAAAAGCTTTAAAAAGTAATTCGTAGTCATCTAATGCTTCTTTTTCGGGAGTCACTTTATTTTTACCGATATTAATACCAAGAGGGTAGTCAAAAAAGTATAGTTTTTTGAGTTGTTGGAGCATATAGTATGAACCCTTGTTATTAAAGCCCATGGCATTTTGGATGCTTTCGTCTTCTACTAGTCTAAAAAGTCTTGGTTTAGGATTTCCCTTTTGAGGTTTGGGTGTGACTGTACCAATCTCAGTAAATCCAAAGCCCATAGTAGGCATAGCAGTGATGTATTGCCCATTTTTATCAAACCCGGCACCTAGACCCACAGGGTTTTGAAAAGTTCTTCCAAAAATGTTTTGTTTTAAACTAGGGTGGGTGATGAAATAGTGTTTTGAAAATAAGCGTAAAAGCATAGGAAAATGAGAAGCAGCTCTTAATCCTAATCCAACAACGGTATGTGCTGTTTCAGGCTGAAGCTTAAAGAGTAGTTTTTTGAGGGTTGGGTAAGAAAAATATGACACAATATACTCCATTAAAAGGTAAATATATTATAGCCAAAATCAATAAAAGTAATGTATTCCAATAGAAGGCCCTTTTAGGGTATTCAGGGCGTCAATATCTTTTACTTTTTTATACTGGTATGATATATCTAAGTCAATATTATCTGTAAGGTAGACAACAAAACCAAAAGCACCACCATAATAGTATCCATCCTCTTCTTCTATGGAAACATTTTCATAGTGTAAATACCCAAGGGTAAGACCTAAGTAGGGTCTTACTTCTGGATATCCAAACATGTCATCTAAAAGAATTTTATCTATTTCTACAGATAAATCATACATATCTTTTTTCCCAGATATGGTAAACATAGTACGCCAGTCAAGTGTTTGTTGTCCATAGCGTAATCCGGGCAGTGTTGCATTTTCACCAGGGAGTGTAGACGATGTACTAAAACTCATTTTATTTTGAGAACCTGAAAGCCCAAAAAATGAAAAACTTTCAGGAGCTTGATTTGAAAAAAGTGTTGTAATGAAAAGTGTAAGTAGCACAACAAGTTTTGACATAAGATTCTCCAAGATATATTTCATTGTATAATTAAAGATATGATAGTCATATTTGTGTTAAAAAGTACTTAATATTATATTATATGATATGAGAAGACAAGTGCTTATAAGTAGGACAATTTTCTAGTAAAGAGGCATGTGCCCCACTACAGATTATTTTACCCTCTTCAAAGACTAAGATCGTATCTGCATCTTCGATGGTACTGAGTCTATGTGCCACAGTAAAGGTAATCATCTCTTGTTTAATATCATTCAATGCTTTTTGTATCAGTGCTTCACTTTTGTTATCTAGTGCCGAGGTGGCTTCATCTAGTATAAGTACATCAGGTTCTTTGTAAAGTGCACGTGCTAGGGCAATACGTTGTCTCTGTCCACCAGAGAGGTTGTCACCGTTTTCAGATAACTTGGTATGTATGCCATCATCGAGTTTTTCAATAAACTCCATGGCGTATGCTTTTGTAAGCGCTTGGATTACACGTGCTTCATCTATCTCTTTACCATAAGCAATATTGGCAGCAACGGTGTCATTAAAAATATAAATACGTTGTGTGACATAGGCTATTTTATGGTGTAAAGAGTCTAGGGTAAAGTTTTTATAATCCTCATGATTGATAAGAATCTTCCCTTGACTAGGGTCATAAAAACGTACCAGTAAGTTTACCAATGAACTTTTTCCTGCTCCTGAATTACCTACTAGGGCTATAGACTCTCCTTTGTTGACTTCAAAAGAGATGTCATGCAGAGCAGGTGTTTTGTCATATTGTAATGAGACATTTTCAAACACAATAGACTGTATACTTTTCTCTAAGTTAATCTTTCCAGAGTGTATGGAAGGTTTGGTGTCAAGCAGTTCATGCATACGTGTGTTCGCAGTAATAGCGTCTTGTGCTTTGTTATACAATGATGAGAGACGTTTGATAGGCGTGTAGAGCATAAAAAGTGCTGTAGCAAAAGCAAAAAATGCACCCACAGTCATATGTCCATCTATCACTTCTTTGCCCCCTATATAAATCACAAGCCCAATAGCCACTGAGCCGAGTATCTCCATAATAGGGGAGATGAGTGCATTGGTTTTGATTTGTTTCATAATAAACTTAAAGACATTTTGGTTCTCTAAAGCAAAACGTTTATGTTCATAGGATTGTGTAGAGTTAGACTTAATGACTTCTATGTTACTAAGTATCTCTCCTAGTCTTGTGGTCATGTCGGCTGTACTCTCTTGTGAGAGTTTAGAGTATTTACGCATACGTTTTGCTAAGCGTGTTAAGGGGAAAATGGCAAGTGGCATAATGATAAGAAAATACAAAGCAAGTTTAGGACTTTCATAAATAACATACCCCGTGAGTGCCACTATGGTTAGACTCTCTCGTATCAGGTCAGGTATAATGTTTGCTACAACTACTTGAATACGTGAGATGTCACTGGTCACTCGTGAGAGGAGCTCTCCTGTGTGTATGGTTTTAAAAAAGTTCATGTCCAAGTAAGTAAGGTGAGAGACGAGCTTGTCTCTTAGTTTTCTGACTACATCTTGTCCTATGAATGAGGTGTAGTAGGTTTGTATGTAGCCACCTATGCCTTTAAGCGAAAATACACCTACTAGTAAAAAAGGCATCATTTTGAGCATATCCATGTCTTTGTTGATAAAAACATCATCAAGTACAGGCTTGATAAGCTGTGCTGTGCCTGCTGTACCAATGGCCACGGCTATCATACCAAGTACGGCAAAGAAGAACTCTTTTTTATAGCCTGTAAGGTAAGGAATGTATTTTTTTAAAAGATCTTTCATGGCTTATGCTTTTTCCCAAAGTGTGCCAACAGCCGTATCCATAATAGAAATACCTAAACCAAGTAAGGCATCACGAATGTCATCGGAACGTGCAAAGTCTTTTTCTTTTTTGGCTTCATTTCGTTCTTGTATCATGTTTTCTATTTGTGTCTTAAGTGCATCATCTACACCTATTTGAAAATAGCTAAAGGGCTCTTTTTCACCAAAGCCTAAAAGTGTAGCGACAAACGCTATGTTTGCCAAGGTCTCTTTTTTAAGTGCTTTATCTTTAGGGTTGGCATCTAGTGCATCGTTGGTTTTAGCGATCATCTCATCTATGTGTGAGAGTGCCATAGAGATATTGAGGTCATCTCCCATTGTATCGAGCAGGGCTTGTTTAAACGCTTTGTTTACCATTGAGCCTTTACCTGGGGTGACACGTTTTTTAAGTCGGTAGAGTTTGTCTAGTCTTTTTTTACTCAGTTGTAACTCTTCTTCTGAGAAGTTAAAATCATTTCTATAATGTACTCCGTTCAGGTAATAGCGTAAGACTTCACCATCATAAAGTTTTAGTGCGTCTTTCAGAAAAAAGCTGTTACCTAGACTCTTAGACATCTTTTCTCCGGCTATTTGTACAAAACCATTGTGCATCCAGTACTTAGAGAGTTCATGCCCTGTGGCACAGCGACTTTGTGCTGCCTCGTTTTCATGATGCGGAAAAAGCAGGTCAGCACCACCCCCATGAATGTCTATGCTGTAGTCACTGTTGCCTTTAAAATGTTTTTCTATCATGGCAGAACATTCTATGTGCCAGCCTGGACGTCCACGAGAAAAAGCAGTATCAAAACAGATATCGCCTTGGGATTTACAGGCTTTCCATAGGGCAAAGTCTTTTGGGTTTCTTTTTTCAGAGGTGTGTGCTACACGGCTTTGTGCGTCTTCATCTTCTGCTACACGCCCAGAGATGTTTCCATACGCATCGTCTTTAGCTGTATCAAAGTACACATCACCCGTAGAGATGACATAGGCATTGTCTTTATCTATGAGATTTTGTATCATGGCTTCTATGGCTTCTAGTGAGTCTGTGGCTTTGGGTTCTATGTCGGCTCTTTGTATATTAAGGGCTGTCATTTCTTCTAGGTATCGTGTGATGTAAAAAGACGTTATCTCTTCCATACTTTTGCCTGTGGCCTCTACTTTTTTGATGATTTTATCGTCTATATCGGTAAAGTTTTTCGCAGTGGTAACTTCAAGTCCATGTGCTTGGAGTGTACGCGTGAGTAAGTCAAAGGCTAAAGAAGAACGTGCATGCCCTATGTGTGCATCATCATAGACCGTAGGTCCACAAACATAGATGCTTGCTTTGCCTTTTTCTATGGGGTCAAAAAGAACTTTCTTTTTTTGTACGCTGTCGTAGATGTGCATGATTACTTTACCTTGATTTAGAGTATTGAGATTATAACAAAATTATCTAATAAGTGTTATCAGCCAACTCTTAAACACAACCATGAGTAGATAAAATAAAACCATCGACACCACAAAGTAGAGTGACTTTTTAGATTTGACGATGTCTAAAAACTTGTCAAACCCTACTTCTTTTACAGTAAAGAAGAAAAGTACAAAGCCACCTATACTACCTGCTAGAGCCAGTCCCGATGCACCTAAAGGCTGCATAAGTAAAAGTGAAGCACTCACAGAAGTGATAAGAGAATACACGGCAATTTTGGCTGCTTTCATGTGCCTATGAGACGCATAAAGAAACAAAGAAAAGAGTTTTGCCAGTCCAAAAGGAAGCAGTCCTATCATGTACATCTGTAGTACACTCACTGTTTCTACAGTTTGGGCAAGTCCAAATTTACCTCTTTCAAACAATAGCCAGACGATGGGCTCTGCTAGCACGATGCCTCCTATCATAGAAGACCCAAGTAAAAAACTTAAAAGCCAAAATGCTTTGTTGAGGTTAGCATAGGCTGCTACGTCTTGTCCATTTTTAAGTGCTTTAGACACAGAAGGAAAAAGCACCGTAGCAGTAGCTATGGCGATGATGGCAAGAGGCAGTTGAAACACACGGTTGGCATAAAAAAGGTAAGAGACTGACCCTGTCATAAGAAACGTAGCCAAAATAGTGTCTATAAAAGCCGATATCTGAGGGGTGGAGTTTCCTAGTATGCCTGGTAAAAAAAGTGATTTAAAATGTTTTTGTTCTTCTTTGACATCTTTTGTTTTTCTGTATTTCCATCCGCCTAGAAGGATTTTATGTAGCTTAAACTTGCGTATGGCTATAAGATGTGCAATGACTTGCAAAGCACCCCCTATGAGTACAGCAAAGCTTAGTGCATAGGCCACTGTTTGAGGGTCTTCTTTCATGTACAACCAAAGGGCTGTTATCATGGCGATGTTCAGTAGGGCTGTAGACATGGCAGTGGTAGCAAAGTGTTCTTTGTACTGAAGCAAGGTAGCCAAAAAAGTGACTATAAATACCAAGTCTAAGTACCAAAAGTTTATGGCAGTCATGGGTGAGGTGTTGGCTATGCGTTCAGCGTCCCACCCCCATGCGAGTAGCTTGGTAATGGGTTCAGGAAAAAAGGTAATGAGCAAAGAAAAAGCAGTCAAAAAAAGTAAAAACCGTAAAAAGACAGCCGTAGCAAAAACCCCTTTGTGCTTGCTCGCTATAAAAGAAGGCATAAAAGCCTGAGTAAACGCACCCTCTGCGAAAATACGCCGAAAAAGGTTTGGTAGTTTAAATGCCACAAAAAACATGTCAGACCATATAGACGCACCCAAAGCAGAAGCCATAAGCACATCACGCCCCAAGCCAGTAACACGTGAGACAAGTATGCCAAAGCTGTTGGTAAAAATAGATTTTAATTTCATGTGTGTCTTTGTTTTTAGATTAAGAGTATTTTAGCGTAATGTAGGTTTGATGTAAAAATATGTCTATTTGACATATTTTGTGATGCTTTGCAAGAGATGTGCTAGTATTTGTGTAGATGTATAAATGGAGAGAAGTATGAATAATCATATAGAGATGTATCAAAGTGGTGAGATAGAGTTGGAGGTTTCAGTAGATGCTCAAACTGTATGGTTACGACAAGATGAAATAGCACAACTTTTTGATAAAGACAGAACCGTAATTACAAGGCATATTAACAAAATATTGAAAGAATATGAGGTAGATGAAAAAAGCAATGTGCAAAAAATGCACTTTGCTAATTCTGATAAACCAGTAAAACTATATAGTTTAGATATTGTTTTAGCTGTTGGATATAGAACTAATTCTGCAAAAGCCATTAAGTTTAGACAATGGGCAAGTAAAATATTAAAAGAGTATCTTTATAATGGCTATGCCATTACAAGATAACCAATGAAAGGTTTGTATCATTAGAAAGTGATGTGGCATAGCTAAAAGAAAAGGTAGGGAGCATAAGCACTTTACTTGAAGACACTTCACTGAGTCCTACACAAGGCATATTTTACGATGGGCAGGTGTTTGATGCGTATGTGTTTATGGCAAAGCTCATTAAGGGTGCTAAGCACTCTATTGTCCTTATAGACAACTACATAGACGAGAGTGTCTTGACACTCTTTAGTAAAAATCAAAATATCCAAGTGACGCTTTATACTAAAACCATCTCCAAACAGCTCAAACTTGATGTAAAAAAATACAACACGCAGTACAAGACCATAGTGGTTAAAAAGCTTGATGCTTCACATGATAGATTTCTGATTATAGATGAGGTAGAGGTGTATCATGTAGGGGCTAGTTTGAAAGATTTGGGTAAAAAATGGTTTGCATTTTCTCGGATGAATGCTCAGAGTTTGGGGATACTGGAGAGGTTATAATGAGGTATAGTTCTTCGTAGGGTGGAATGCTCAATGGAAATGCCTTTTTGGGTA
>Ga0256834_1001564_pt1 | contig 15247 bp, 14 predicted proteins | sample 4281140metaG_FD_190536 | JGI IMG/M metagenome (GOLD analysis project Ga0256834, IMG submission 190536) | Hydrothermal vent microbial communities from East Pacific Rise, Pacific Ocean - 4281-140 | ecosystem: Environmental > Aquatic > Marine > Hydrothermal vents | place: Pacific Ocean: East...
CCTTAAAGATGAAATGATTCTTGCGACAGTGAGCCTGATAGCTGTAATCGTCGCCATAGTTTTGGCTATCTACGTCTCCGGCTTCATAACCAAAAATCTGAAAACGATAGAAGATGCGGCAGAAGATCTTGCAAGCAGTGACGGGGATTTGACAAAAAGAATTCCGGTTATCGGCAAGAACGAAATAGGTGAACTCGCCAAAAAGATAAACCTGTTTATCGAAAAAGTACAGCAAACGATTACGGAGGCCAAAAACAACGGCAGCGAAAACTCATCGGTGGCCGCAGAGCTTTCGGCAACGGCGCTGGAGATCGGGCGTAGAGCTGAAAATGAAGCGGCACTTATAAGCGATACCACAAAGACGGCCGAGGAGGTCTTCGATACCCTAAAAGAGACTGTCAACACCGTAAGCAGCAGCGAAGAGAATGTAAATCGCGCGGCCGCTACGCTGCAAGATGCCAACCGTACGATCGCTCACCTGCTCGCTACCATAAACCAGGCCGGCGCGAAAGAGTCCGACCTGGCACACAATATAACCCACCTTCAGGAGGAGGCCAACGGTGTCAAGGAGGTTCTTGACATAATAAGCGATATAGCCGACCAGACCAACCTGCTCGCACTCAACGCCGCAATAGAGGCGGCACGCGCCGGAGAGCACGGCAGAGGGTTTGCCGTAGTCGCGGATGAAGTGAGGAAGCTTGCCGAAAGAACACAAAAGAGCCTCTCCGAAATCACGGCGACTATAAATCTTGTAATCCAGTCCATAAATGAGATCAGCGGACAGATGCAGGACAACGCGAAAGAGTTCGACAAGGCGGTCGCTGAAGTGAGCTCCGTAGAAGAGGAGATAGAGAGCGTCAACGAAGCTCTTAAAGATGCGGCGTCGGTCAGTAGAGAGTCCGTAAGGAGCTCGAACGAAATAGCCAGAGAGATGCAAGATGTCATTGAAAACATGAAAAATATCACGGATATATCTACACACAACGCCAGAAGCGTCGAAGAGATAGCAGGAGCGGCGGAGCATCTTAGCAAACTCACAGAGGAGCTAAGCCACCGACTGGAGCTATTTAGAACATAAAAACGGACACCATATGAATCTCATACTTATAGGAGCCTCCACAGGCGGTCCGGGGCTTCTTGAAAAGATAGTCGCCTCACTCTCCGGACCGATATGCGCTCCGCTGATAATAGCCCAGCATATGGACCGTATTTCTCTTCACTCTTTCGGCAAACGTCTTCAAAGACTCTCCGGGATCGAAACCACTCTCGTAGAGGCTCCTACGCCTATACAAAACGGCTGTATTTATCTGCTATCGGATACAGCCGCAATTCACTCCTGCGGCTGCGATCTTTCAATCGTGCCGAAGAGAGATAGCGGATTTTATCACCCTACCATAGACAGACTCTTCGAATCTGCCGCCAAATTAGAGTGCGTCCGCGTCACTGCAATACTGCTAAGCGGTATTGGAGCCGACGGAGCAAAAGGGATGCTCGAGCTAAAAAATATGGGTCACAAAACGATAGCCCAGGACGAAAATAGCTCCATCGTCTACGGAATGCCGAAAGCAGCAGCCGAAATAGGTGCCGCTTCGGCCATATATGCGATCGAAAAGATCGTAACGGAAATCATGGAGTTGACAAAATGCTGAAATGGCTGAAACGGAAAAATGCAGATAAAAGTTCGCAACCGAAAGGGAGTGTCGTGCAAGAGCGCAACTTCGACACAAAAGCGGCCATAAGAGTTCTGGATATGATCAAAATGGAGTTCGGTCTCGATTACGAGCGACAAAAGGCTATAACGTTGAGAAAGATCGAGCGTTTCGCACTAAAAAGAGATATACACTCTTTCGAAGAGCTCGCGATCTCTCTTCAGAGCTCCGGTAGCCTCAAAACAGAGCTGATAAATATGCTAACGGTCGGAGAGACCTACTTCTACAGAGAGTTCGAACAGATAGAGTTGATAGGCGACGAGATTATCTCCGGTAAGTGCGAAAGTGTGCTTTCCGCCCCATGCTCCACAGGAGAGGAGGTCTACTCGATACTTCTGTATATCAAAAGCAGAGATAGACTCCCGCCATCTTTGCGGATCACCGGAATAGATATAAATACCGACGCGTTGACAAGCGCAAAAAAGGGGTGTTTTTCACAAAGGTCCGTATCCCAGCTGCCGCCCGACATTACGAAAGAGTGGTTCGCTTCAAGCGGTGAAAGATACTGCATAGACTCCTCTCTAAAAAAACATACCGACTTTTTGTATGCGAACATTTTCGATCGGGACTTTCAAAGACTCGGAAAGTTCGATGCGGTACTCTCGCGCAATATGATGATATATTTTACCGACGAAGAGAAAAAAAGGGCTCTGAGGCAACTATCGAGCGTAATGCACCCGGGCTCGATTCTTCTTCTTGGGCATGCCGATATATCCTTCGTTCCAGACGGATTCGAAAAGATACGCCGCCGCAGAGCCGTCTACTTCAAAAAGATATAAAGTTCATCTCCTTTCAAGTTCGAATACGGCTCTTCTGCCGGAGGCTGAAATGTCAAAGGGCAATACTTTGGTATTGCCTACCTCCAGCCTGAAGGTATTCGGATCGATCTGTTCCATCATCACCCCTTTTGGAAAGCTCACCTTCTTTATCAGATCGTCTGGGCCGGCCGGTTTGAAGTAGAGGATATAGCTCTTTTTCGGAACTATCTTGAACGAAGCCTCCGAAGAAGTCACTTCGAGCAGCGGAGCGTCAAAGCTTCTGGTCGTAAAGCTCCACTCCATCTTCTGCGTTTTTGTCTTTGAAACATAGTGTATAGAAGCTGTATAGCGCGTCGCATATTCGAGCCTCTCGAGCGGAAATATGGCGAACTGGTTCTTCTCGAGAATATGATTGGGGTCGCTCTTCTCATCCATAAGGAACACCGGTATCTCTTTGCTGTTTTCGTCATATAGCCTGAAAGAGGTGATCTTCACACCTCCTCTTTCAGCTCTGTTGAAAATGACACTGATGGGGTATCCGCTTACGGAAAACTCCGGAAGAGGATCAGGAATCTCCTCGTAAAATGCGGGAGGAACGTCAACCTGCCCGTCATATGGCCATACAGTCACCTCCTTAGAGCCTCGTTCACTCATTCTCAACGCTTTTTCATATCTGAAGTAGTCTATCTTTCTCTTCTTGTCGGCACATACTCCAGTGATATACCTGCCCGTTCCGGAAAAAGCATCATCCCGACAAAGAGTGTTTATACGGTAGTTACCCATATCGTAGACATATATCCGCCTGCCGCCATCGTCTTTGGCGTAGGCTATGCCTATCTCGTCCATCGCCGGATCCAGAAATCCGAAGCGGTGGTAGATCGCCCCAAAAAGCCCGTCTACAGAGTCTTTGAAGTCAAGATTGCCGCTCGATAGATTTTCACTCACGAAACGGGAGGAGTATCCGGCGGCTACCGCCCTTTGGACAGGATTTTCACCTGTAAAACCCGGCAAGGAGGATAGCTCTGCGTGCCCCTCCGTACCGTTCATTGCAAGATATGCGGCATGCGCCGCAGCAGCTCTTTCAAGCTCGCTGTTGGAATAGAAGGCTCCAAGCCCCGCCTTTTGGCGAAGAGAGTTCAGATAGAGCCTCGCCTCTATCCCCTCTACGACAGGATCAATCCTTCTATCGTGCAGTACCGTTTTCACCTCCGTAGCCGCATGCCCGTGGCCGCTGAATCTATCCTTCGCCACCCATACGACAACCGCAACTGTCGCAACAAGAAAAAGAGCTCTCATCAGAATACGATCTTGCCCTCTTCCTGAAGGCGGCGTATCACTCCCCGCGCCTTTTCATGACCTGCATGGGCCGCTTTCCTGCACCACTCCAGCGCCTTATCATGGTCTCTTTCGACACCAAGACCTCTGTCATACATCATCCCGAGGTTGTACATCGCTCTCGGATGTCCGGATTCCGCCGCCTTTTTGTACCACTCAAGCGCCTTTTTATAGTCCTGCGAAACACCCTCACCCTCGTGATACATCGCACCGATGCAGTTTTGTGCCTCGGTATGTCCGTAACGTGCGGCCGACTCGTACCACGTGGCGGCTCTTGCGGCACTCTTTTGTACGCCGACACCGTGTTCGAGCATCTGTGCCACTTCAAACATCGCGTGCACGTTACCGGCTCTCGCAGAAAGTGTAAAGTGGTCGAATGCCCTCGACTCGTCCACACTGCACCCTTTGCCGCTTCGATATATCTGTCCAAGGTTGAAGTGCGCTACATGATTGCCGGCGGCCGCCGCCTTCTCATACCACCCTATCGCTTCGCTCAGGTTCTCTTCGACACCCTCACCGTTTTCGAGCATGAAACCCACCATAGCCTGCGCCTGGGGATCACCGTCTATCGCCAGCTCCAAAAAGGCGTTGAAAGCCGAAACCTTGTCTCCGTCCCGATAAAGCTGCGACGCCATTTCGAAATATCTGCTCACTCTTTCTCCTTACAATACGACAAAAAGAAATATAAATCCGACAATTATACGATAGATACCGAATGGAATAAATGTGTGTCGCTTGACGAAATCAAGAAACCATCGGATGATGGCAAGTGCCACGATGAAGGCGGTAACAAACCCTATACCGAGTGCTTGCGCATCGTCAAGCTGAAAACTCTGATAATTTTTAAGGATATCGTAGGCGGTAGCCGCCAGCATCGTGGGCACCGCCAGAAGAAAACTGAACTCCGTAGCCGCCTTGCGCTTCAGACCGATCAGCAGCCCCCCTATGATAGTCGCACCGGATCGTGACGTACCAGGGACCATGGCAAGCGACTGGAACAGCCCTATCATAAACGCCTGTTTGTAGGTGACATCCTCTACATGTGCTACGTGGTGCTCTTTTTCGCGGTAAAAAAGCTCTATCACTATAAAAGCGACACCTCCCGCTATCAACATGTAGGCAACCGTCTCGGGAGCAAATAGCGACTTTATGGTTTTATAGAGTGTAAACCCGAGTATCGCCGTAGGTATGAAGCCGACTATAAGCCTCTTCCATAGTTCGAAGTTGGTAAATATCTTATCCCTGAAGGCGAAAATAACGGCCAGAATAGAACCGAGCTGTATCACCACTTCAAATGTCTTGTGTACATCGGTCTGCTCTATTCCCATCAGCTTCGAAGCCAAAATCAGATGCCCCGTAGACGATACCGGCAAAAACTCCGTGATCCCCTCTACGACTCCAAGTATAAACGCGTCAAACAGTGTCACGGCACCCCTCCTGCGATCTTTTTATATAGCCCATGTAAACCCCCTCCTCTTTTAAAAGCTCTTCGTGCGTTCCCTTTTCTACGATCTCTCCGTTTTCAAGCACATATATATAGTCCGCTTTTCTTATCGTGCTGAGCCTGTGTGCGATCATGATCGTCGTCCTCTTTTCGAAAAACGGTTCAAGGGCTTCATAGAGCCTCGCCTCGGTATGAAGATCGAGTGCGGATGTCGACTCGTCCAAAATAGCTATCTTCGGATCGGCCACTATCATTCGGGCTATGGCTATGCGCTGTCTCTGACCTCCTGACAGCTTTATACCCTCGCGCCCCACTACCGTATCGAGCCCGTCGGCAAACCTCTCGACCACATCTCTCATCTGCGCCATCTCGAGCGCATCCCATACCCTCTTATCCGATACTTCACGACCGAGAGTGATATTGAAGCGTATCGTATCGTGAAAGAGTTTGGGGCTCTGGAGCACCAGGTTTACATGCTCTCTTACTACATCCAGCCCTATATTCCGTACATCTATACCGTTGAACGTGAGAGAGCCGTCATCCACAGGGTAGAATCCCACTATCAGCCTGGCCAGCGTAGTCTTGCCTGAGCCGCTCGCCCCCACCAGGGCTACTCTTTGCGACGGACGGGCTTCAAAGTCGATACCCTTGAGCACCGGCGAATCCGGATCGTAACCGAAATCGACATCCCTAAGACGCACTCCGACACTGCTCCTATCAAAAGGGTTTTCAAGATGCGGATAGTCCGGTTCCGTCGGCATTTTGAACACGCCATCTATCCTCTCTGCAGCCGCTTTTGCATTGTGGAGAGCGTACTGTATACCCAAGATATCCTGCACAGGAGTGACCATATACCAAAGGTAGCCGAAAACCGCGAGCATCATTCCGATACTCAGGTCGGAGAATGCGACTGCGAGAATACTCGCCGCTCTGAAAACTTCGTACCCCGCAAGAAAAGAGAGGTATGAGACTCTGCTTGCCGCATCGCTCTTCCAGCCGAAAGCGACACTCCTTTCTCTCACCACTTCGGCACTTTGGCGCAACTTTTTAAAAAATCGCTCCTCCTGGTTGGAGGCGCGAATCTGACCGAAAAGATCGAGAGTCTCCGTCAGGGCCGACTGAAAAAGCTCGATAGCCCTGTTCTCCTCCTTTTTCAGCCTTGATACCTTTCGTGCAAGCTTTGTAGTAAACGTGATTACCAGCGGATTCAAAAAGAGTATAAAAAGAGCCAGCTCCCAGTGTATCCAGAAAAGCACCCCCGCTATACCGATCAAAGAGAGTACAGAGACGATCAGACGGCTTACCGTAGAGGCTATGAACGCGTCGATGGTTTCCACGTCGGTTACAAGTCTTGAGGCGAGCGCACCGGAGCGTGAAGTCTCATAAGCCTTCATCGACAAACGTTTGAGATGATCGAGGGCACGGGTACGGATCTTGTATGTGAGATCTTTCGATATACCCATGAAGATCCGTGTCTGAAGAATGCTCAAAGATGTATAAAGAATACGAAGAAGAACCGTTGCAAGCAGTATCGTAACCACATAGCCGAGCGTTTCCATAGGCATTATGTGAGCATCGATCCAGTCGGTGATCCTGCTGCTTCTATGCAAAAGTACCTCATCGACAAGTACCGGAATCAGAAGAGGTGTAGGTACGCTGACAAGCGCCGCCAGTATAGCTACGGCATTTCCCGCGACAAGCGCTTTTTTATATGACTTTACAGATTCCAGAAGCGAAGAGAGTGTAAAGGACCCGCCCCTTTTTGTATCTACTCTATCTGCATCAGGAGACATGCGCCAGAATCTGTCTCAAATCTTTTTTCTCTATTATCACATTAGCCTCTTTCTTCAAAATCTCCTTGGCACAGAATGCGACTCTGGTTCCGGCATGGGAGAACATACTTCTATCGTTCGCTCCGTCACCAACTACCAGCGTATCTTCCGCCCCTACCCCCAAAAGAGCCTGAAGACGCAAGAGCATATCTCCTTTAGAGAAGTCGAACATCATATCACCGCCCACAAGACCTGTCAGACGACCGTCTCTTGAGTGGAGTATGTTGGAAAAATCGGCATCGAAACCGAGTATATCCTTCGCATAGCCCGTTGCGTTTCTGAATCCACCGCTGAAGACCACCACCTTGTAGCCGTACTCCTTGAGCTTTTCAATAGTCTCTTTCGCACCCGGCATGAAAGGAAGGTTGCGGCATATGGTATCCACACTCTCGACACTGAGCCCCTCCAGCAGCTGGACCCTTGTCGTAAGACTCTCGAAAAAGTCCAGCTCACCGCGCATGGCGCGTTCGGTAATTACCGCCACTTTCTCTTTCAGCCCGAGCGGTTCGGCAAGAAAGTCTATCGTCTCTCCGTCCATAAGTGTAGAATCGAAATCGAATACCGCAAGCTTCATGACCGGACACTCCTTTTTTACACAGCTGATTAAAACAAGTGATATAATATCCAATCCAAAATAATAACCATATAACGGATCGAAATGTTCGAACAACTCATCAGCAAACTTCAGGAACCAAATAGCCCATACATCACGCTGGAGACGACTCCGCGCCACGATGCGGATTTTCGTCCGATCGTCGATACCATCGAAAAGCTTGGTGTCGCCGAAAAGGTCGACGGATTCAGCACGACGGACAATCCTCTCGCAAAACTGAAATTCAACTCAATAATAGCCGCCATGCAGCTTCAGCAACGGTTCAAAAAACCGGTACTCGCGACGATGAGCATGAGAGACAGGAACAAGATAGCACTTCAATCGGATCTGCTCGGGGCGAACAGTGTTGATGTTCGTGCGGTTCTGGCACTTACGGGCGACCCCGCGAAAATCAGCGACCAGCCGGCGGCAAAGGGTGTCTTTGAGAGCGACAGTACGATGCTTCTTGATATAATCAAGTGCTTCAACGCTGGTATAGACTATGCGGGCCGGGAGTTTGGCATAAAACCGAAACCGGTATACCCTTTCGCGGTGAGCAACGCATTTGCGAAAAATCCGAAGACACTGCTAAAAAAATTCGTAAAAAAGCTCGATCACGGAGCGCTCGGTATCATAACCCAGCCGGTATTTGACAGAGAAAACGCTCTAAAACTTCTGGAACTGTTCGAAGAGGCGAAGGTCGAGAGCAAAAACAGCAGCGGTACCCTGATCATAGGAATCTTTCCGATCACGAAGTTGAAAACCGCACAGTTTCTGGCTTCCCACGTCCCGGGAATTCACGTACCCAAAAGCTGGATAGATACACTCTACGAAGCGCATAAAAAAGGGGAGAAAGAGGAGCATAAAAAAGGGCTCGCCCTAAGCAGGGAGATATTCGAGTCGGTCAAAGAGATTCACCCAAAAATCCACCTAATGACCGCCAACCGTTTCACTCTCGCCAAAGAGCTGCTTGAGGGAGAGGCTTAAAAATCCCTCTTCAAAAGTGCCTCTACATTGAGGATGGAGATGAGCTTGTCCTTCTGTTTGCCGACGCCGTAGATGAGATTTTGCTCATCGTTGAGAGTTTCGGGAGCCGGATCGATTGCGCTCTCTTTTATCCTCGTAGCCTGCGTAAGCCGGTCGATAACGAATCCCGCCACCTCGTCATTGTGCTTGATGACCATATACCTGGTATCTTCATTCTCTTTGGATTTGGACAACCCGAATTTCATACGTAGATCTATCAGCGGAAGAACGCTTCCTCTGAGATTGAATACGCCAAGAACGTATGGAGGTGTTTTGGGCGCTCTTGTATACTCTATCGGCTTTATTATCTCCTGAATCCCGAGAATCGGCACCGCAAACTCTTCATCACCGACCATAAACCCGACAAGCTGGATAACGTTCTCGATCTCTCCCTCCTGCGGGGCGTGCTGCTGCTGTTGCTGCTTCTTTAGAACCTGCTCGAGTTGGTTGTTCATGATGTATGCTCCACATTTAGATTGATATTTCTGGCCACTACATTGGTCAGATATTCAGGCGTATAGGGTTTGGTAATGTACTCCGTCATACCCACCTCTACTCCTCTCATCCTGTCGCTTCTGCTGGTACGGCTCGTAACCGCTATCAGAGGAACATTTTTGAACTTGTTGAACTTCCTGATCTCCGCCGCCAGGGTATATCCGTCCATTCTCGGCATCTCTATATCCACAAGCACCGCGTCGAAGCTTTTGCTTCCGTCTTTCATCAGATTCAGAGCTTCGACACCGTTTGTAGCCTCGCTTATAGTCACACCGAGCGGTTCGAGCGCCTTTTTCATTATGCTTCTGTCCGTCTTGCTGTCATCCACTATCAGGATATTGTAGTCTGCCGGCGAATTCTTTTCCGAAACCGCAGCGGTATCCTCGAGGTTCTCCATGGAGCTCTTTACGCTCTTGGCCATATCCATGAGGGCTCCGACATCGACGATCAGAGTAACACGTCCGTCTCCCCTGATCGTAGCTCCGGCTATTCCCTCTATCCCTTTGAGGTATTCGCCAAGGGATTTGATGACTACCTCCTCCTGACCTATGAGAGAATCCACTATCAGACCTATTTTAGTCTCCGCAATACCTATGATGACCACATAGGCGTGCTCACCCATACTGAAGACCCGCTCCACATCGAACAGATCGGCCAGATGCACCAGCGAAAGAACTTCATCTCGCAGTCTCAAGACGCTTCTGCCCTCGACACTCTGGATCTCATCCGGCGTAATCCTGACGGTTTCGAGTACAGAAGCGAGAGGAATCGCATAGTACTCCTCCTGAACGCTTACCAGAAGAGACTGGATAATTGCCAGAGTGAGCGGTATCTTGAGCTTCAGAGTCGTCCCCTTATCTACCTCGGAGTCTATCTCGATGATACCGTTGAGCTTTTCGATGTTGCTTCTTACAACATCCATACCTACGCCCCGGCCCGATACGTTCGTCACCTGCGCGGCAGTGGAGAAGCCCGGTTTGAAGATGAGCATATAAGCCTCCTTATCGCTCATCTGATCGGCCTCTTTTTCGCTGATAAGCCCTTTCTCCATCGCTTTTGACTTCAACATATCGGGATCGAGCCCCTTGCCGTCATCTACAATCTCGATGATGATATGGTTACCCTCGTTGTATGCCTTGAGCTGTACGGTACCTTTTGGCGGTTTACCCTTGGCGATACGCTCTTCAGGCCTCTCTATACCGTGATCACATGAGTTTCTGATGATATGCACCAAAGGATCGCCTATCTCTTCGACGATAGATTTGTCGAGCTCTGTCTCTTCACCGCTGATGACGAGCTCGATCTCTTTATGAAGCTCTCTCGATAGGTCCCGTACCATACGCGGGAACTTGTTGAACACCTTCCCTATCGGAAGCATCCGCGTCTTCATGACCGCGATCTGAAGATCCGTAGTCACCAAGGAGACGGAGGAGACGACCTGATTGAGCTCTTCGAGAAACTGCTCTCCCTCATACCGCTCTTCCACATCGTCATAGATCTTGAGCAGGCGGTTTTTGCCGAGCACCAGTTCACCGATCAGGTTCATAAGATCATCCAGCCGTTTAACATCGACACGAATCGTCTGCTCTACCGTGGTCTTGCGCTCTTTCGGTGCAGGTTTCGTCTCTTTCTTGGCCGGAGCCGGTTTGGCTTCGCTCTTCGGTGCCTCTTTTGCCGCCTCCGCCACCTTCTTGGCCTCCGCTTCGGCAGCCTTCTTGGCTTCACGGCGCTTACGGTCTTCCTCCTGGCGCTGCGCCAAAAGACGCTCTATCTCCGCCTCTACCTCCTCTTCACTCATTTCGGAGAGATCTTTCTCTTCGCTCTTTGGCGCCTCTTTACCGGCCGCTTCGGCAGCCTTCTTGGCTTCACGGCGCTTGCGGTCTTCCTCCTGGCGCTGCGCCAAAAGACGCTCTATCTCCGCCTCTACCTCCTCTTCACTCATCTCGGAGATATCCTTCTGCTCCTCCTGCGGCTCTGGCTCTTTTTGCGGCTCAGAATCGGCCGAATCGCAAGTTTCGCCGTTTAGAACAGCTTCAAGCCGCTTGACCGTAGGCGCAACGTCGATCGCACCCTGATCGCTTCCGGTCTCCTTGATATGCTCCAAAAGCGCTTTCATCTTGTCGGTGGACTCCAGAACCACATCCATTATGTCGGGGGTGATGCTCAATTCACCCTTTCTGGCCTTGTTCAGCACATCCTCCATATGGTGAGTCAAGTGAGTGAGTACATCGAAATTCAAAAATGAGCTCGAACCCTTGATCGTATGTGCGACCCTGAAAATCCTGTTCAACAGATCCAGGTCGTCAGGCGCATTCTCCAGCTCGATCAAATCGTTATCGAGCTGCTCGATCATCTCGAAGGCCTCGACCAAAAAATCCTCTAAAATCTCTTCCATTTCATCCATGTTTCAATCCTTTACGAAGCCGTCTTGATGTGTGAACGCACGATTTTGGAAATCTCTGCGTAAAAGACGTTTGCATCAAATTTGACCATATACCCCTCACCTCCGGCATCCTTGCCGCGCTCCTCGCTGAAGTGGTCGCTTATGGAGGAGTTGAAGACTATAGGGATAGCCTCGAAACGGGGATCCTCTTTCGCCTTTGCGGCAAAGTGGAATCCGTCCATTCTCGGCATCTCCACGTCCGATACGATTATCTTGAGCTCCTCTACAAGCTTGTCGCCGTACTGCTCATAGAGTTCGTTGAGCTTCTCGATACCCTCCTGGCCGTCTTTGGCCTCCACCACCGAAAAACCCATCTTCTGAAGGGCCTCTTTGACGATTTTACGTGCCGTCAGACTGTCATCGAGCACCATCGCCAGCCCGCTGAACTTGTCTATGGTTATTTCGCTGTCCACTTCGGGCTGGTAGAAGCCGAGTTCTTCTACCACGCTCTCGAGATCGAGTATAAGCAACACTTCATCGTTCTCTATACGAGTGACTCCCGTTATCTTGCTCTTGTCCAGCACCCCCTGACCGGAGGTGAATGTAGCCGGCTCTATATCAGCCCAGCTTATTCGACGGATCCTTTTCGCTTCGTGAACAACGAATCCAATCAGAATATTGTTGAACTCGGCTATGATTACGCGCGGATGGATCTGCTGCTCTTTTGGCGGAGTTATTCCCATCCAGCGAGCCAGATCGACAACCGGTATGACGATTCCTCTTAGATCGAAAATACCTTCGATAAAGTCTGGAACGCCCGGCAGTTCCGTCAGCTTGGGATACTTGATGATCTCCCGTACTTTCGAAACGTTGATGCCGTATATTCCTTCGTAGATCTCTCCGTTCTCCTCTTTGAAGATACGAAAGTCCACCAGCTCAAGCTCGTTTGTACCTACCTGAAGTATATCGCCCTGTGATCCCATTTTATACCTTTTTTATATCTTTGCTTCTTTTACTTCAAGCCTATACCCGTCTGCGTCGATACGGGCTACGATATAGCTTTTGGCGCAGGCGAATGCGGGAAGATTGAAGTAGCCGATATCTGCATGTTCGAATCGGATATTCTGATGGAAATGGCCTTCGATCCATAGGTCGAAGCCATATCTCTCTTTCAAAATATCGAGACGCTTTCGCATCCGCTCTTCAAATCCATCTATCCCGTAGCAAGGCTTTTTTGCACGATTGTACCTCTCCAGCCAATCTATCACGGCACCTCCGCTCACGGTATCGAGCAGATTCAAGAAACGGTCTACAAACCTGTTTCTTATGATTGCGGTATAGATCTCATAACCCATACCCTGCAAAACATCACCGTGGTGAAGAGCAACCCGCCTGTCACCGAAAGATGCCATAAGCGGCTGGCTGCTTCGCGGAACTACGGTCATGGTCTCTTTGAAAATCGCATCGAGACCGAAATCGTGGTTGCCTTCGAGATAGATCACCTCGCACTGCCTGGCAATCTGTTGTAAAAGATCGACCATTTTTGCGTTTGGTTGAATCGAATTTTGTGCATTTCCGAAAAGAAGATCGAAAATATCCCCCATCAGCACGATCTGAGGAGGCAGTCTATCGGGCGGAAGATTATAGAAAAAGTCGTAGAGAGTTTCGTTGTAGTGGGCGTAGTGGGCGTCGGCTATCAGCCATGCGCCCTCTTTTAGAGTGAAACAGGACTCCACGGATCCGGTCTCACCCCTCTTTACCTTCACAGCCGTAACCTCTATGGAACATAGGCAAGAGAAGGGATACCGAGAGCTTCGTCAAATCCGCACAGGATATTCGCGTTCACTACCGCCTGTGAGCTTGCCCCGCGCAAAAGATTGTCGATAGCGGAAGAGATAAAGAGCGAACTTCCGGTTTTGCGCACAAAAATATCGCAGAAATTAGTACCGGCTACCGACTTGATATCCACAGGTCTGTCGCGCAGCCTTACAAACGGCTCTTCACGATAGATATCCTCCAAAACGGCCACAGGATCCACATCGCGATCGAGCTGGATATATATACTGCATAACATCCCTCTGGTCACAGGTATAAGGTGCGGAACGAAGTTGACTTCGACCTCCGTCAGGAAAAGATCGTCTATCTTTTCGGCAATCTCCGGTGCGTGGCGGTGAGAGAGGGGGTTGTATGCGAAAATGTTTTCGTTGATATTGACAAAATGCGTCGCATCGGAGAGCTTCTTGCCTGCACCGCTCACCCCGCTTTTTGCGTCTATGAATACGGGTGTGCCCTCCCTGATATACGGAATGAATGGCAAAAGCCCCAGCAAGGAGGCTGTCGGATAACATCCCGGATTCGCTACAAGCCGGCAGTTTTTGATCTTTTCACGATAAAATTCCGGTAGTCCGTAGACCGCTTCCGGAAGATTCGCCGCATCTGTGTGAGGACAGTAGTGTGATTCGTAAGTCTCCCGCTTCAGACGATAGTCTGCAGAGAGGTCTATCACCTTTACACCGCGAGCGAGAAGTTCGGAAGCGAACCCCATAGCCGTTTTATGCGGCAGCGCCAAAAAAGCGAGCTCCGCTACTTCAGCCACTCTTGCCGCATCGGCCTTTTCCACAGGAGTATTCACAACTTTCAAGAGAGATGGGTGAACGGCATCTATCATCGCATCACCCTCACTGGTAGCTACATAACCAAGCTCGAATGCGGGATGTTGCGAAACGATTTTAACAAGCTCCAGCCCGGTATAGCCGCTGGCGCCTATGACGGCTACTGGGATCACGACCTAAGCTCCAAAACAGATCTCTTTGTAGCAGACCTGCTCGACTTCATACTCTTTCTCTCCGCCAGGAAGCTTCATGCGAACCTCATCCCCGGGCTCCTTCCCTATAAGCTGACGCGCAAGCGGCGAATGGTACGAGATGAGCCCTCTGTCCGGATCGGCTTCACTGGCTCCGACTATGGTATAGGTCACCTCCTCGTCCGTATCCAGATCGATCAGCGTCACGGTGGATCCGAAACTGACACGCTTATGCTCAAGTGTGGAAGGATCCACTACCTGGGCCCGACCGAGAATATCCTCGATCTCCACTATCCTCGCCTCCATGAGTCCCTGTTTCTCTTTTGCCGCATGGTATTCGGCATTCTCTTTCAAATCCCCGAGCTCTCGCGCCTTTTCTATCTCCTTCGCGATTGCCGGGCGCGCCTGGGACTTCAGATATTCGAGCTCTTCGCTCAATTTTTTGTAACCATACTCCGTCATAGGCTCTTTTTGCATATATTCACTCTCCGTTTTTTGGTTTTATTGTAACATTTTTGCAACGTTGGCGGCGCTTCCATGCTTTAAAATTTCATGCAGCCTGAGACTTTTTGCCATAAAATTCTCCCTATCGAGGCTGTCATAGAGCTCCAAAAGCTTCTCTGCATTGACCTCTTCTTGAAAAATCTCCGGATGCACTTCGCCCTCTGCGGCAAAATCCATGATGATATTGGCCAGCCCCACATAGGGAAGCTTGACGAAAAAACGGCCGATAGCGTAATCTATGGGACGAGCTTTGTATACAAGCACAAAAGGTGTGCCTATGAGTGCCGCCTCGAGCGTAGCGGTTCCGCTGCAGACATATGCGAAATGGCTTTTTGCCAACGCTTTGTGGGTATCTCGAAAGATCTC
>Ga0256834_1001565_pt1 | contig 15247 bp, 12 predicted proteins | sample 4281140metaG_FD_190536 | JGI IMG/M metagenome (GOLD analysis project Ga0256834, IMG submission 190536) | Hydrothermal vent microbial communities from East Pacific Rise, Pacific Ocean - 4281-140 | ecosystem: Environmental > Aquatic > Marine > Hydrothermal vents | place: Pacific Ocean: East...
ATAATTTTTTACAACTTTTGGTTGTTTACCTTTGAGTTTTTCATACAGATACCACCCATCTTTTTTATCAATACAGGTAGGTACATTTAAACCAGCAGATTTTAGCATATTAAGAAGTTGTATATCTTGGTTTATTTTTTTAGTTATATCTCTTTCATATTTTTTTAAAATATAGCTTGTAGAGTTTGTGTAAACTATATATGTAGTGTCGATAGAACCAGATATAGTTGGTATAATTTTTGTAAAATTATAAGAGTTAAATATATTATTTAACTGTTTGAGAGTTATTTGTGTTTTTACTCCCATCTATTTAAATATCTGCTTTTTTAAATTTAATTTGCACTACATATATCCATGATTTTTTTCCAATCTGTATCAAAGTTTTTTAATACAAACTCTTCATGATGAGGTACTGTGCATGAAGAGCAGTCTTGATGAATTTTACCTTTAGATTTTAGTTTTTCGCCATTGTTTATATCACATCTGCTTAAAATTTTAAATTCTTTGTAGGTATCTAGTCCATCATCGTTAAAACGAAAGTTTGGACAGGCACAAAGATAACAGTTTAAATTTTCCATATCGTGACATTTTTTATTTTTTTTGTAAAGTGGGCAAAAATCTATCTCATTTTTTACCATGCTCTCAAACTTAAAATAATCTACAATTTGCTCTTTTGTATAGTTTTTTTCTATAAGTTTATTTACTATTGTTTTATGTTTGGAAGCATGTTTGTTAAACCAGGAAAGATAACTCATTTTGAACTCTTTTGAATGATAAGGTATATAAAAAACGGCCCACCAATAAGTGCTGTAACTATCCCTATGGGCAGTTCACTTTGGGTAGATATCGCTCTGACAATTGTATCACAAAAAACTAAGAAAAATCCACCAAAAAGGGCTGTTTTTAAGATACGGTTATTTACAGTTGATGGATGAAGTTTAGCTACTATGTGAGGAACTATTAATCCTATAAATCCTATAGGTCCGCTAATACTCACAAGTGTTCCAATCCCAAGAGATGATATGCTCAAAAGTATAAGTGTAACTTTTTTGGTATCTACACCCTTAAGTGATGCTTGCTCATCCGAGATACTAAGCAGTTGAAGCTCAAATCTGTATAGATAAACACTTAGAAAAAATGCAAAAGCGACAAGACCAAGTAAAATTGGATTTTGCCAACCAATTACAGAGAGAGAACCCATAGTAAAACGGATCAACATATCATTTTGCATAGCTGATCCTAGATAAAATATTATCATCAAGCATGAGGTATAAAAAAGTGATAGTGCTATCCCCAATAGCAACAATGATTGTTGTTGTGAACTTTGCAGATACCTAGATAGATAGATGAGCAAAAAAACAGTAAACATCGCTCCAAAAAAGCCAAATACGCTAATGGCAGCTATACCAAATACTAAACTTCCAAGCCCAAGTTTTATGGCAATACCAGCTCCTAAAACTGCACCACTTGAAATTCCCAAAGTATAAGGTGTCATTAGTGCATTTCTAAACAAAGTTTGAAATAACAACCCACTAAGAGCTAAAATAGCTCCTGCAAAAAAAGCAAATAAAACTCTAGGAACTCTTAAATCAAAAAAGATTTGTGATGTTAAAGAATTTTGATTTAGTATATCGTTCATCTCTAAATTTACAGCACCTATAAAAGGGGATAATATTAAGATAGCAACAAGAACAAACCACATGAAAAATTTAATCATACAAAGCTACCATATTGTTAAATTTTACACCATAAAGCTCACTTAAAGTTTTATCTTCAAAAAATTCATCTCCATAAAGTTTGGCTTTTTTATCTTTTATAAAAAGAACTTCTGAGCCTACATAAGATGCCAAATGTAAATCGTGAGTGATTAAAATAATTTGATGATCTTTTTTTAATCTCTTAATATGCTCGGCAATTATTTTAGAGTTATGTGGGTCAAGGTTGGCAGTAGGCTCATCAAATATAATAATTTTACTTTCTCCTGTCAGTGCTGCAGCTATCAAAACGAGTTGTTGCTCACCAGAACTAAGTGAATTTACCAGATGATCTTTTAGGTGATCTATTTTTAAAAACTCTAAAGTTTGTTTTGTTATGTTTTTGTCTTCAAGCGAGTAATCAAAAAAGTTTTTTTTGTAGGTAAATCTACCAAGCAGCACAAACTCTTGCACTGTAATAAACTGCTCATAAATTTCTAGTTTTGCAGGAACATAAGAGATGGTTTTTGCTCTTTGATTTAATGAGAGTTCTTTAATATTTTTAGAGTTTATTAAAATCTCTCCATCATATTTTACAAGTGAGCAAATAGCTTTAGCCAGTGTGCTTTTTCCACTTCCGTTTGCACCTAAGATGCTAAGATGATTTTTAATGTTAATGGTGATATTATCAAGTATAATTTTTTTATCAAATTCACATCTTAGAGCTTTTAAATCAATCATTCATTACCTAGTATTTTTATGTGAATTATAGCATTTAATGGTCTGTTTTTAAATATTTTACAAGAAGTCTATTTGGTTTCAGTATCAGTCCATCTTACTTACTTGTTTTAAGGTTTTGCAAGAAGTCTATTTTACCACAGGAACGGATGGAACGAAGAAATGACAATAAACTAAATTATATGGTATAATTATTTAAAAATAAATACTTAAGTATCTATATACAGTTTAAATATCTAAAAAGGAATAATTATGATTGAATTTTTTACAGCATTTGATGTTATGGAAAAGTTTGTTGATATGATTGAAAAAGAACGAATCAGAAAAAATATGACACAAAAAGATTTATATAAAGCTTCTGGTTTATCTCCAAGCGCATACCGTGCTTTTATGGATACAAAAAATACAAAATTTGAAAATATTGTAAATCTATTGTTTGTATTAGATTTAACTTCAAAGCTTGAGCAATTGATAAAAGTAGAAGAGTTCACTTCATTAGATGAAATTAGAAATGAGAAAAATAAAAAAATCAGCAAAAGAGTAAGAAAGAGTAAAAATGATTGAAATTGATGTGTACATTTATGATAAAAAAATAGGTATTCTTTTAGAACACGAAGCAAGTATATATTTTGAATACGATAAAAATTTTATAGCAAGCGGACTTGAAATATCACCTATTAAACTTCCTCTAAAAAATACTTTATATAAAAACTATGACCATAAATCTTTATATCAAGGTATGGCTGGTGTATTTTTTGATTCATTACCAGACAAGCATGGTATTGCTTTTATTGATAGGTATTTTGAAAGACAGGGGCTAAAAAGCCATGAGGTTACACTACTACATAGACTTAGCTTTATTGGAGATAGAGGTATGGGGGCGATTGAGTATTTACCTAGGGAGCATGAAGAGAATGTTTTAAGGGCAGATATAATTGATGCTAAAGATACCTATGAGAACATGAAAAAGAACATTAATGATAAAAATTCATCAATTGAAGACTTAATGAATATTCTTGATAGTGTTTCTCCTGTAGGTGGAGCAAGACCTAAAATGCTTGTGCAGTATGATAAGAGTAGCAAAAAAATTAGGAGAAACACAAAAAAGTTAGAAAAAGGATGTATAAGAGCAATCATTAAATTTGATGAAGTTTATGAAGGTGTTGGAAGTATTGGGCTTACAAAGTTAGAATTTATTATGATGAGTATGGCAAAAGAAGTGGGAATTAAAACAGCAAAATTTGAACTAATCCAAGAAAATTGTTTTCATCATCTACTAGTAGAGAGATTTGATAGAACTAAAAATGATGAAAAGATTCACATGTGTAGTGCGTCTGGTCTTTTACATATAGATATCTCTGTAGCACAAGTTACAACTTACGAGCATCTATTGATGTTAACAAAAAAAATGTGTAAAAGCCAAGAAGATATAGAAGAACTGTTTAAGAGAATGGTTTTAAATGTATTGATACTTAACCTTGATGATCATGCTAAAAATTTTGCATTTTTGATGGATAAGTCTGGAAAGTGGACTTTATCTCCTGCATACGATATTACTTTTTCAAAAGATTTGGCAAAGCAGCATATTACAACCATTTGTGGTAAGGCTTTAGATATTACTAGGATTGATGTTTTAAAAATTGCAACTTCACACTCTATTAAATCTGCAGTTGCAAATAAAATTATTGATGAGAGTATTAAAGTTGCTACAACTTTTAAAGAACGAGCAGAGGCTTTAGGGCTTGAAGATTGTGATATAAAAAAGTATAAGAATGATATAGATAGTCAAATTGAGCTTTTATCTTAATGTAAATCAGATTGTCAATCATTCATCTCTGAACAAAGTCGTTTAATTGTGAGTGTATTACAAGATTTACACTTAAAATTTTAAGATGATTTTTTTATCAAAATTACAAGGTATTTTTTAAATCTATCATTCATAATTCAGTGTATTTTATTTATGCATCAATCTTCTGCCTGTTATCGTTTTAGATTTATTTTTTGGAATTGAACTCTCTGAATAAATAAGACCTAATTAATAAAAATATTGCAATTTGACATATTTTAAGATATAAAAAATAATTATTGTATAATACAAAAAATATAGCAGGAAATTAGAATATATGCATCAATTAAATAGAACACAAATTAATTTTAATGAGTATCCATTTTATAAAATAGATGCTGACTTATATCAGAATGTATATGAAAATATTAAAACAGATTACATAGATAATAAAAATCTAAATTGGGTAGAAAAAGAATTAGAAAATCAAAAATCAAAAATAAGACTAGCCACAATGTTCTCTGGAATTGGAGCAGTTGAGTTTGCTTTAAAAAGATTAAATTTAAATAGTGAAATTATTTTTGCTTGTGATAATGATAAATTTGTTAAAGAAAGTTATTTTGCAAATTATAACATATCTAATGAAAATTGGTATGATGATGTGATGAATATAAAAGGAAAAAAATATAAGAATACAATAGATTTATTAGTTGGAGGTAGTCCCTGTCAATCTTTTTCTATGGTTGGAAAAAGAAAAGGTTTTAATGATACAAGAGGAACACTTTTTTATGAATTTGCAAGAGTGGTTAAAGAAAGTCAACCAAAAATTTTTATATATGAAAATGTAAAAGGACTTATAAATCATGATAAGGGTAATACCTTTGAAACAATAAAAGCAACTTTTGATGAACTTGGATATAAATATTATTATAAATTATTAAATGCAAAAGACTATGGAATGGCTCAACATAGAGAACGAATTTTTGTAATTGGTTTTAAAGATAAATCAATTAATTTTGAATTCCCTGAAAGTATTCCTTTGAAGCATAAAATGCAAGATTTTTTAGAGGACTATATTGACAGCAAATATTATTTAAAAGAAAAAGGTGTTAAATTTGTTACAAGTTCTAAAAATAGAAAAAAACGATATACCCAAATAAATGGAGATATAGCAATTTGTCAAAAAGCAAATCAACAGTTTAATTGGCATGGTGATTTTATTTATGAAAATAAGAATAAACAAGAATTTAATGAATTTATATTTAATATCAATGAAGTTGAAGAAAAATATTATTTATCTGAAAAAGTAACTAAATATGTATTATCAACAGGAACTAAAAATTTTAAAACAACTATAAAAACTGATTTAGAAGTAGCAAGACCATTATTACAAACGATGCATAAAATGCATCGTGCAGGTGTTGATAATTATGTTACTCATAACAAAGGAAGAATTAGAAAATTAACTCCAAAAGAGTGTTTACGATTAATGGGGTTTGGAGATGGATTTAAACAAGTAGTAAGTGATACTCAAATGTATAGACAAGCTGGAAATAGTATTGTAGTTGATGTTTTAATTGCATTATTAAAACAAATGGATATTAGCAAATTTGGAATTACTAATGAAAATCAATCTTTTAAATAAACTGTTTACCGTTATAGATACTAAAGAAAAAATAACAATTGCTGATTCATTTGTTGTCAGACAAAATAAAATTGGCGCTGGTAATGGAGAAGCAAAACTTTATGTTGGAAACGACAATGATGATACAAGAAGCTTTTTTGGTAATAATGGTTTTAGTGTTAAATGTTTTTTAATGAAAAAGGACTTATTAAATTATTTAGATGAAACAAAGATTGAATACTTAAAACCAGAACAGCCCTATATCAATAGTAACATACTCCCAAGATTATGGAAAGAAAGAAAAAGTAAAATTGATTTATTACCTGAAAAAATAGAATTCAAAATTATTGAACAAACACAGATATCTGGATCAAGGATTTATGTTAAATCATCAGATACTGCATATAAAATAATTAGACAATTATCATTACCAAATATTACTTTTATCTCAGTAGTGAAATTATTAAATGAATATAATAATTTGGAATATTACTTTAGACTTTTTGCTGATTATTTTGGTAATGTTGTACATCCGTATATACTGAAAGAAGAGGAAAAAGAATTAGAAGCGATTGAGAATATAGAAGAAAAGAAATTAAAGACTAGAGCAAGAATAGGACAAGGAAAATATAGAGAAGAGTTGTTAAGACAATGTCCTTTCTGCCCAATTACTATGGTTTCAGATGATAGATTATTAATTGCTAGTCATATTAAACCATGGGCAAAATCAAATGAAATTGAAAAAATAGACCCTTATAATGGATTTATGTTAACACCTACATTTGATTATTTATTTGACAAGGGTTTTATGTCATTTACAAATGATAAAAAAACGATATTATCTCCATTTTTATCAAAAATGACTTATTCAAAAATTGGTATTTCTGATAACAAAAATTTTCCGTTCTTGCCAGTAGAAGGAAGAGAAGAATATTTAGAATATCATAGAAATAAAATACTTAAAAGATAAAGCTCTGTGCAACTGTCATTCAGTTAGGCGTTAGCGTATTGATATACATGAGAAAGTTGAATAAAAGCTCAATCATTCATCTCTGAATAAAGCCGTTTAATCGTGAGAGCTATACGATGAGAGGGTATATGCAAATAATCCTCATCAACTATGGAGATTTTGCCATTTTTTGAAGCGTTTGTTGGTAGTGTGTACCAGTTTTTAAGAGCTTTTTTTACATCTACATTGCCCTCGGTAGCGTGTGAGTGCAATATTATTATTTGATCTGGATTTATCGCTATTATATTTTCATAACTAAGTACTGGTTGAGCCATGTTTGTGCTAGTATATGCGTTGGTATTGCCACAAGCCAAAATAATATCTTCAAAAAATATATTGTGTCCAGCTATATAAGTGGCATTTCGTAAGTCTTCACGAAGACCATAGACTATCATAACTGAGTGTGGTTTTGTTGATTTTTTAGCATTTTGTATTGCTAGGTTTATATTTTGTATTAGTTTATTGTCGTTATTTGAGTTTAACTTTTTAGCAACTAAAGAGATTGATTTTTTGATACTTTCAATAGTTTTTAGATCCAATACTAATGTTTTAACATTAAATTTTTTAAGTTTTTCTAGTGTGTTTTGGCTATAGCTTTGTCCAATAACTAAAGTTGGAGATAATGCAAGAATTTTTTCTAAATGAGGATTTTCATATCCACCAATTATAGGCAGGTTTTGCGCTTGTTTAGGATAAAGAGAATAGCTGCTAGTTCCAACTACCTCATTGCCTTTTTCAAGAGCAAAAACTATCTCTGTTATAGATGGGCTAAGAGAGACTATTCTCTCACTAGCCGATAGGTTGAGTATAAAAAAAAGAGTTATTAAAAAAGTTTTTATGCTCATGTTACCCTCTAATATGAAACATTTAAACCAAGGTATAAACTACGCCCAGCTGTAGCATACCCATCAACTACCTGGTAGTATTTGTCAAAAATATTATCTACTTTACCATACACTTGGAAGTTTTCATTTATATCATAGTTGGTTACAAAATTAACAACGCTGTATTTTCCAGTTTGTTGACCTTGTTTGTCAGCTTTATTGTATCTTTCTCCAACATATTCACCATTAATTCCAAGATATAGTTCATCTATTGGATAGTACTCAATATTAAATTTTAGAGTTTCTTTAACTCTTCTAGCTAACTCTTTATTATTTTTATCTTTTGCGCTAAGTAAGCAATAATTTAGTGATAATGAAATTTCATCTAAAATATTTTGAGAATATTCAAATTCAAAACCTTTAAATATACTTTTCCCATCAAGATTTTTGTATATTGCAGGATTTCCTCCCCAACCATCAGGATCATACCACTCTATTAAATCATCAATTAAATTGTAAAAATATGTAGCTTTAAAATTTTTATAACCAATTGTAATATCAGAACTTTTTACATTTTCTGGATTTAATTTATCATTCGTAGCACCCCAAGGATTTAGTTCTTGTACAATATTTGGAACATTATAGGCAAGCCCAACATTAGAAGTTAAAAATATATCTTCATTTATATTATATTTTATACCTAGTTTACCAGTTGCTTTAGAATCAAAATTATCATAATCATCATATCTGATGCTTTGGGTTAAAATAATATTGCCAAATGTATTTGAGTTTGTTAGATAGATATAATTGTCTTTATTTTCTTTTTCTTTTTTGGAACTGTCTGTTAAGATGTAATTAACTTCATCACTACTGCTTCCAAGTCCAAATATTATAAAGTCTTTTATATTGTATTTTATATTATCACTTAATTCTATATTGTCATGTTCTCCATTAAATATTTTTACATATTCAGAACCCCACTGTGCAACAGTACCAATCTCATCTCTTGAAAATTCACTTCTTTGTGCTTTAAGTGTAATGTTATGATTTTTATATGTTTGCAAATACGAGATATTATAAAGTCTATTTGATATATCACTTTGCATAGTAGTATCATCAGGATTATTAAAACTATCATACTCTTTTAAAGCATCTATAGTTGTAACATTCATAGTGATTTTTGCATCATCAGTTATGTTATATCTAGCTTTTAAGTTCATGGTTAAATTTGAATAAGCATCATCTTCATATTTTTCAACATCTTCACCTTTTGGAGCGCTAACACTAAACCCATCACTTGTGATTTTATTTGCACTAAGTTTAATATCAAACTTTTTTCTTTTGTGTGAAATAGAAGCTCCGAATTTTTTAGTATTAAAACTCCCATATTCAATATTAGCACTCAAGTTAGTTCCGTTTTTTGCTTTTTTAGTGATAATATTTATTACACCAGCACTAGCATCAGCACCCCAAATTCCACTTTGAGCACCTTTAATGACCTCTATCCTTTGAATATCTTTAATCATTAAATGCCCAATATTTGCACCACTTGTACTTGATGGGTTTTGATATCTAATTCCATCTATCAATACTAGTGTTCTATTGTTTGAAGCACCTCTAAGAAAAATAGAGGTAGTGCTTCCAAGACCACCATTATTAGTGTAGTTAATTCCAGCTACACTATTTAACGCTTCTGTAACAGTTGTATAGCGTTTTTGTTCAATCTCTTTTGCAGTTATGATGTTGATATTTGAAGTCACATCTTTTATAGACTGTGTTGTTTTTGTTGCACTAATAACTGTAATTTGTTCTAACTCAATTTCTCCAGCAACCAATATGCTTGAGAGAAGCAATGATAATATTATTTTCTTTTTCATATTTTTTTCCTAATTTTATTTTTTAGTTGTTTTGTTTTGTTTTGAAAAAATTAAGAAGAGGGAGGTGAAGCTATTTTTATAGTTAGTGGTTTCTCATCAAGTGTACAAACGCTGACACTAAGTTTTGAAACCTTTAGTAAAGATATATAAGCTTGAATTGCTGCTAATGAGAAATAATATTTACCAAATCCTTTAGGAGTCATTTTATCTAGGCCTTCACTTTTTATATATATATTTCAAATATTATCTTATAGGTACTTAAAAACCTATATGTTATACTAAGTTTTAGTTATAATTTTATTATATTAAAGTATATTAATGGGGTAGTAATGCTAGAACTATTTAAACAAGAGAAAAGTTTTTTAACAAGAGCAAAAGAGAAAAATTCTTTAAAGTATTTAATCCGCTTTGATGCTATTGGTGCATATATTGAAGTTTGTGATAATAAACTAAAGCTTATAAAAGATATAGATTATCGTGTATATAATGGCTTAGACCGTGAGATATTACAGTACTTAGAATTTTCATACGAAGATGAATTTTTTAATGTAAATTGGGAAAGTGATACTGCTAATCTTTATCTATATAAACATCCAAGATTATTTGAGCTATTAAAACAAAACGGTAAATTTTTTGTGGTATCTGGTAATGAGATAACTTTTAGCGATGAAATCTCAACTATTAAGTTAGAGATAATAGATGCCTCTCCTCAGTATGAAACAACTTTAAGGGTAAATTCTCAAAGTGCATTTAGGTTTATAACTCCAAACTATGTCTTACTTAAAGACAAAGTTGTAGAAGTTCAAAATATTGGTGAAAATTTTAATAAACTTATGGACTTTAACACAAACATTCAAGAGGAGAAAATAGAAGAGTTTTTAACCATACTTTTTACCCATTTTGAAAATATAGAGATAAGCTATATGGATTATGAAACAGAGTTTAAAGATGAAAAACGACTTATAAAGCCAGCTGTTATTTTTGAAAAAATCACAGCTGATAATGAACTAATACTTAGAACATCAGCTACAGTAGGTAAACTCTCTCCAGAATTTTTTAATGATTTTAATATCTCTAAAATTGTTCTTATAAATGAGCTTGAGAGAACTATATCAATATATGAGTGTGATTTTAGTGATGTTTTTGAAATTTACGGCACTATATATTCAAAACTTAACTCACTTAAAAGGCTTATGAAAAGTTCTGGTTTTAGTGAAGAAGATGGACTTTTTATAATTGGGGAAGAATTATCTCGTGAGTTTATTTTAAAAAATTTACAAACTATCATAACAAAAGCAGAACTTTTTGGAAGTGAAAAATTAAAATCTTACAAATACAATACAACTTCTCCAACTTTAAATGTTTCATTTAAAGATAAGATAGATTTTCTTGATAGTGGAGATGTTAGTGTAAGTATTGGCGATGAAGAATTTGGGGTTTTTGATATGATAAACCTTTATAAAAAACACTCATATATCCCACTTAGTAATGGTGAGAAATCCATAATAGATAAATCATATATCTCTAAACTAGAGAGGATTTTTAAAAAAGATGGAAAAAAGATAAAAGTTTCATTTTTTGATTTACCTGAAATAGAAGATTTGATTTATCAAAAAGAGCAAAAAGTATTTAAAAATTCAAAGAAATTTTATGAGGGTTTTAACTCCCTTAAATCGTCTAAATCAAGGATGCCAAAGTTAAGTGATGTAGTTATGAGGGATTATCAAAAAGATGGTGTAAGATGGTTGAAATATCTTTATGACAATAGTTTTGGTGGTTGTTTAGCAGATGATATGGGTCTTGGTAAGACACTTCAAGCGATTGCTTTGCTTTCATATATATACCCAAAAAATAAAAAGCCATCCCTTATAGTAATGCCCAAGAGTTTGTTGTCAAACTGGCAAAATGAATTAAAAAAGTTTAATGCAAATCTATCGTTTTATCTTTATTATACAAATACTAGGGATATAAGTGAGTTTAAAAATCATAATATTATTTTAACTACATACGCATTAGTAAGAAATGATATAGAGAAGTTAAAAGATGAGAGTTTTGATACCATCATTTTAGATGAATCTCAAAATATAAAAAATGTAGATTCAAAAATATCCAAAGCCGTTATGCTCTTAAATGCTAAACATAAATTTGCACTAAGTGGTACACCAATAGAGAACTCACTATTTGAGCTATATTCACTTTTTAGGTTTATAAATGCTGGTTTATTCTCAACTCTAAACGATTTTAAAAAAGATTATGCCGTGCCGATTCAAGGTGATGCGAATGAGGATGTTGCAAAAATATTAAAAGCTAAAATATCACCTTTTTTGCTTAGACGCTTAAAACAAGATGTATTAAAAGATCTGCCTAAAAAACAAGAACAAGTTGTTTATATAGATATGGATGAGGCCCACAAAAAGTTTTATAACCAAAAAAGAGATTATTACAAACAAGTATTGGATCAACAAGTATCTATGAATGGCTTAGATAAATCAAAATTTATGATATTACAAGCTTTTAATGATTTACGACAAATCGCATCTGCCCCTGAGTTAAAGAGTGAATATAGAGTTGCATCATCTAAGATAGAGGTGTTTTTTGAGATGTTAGAAGATATAGTTCTAAACAATCATAAAGTTTTGATTTTTGCAAATTATTTAGGTTCACTTGATTTGATTTCTCAAAAAGCGAATGAGATGGGTTATGAGCATCTACTAATGACAGGAAGTACTAGAAATCGTCAAGAGTTAGTAGACAAGTTTCAAAACGACAAAAGTATAAAGCTATTTTTAATGACACTAAAAGTTGGTGGAGTTGGGCTTAATTTAACTGAGGCTGATTATGTATTTATCTTTGATCCTTGGTGGAATAAATCGGCTGAAAATCAAGCAGTTGACAGAGCGCACAGGATGGGACAACAAAATACTGTTTTTTCATATAAGTTAATAACCAAAGGGACTATAGAGGAGAAAATATTAGAACTTCAGTCTCAAAAGCAAGATATGACAGATATGATAATTAGTGGTGATGAGGGTGGGCTTAAAGAGCTTAGCAGTGCAGATTTAGAATTTATATTAGGATAAAAAGATGAAATTTTTAGTGATGAGTACAAAACAACTTAGTAGTATTTTAAACGATATTTCGTATAAGGATTTGCAAAAATTTACTAAATATATAAATGATGTAGCACCAGGTAGGATAGTTATATCAAAATTAAGCAGTACTAAAAAAACGGCATTAGTTAGTTATCTTACTTCACTTTTAATGGAAGAAAAAAATGTCGTAAATATATATAAAAAATTATCATCAGATGAGGTGTCTTCTTATCTATATAAAACACTTATTTGGGATGGGGCGTTAGAGACAGATGAGGTACAAAATAGGTTTAAATATAGTTTTAAAACAGAATCATCTACTAGATATGGAGTTACTGAGACATCCCAAGATGATAATTTAGTGTTTGTAACTAGATTAACTAGAGAGAATAATGGTTATTATTACGAAGATGAGATAGATAAGCTAGTTATTAAAAATGATATGAAGGCACTTTTAAAATTTTTGTATGAAGTGCCAGAAGATTTTGATTTAGTAGCAGTTGATAAACCACTAGAGAGTGAATTTACCTACTCAAATGAAAATGAAATATTTAGTTTTATAAACACAATATCTCAGATGTTAAAAAGTAATTTGGTTGAATTTGGAAAAACAAATGAAAAACCATTAGCAAAAACTATAAACATATTAAAAGCATCATCAGGAATAAATGAATTTTATAGTGAGAAAAAACTAGATACATTCGCTACAGATATGTTAACTAGAAGTTTTTCATATTATTTCTGGGCTTCTAAAAAGTTCAAAGATAAAGAGTTAGATAGTTTAAAAGAGTTTGTATTAGAAAAATTTCAAGATAAATACTACTTTTTTATAACGAGAATTTTAGCATCACATCTTAAAAAAATAAGGTACGATCATCATTATCTAAAAGAGTATCCAATGTTTGAAGTTATATCTGGGATAATTTCAGAGATGCCAAAAAATTCTTGGGTAGGTATTGAAAATATAAAAAAGTATTGTACCTACAGAGAGTATAAATTTCATTTAGAGGGTAAGTATAAAACAGATCAGTATCAACTAGAGTGTGAAGTTAATGGGGAAGTTTTTAATATCTATGGGGATGAATATTACAGTGTTATATTTTTTGAGCCTATAATTAAAGGGTTGTTTTTTTACTTAGGTGCATTAGGTTTAGTTGAACTTAAATACAACAAGCCTATTTCTCCGTATAATTTTAGTGCAAAATCAAAACCATACATATCTTCATGGGATGGATTGAATTATGTAAAATTAACTAAACTCGGAGAGTATGTATTTGGATTTATAGATTCTTATGAGCAAAAAGATATAGTAAAAAATACTACAAAACTAAAATTTGATGAATATAAGCCAATTATTAGTGTTGATAAACAAGATACTATCATGCAAGCGAAATTAGAACCATATACAGAAAAATATGATGAAGATAGATATATACTAAGTCACTCAAAAATTTTTAGAGATTGTAAAAACAAAAAATCGTTAGAACTTAAAATAGATTCTTTTTATAAACAAGTAGAGATAAATCCACCAAAAGTCTTTACAGAATTTTTTGAAGAGATAAAAATAAACTCAAATCTTTTAAAAAAAGATTTAAAACAAGTAGTAATTGAGCTTCAAGACAACAAAAAACTTTTAAATCTTTTTATGAAAAATAAAAAACTCCAAGAGTTAATCATAAAAGCACAGGGATATAGGATAATAGTCTTAAAGGATAACATCTCAAAACTAACGAAAATTGTAAAAGACAATGGCTTTTTTGTTGAATTTTAGGGGTTATTTTAATAATATATTTTTAGGTTCAATTGATTATTTCTAAGCTATTATACACAAAGGTTTTTTTATGAAATTATCACACCTAAAACAAATTATTACTTATCTGCAAAAATTTAAAAAAATCTCAGCAATCTATAGAGTTAGTGACACCATACTTAAAATAGCATTTGGCAAAAATGATGAAATGTATTTTAATATGATGCGTTCTAACTCTTCAATATTTAGATGTGAATCATACGCAAGAAGTAAAGTTTATAATGCCCCTTTTGATGTAGTTTTAGCAAAAAGATTTAACCGTTCAAATATTTTAAATATAGAGCTTTTAAACGATGACAAAATAGTACGATTTAAAACTTCAGTAGCTTCAGCTTATAAAGAAGAGATCACATACTTGCAGTTTGAATTTACTGGTAAATATACAAACATAATAATTTTAGATGAGCAAAATATAGTGCTTGAAGCCCTTAGGCATGTTGACTTGTATTCATCATTTAGAGAAATTAGAGTAGGACAAGAGCTTTTAGATGTACCAAATGCTCCTTTTGTTGCAAAAGAATATCCACTTGAAGATGTGGAAGAGTTTTTATATATGGTTTATGAAAAAGAGACATCTCATAAATTGGACTCATTAAAAAAACAAAAAATCTCTTTGATAAATAAAAAACTTTCAAAATTAAATAAACTTTACAAAAATCTTGATGATGAGAAAAAACTTCAAGATGAGATACGAAAATCACAACATTATGGAAATTTAGTTTTGGCATCTTTACATAAGATAAAACCTTATGTAAAAGTTTTAGAGCTTGAAGATTATGACGGTTCTATTATA
>Ga0256834_1001566_pt1 | contig 15241 bp, 10 predicted proteins | sample 4281140metaG_FD_190536 | JGI IMG/M metagenome (GOLD analysis project Ga0256834, IMG submission 190536) | Hydrothermal vent microbial communities from East Pacific Rise, Pacific Ocean - 4281-140 | ecosystem: Environmental > Aquatic > Marine > Hydrothermal vents | place: Pacific Ocean: East...
TGAATATTGAAGGGTTGGCCTATGAAAACGAAAGCCAGCGTCTTTGGCTTGGATTACGTTCCCCCCTGCAATCTCAAAAAGCGGTATTGATTGCCGTGGAAAACCCGAGGGAAGTGCTCATAAAGGGGGCAGAACCTCTTTTTGGAGAGCCGCTCTTTCTTGATCTTGACGGTCGGGGGGTGCGCGGGCTTTGCTATGATGACAAACGTCACGGATTTTGGGTCTTGGCCGGGAGTGTGGATGAACGTAAAGGGAGTTTTGGACTCTACTTTTACGACTTGCGGCGCCATCGCCTGAAGCGGATAAAAGACGCGCCCGATCTTGGCTTTGCCGAAGGGGTCACGGTGGTACTTCGCCACAGCGGCGCGCCGGCTTTGCTGATAGTGGATGATAACGGCAAAAAACCCAACAAACCGGCGACTTACTATATGATTAACAAGGGGGGATTGTGAAACGGTGGCTACTCATGTCTGCGACCCTTATAGCGGCGCAGGCGGCACCGACCTGCTACAGCGTGCAGTTGCTCTCTTTACCGCTCTCTCGTGAAGATGCCCTTTTAAAAAGGGCGTGGCCCAAAGATTGCAAAGTCATGAGAATCGGCAGGGCGGTGACGGTACGGTGCGGGTGCTACAGCCGTTTCGCGCCTGCCAAAAAGAGGCAAGAAGCCCTATTGGAGACTTACAAAGGGGCGGATGTGGTGACCAGCTACCGCTACCGGTTTGATCAAAACGCAACGGGTGTGGCTGTTGAGTCCAACGTCCAAAACCGTGATCGCAATGCGACACAGGAGGCCAAAACCGTGCGGGTGAAAGAAGAGGGGTCTCAGGCGGGGACGGAAGAAAAGGGCGTAGCCCGTTTTTTGAACGATTTTGAAAAGAGTGTACCCGAGGAAGAGGCGGTAGATAGATTCGACGTCCCCTCCGATAAACCCAAACATGAAAAGATCCGCTATGTTAGGCGCCGACCGCCCCATTTTCGCTATCAGGACTATCTGCGCGCCTTGCGGGCTCATCCGGGCGGCGCCTGGGATTACCGTTACCGTTTCGGGGGACAGGTGAGCTATGACGCGGCATACGTGGATGAGGCGGATGACAAATATTTTGACCACGACTTTCGTCGGATACGCCTCTTTCATGAGGGGAGTTTTTGGGATGACGCGCTCTTTTACCAGCTTGAGTATAGCGTAACCGGTGTTAATCACTACAAAGACCTTTATATCGGTGCCCAGTATGACAAAAAAGGCAAGCCCTATTGGCGCCTGAAGGCGGGAAACATCAAGATTCCCTTTTCACTGGAGGGGTACACCTCTTCTAAATATCTTACCTTTATGGAGCGCTCTTTAGCCGAGGCTTACGCCGAAAACCGTAAGCTGGGCGTGGAGGCCCTGACTGCCGGGAAGATCGCCAAAAAGGTGTACGGCAATTTCTTTGTACACGCCTTTAGCCGTTCGGTGGATGAGCGCTTGGACGGTAAAGAGGATCATCCCGGTTTCGGTACACGGGCCACATTGACCTATAAAGCCTCCAAAAACCGGACTATGATGATCGGCGGCGCGTGGATGCGGCAAAATTACAGGGATGACAAGATCAAAATCAACCAGTCGGTAGAGTCCGATCTGGATGATCACAAGTATGCGTCGGTCAAGATCAAGCATGTCGATCATGTGGATCGGGCCAATGTAGAGCTCTATACGGCGTATAAAAAAGCCTATGTGCAGGGTGAATATACTATGATGGATATTTACGCGCGCAAAGGGGATTACCGTTATAGCGGTTACTATGTGCAGGCGGGCTATTTTTTGGAGGGTCAGGGGCGCCGTTTTCGCAAAAAGACGGCGACGTTTGGCCGCATTCGTCCCCTGCGTCGGCTGGGTGATATGGAGGTGGCGTTTCGGTATGCGCATATCGATCTAAACGACAAAGATGAGCAGGGAGGCAGTCAGAGTGATTATACCTTCGCCTTTAACTGGTACATGACGCCGGAGTGGCGGTTGATGTTTAACTATGTTTTGGCCTATCCGAAAGATACGGACGAGTATGACGGGATGTTGCAGGTGTTTCAAGGGCGCCTGCTCTTCTCGTTTTAGGGAGAGAACGGATGAAAAGAGAGTGGATACGGCTTTGGACGCTTTTGGCGGCGGCCCTTTGGCTGGCCGGTTGTACGACGGCCCAGATTTCCGTTACGCGCAAGGGATTGCCCAAAGTCTATGAGGATTACAACGAGACCTATCAGATCAAACGGGATATCCGGGTGGTGCTCTTTCGGTTTGAAAACTATACCGACGCCCCCGAAGCGGGGTTAAGAGCCGCCAATTTGATGGCGGGGGTTTTACAGGCCAAAGGGTATCGGGTCTATCCGTACCTCAAAAAGGCGCCCAAAAGTTTGAAAAAAGCGCGAAAGATTGCCAAAAAAGCGGGCGCGCGCTACTTTATGACCGGCGGGGTGAGCGAGTGGCGCTACAAAAACGGCATTGACGCCGAGCCGGCCGTGAGCTTGCGGCTTACCCTTTACAAAACCAAAAACGCCAAACCTGTCTGGAGCGCGACCGGCTCTGACAGCGACTGGGGGAACGCTACCCTCGGTACGACGGCGCAGAATCTAATGAAGGAGATGTTGGAACGATGAAAAAAATCTGGAAAAAGAGCGGATGGATGTTGATAGCGGGCGCGCTTGCGCTTGGCGGTTGTGCGACCAAGGAGTATGTGGCGAGCAAACCTTTTGCCCAGGTGGGTGCCGAGCACAATGTCACCGCCGTGACGCTTCTGGCGCTTCGCAACTACACCGACGTACCCGAAGCCGGCAAACGGGCGGCCAACCTGGTGGCCGGCGTGTTACGGGCCAAAGGTTTTGCTGTCAAAGAGGCGTTTAGGAAGCGAAAAAAAGGGGATCCTTGCGAGATGGTCGATGATCGTTACGTCATGGACGGCGGGGTGAGTGAATGGCGCTACAAAACCGGTATTGACGGCGAGCCGGCGGTGAGTTTGCAGTTGACTCTGCACGATTGTCAAAGCAAGAAAATTCTCTGGAGCGCCACGGCGTCAAGCAACGACTATTGGCGGGCCTCTATCGGCACGACGGCCCAGGCGGTCATTGAGAAGATGTTTAAAGATTAAAGCAGAAGGGGCACGTTTGTTTCGCTACCGCGGGTTTACTTTTCTGGCTTTGTATGAGTCGCTGGCGTTGGCGGCGCTTTTGATAGGGCTTTCGTTTTGGTTGCACGGAAGCGATCCGCTTTTTGTCCACTCCCATTTGCCGCTGATGCTTATTCCGCTGGCTGTTGTGACGCTCTATTTCGGATATGCCGGCGGTTTGCCCTTTTTGGCTCTCTTGGGGGCGGGAATGTGGTACGGTTATGAGACTTTTGCCCTCAAGCCTTTTTTGGTTTATGCCGTCATGACGCTTTTGATGGCCGAGTTTCATAGCTATTGGCAAAGACGCATAGAGCAGTTGGAGAGTAAAGGCGACTATATGCGTCGCAAGTTTTCCGAGATGACGTCGGCGTTTTATATGCTCAAGATCTCTCACGATCAGCTGGAAAAAAACTATGTCATCAAACCCATGAGCTTACGAAACGCCATTGGGGAGATTCGCAATAAACTGGCTCAAGAGCCCCAAGAGTCGTTTGCGCAACTCTTAAGCCTTTTTGAGAAGAATTTTTCGGTTCAATCCGCGGTTATCGCGTGGAAAGAAGAGGATGGGGCGTTGCATATCAAAGCGGCGACGCAGGATCTTTTTTTTGAGAGAGATGACCCGATGGTTCAAGAGGCGCTGGAGCGAAAAGAGCCGGTTTATGTCTCCGGGGACGTGGATACGGGAAGTCGTTATATAGCGGTACTTCCCGCATTGGTTGAGGATGAGGTTAAGGGATTGCTTTGTATCGGCAAGATGCCTTTCCTCTCTTTTAACAAAGATACGCTGGTCTCTTTGACGGTTTTGCTGGAGTATTTTGGATTTGAACTTCTTCGCGCCCGTTGGCTTCGCCGGTTTGGTAACAGGATTGAGCAGGTCTCTTCAGCCATGTCGTTTGAGTTTCAGCGTCTTGAGAAGATCGAAAAAACTTACGGCCTGGAGTCTTCCGTTATCGCCTTTAATTGTCAAAACGATTTGAGCCATACCCTACTGCGTCAACATATTGAAAAGGGGTTAAGAGCGCTGGATATGATGGATGTGGTAGAGACCAAAGAGCGAGGGAAGGTGATTTTGGTGCTTCTTCCCTTCTCCGGCCAGGCGATGGTGGAGGGGTATTTGTCCCGCCTCAAAAAGAGGCTGGAACGTGAGCATGAAGAGGTGTGCCCGCATGTTATCTTCTCCATGCGATGGTTGCCCCAGCTTCGCCAGTATCTAGAGGGGAAAGGGAGTCGGTGATCGCGCAAGCTGAAGTTTTGCCCGTTGACGTGCTTTTGCTTTCGGCCCTCTTCTCCGCGCTGGTGGGGCGCTTGACGGTTGGCCGGCTCTATCGTAAACAAGGGTGGCGCGTGATTGCCTTTTTTGCTCTGATGGGGGCGGCTATTCCTGTACTTGGCGTGGTGGTTAGTTTTGCGGTGGCGTTGATGCTAAGAAGGAGCAAAACCAAACTGGTACGGGGAGGGACACACAATATCGATCTGGATGAGTTGATTTTAAGCTTTCCCGTTGCCCGTCGGACTTTTGGGGAGGGAGCTTTGAGTATTTTGCTGAATAAACAGTATATGCCCGCCAATGTCAAAATTCATGCGCTTTCTGCCCTGGAGTCACAGATCAACCGCACCCATTTGGCGATTATCAAACAGGCTTTAAGCGACAAAGAGGATGAGGTACGCCTCTTTTCGTTCTCTATTATCGATAAGATGGAAAAGCGTATCAACAGCCAAATTCACCGCTACCGTCAGATTTTTGAAAAGGGAAAACACAAACGCGAAAAGATGGCCGCGGCCAAGGAGTTGGCCCGTCTTTATTGGGATCTTGTCTATTTTGAGTTGGCCGATGAGACGCTCCAGCACTTTCTGATTGAAGAGACGTTGCGTTTTATTCAGTATGTGTTAAAAAACGATTACGACAATATTGCCATGCATATGTTGCTGGGCAGGGTCTATCTTCACAAGAAGATGGATGAGTCGGCACAAAGGGAGTTTGCTTATGTGCTTGAGAGTGATCCCGCTCAGTACGGCGTGGTGGCCCCTTATTTGGCGGAGATCTTTTTTCGACAAGGAAACTACCGTACCGTTCGATCGCTTATGATCCATGACGATAATGAACTGCACTACAGCATTCAACTCTATCCGGTTGTCTTGTTGTGGAAAGGGGAGTAGGGTATGTCCAAACATTTACCTAAAGCCGATGAAGTGGATGTGATGATTTTGGCCGAGGGGACATACCCGTATGTCAAAGGGGGGGTCTCTTCATGGATTCATCAGCTTATTACCGGACTGCCCCATAAACGTTTTGGGATCTGTTTTATCGGCTCCAGAAAAGAGGATTACGGCGATATACAATATGATCTGCCTTCAAACCTGGTCCATCTGGAAGTGCACTATCTTTTTATGAGCTCGGAAGATCCCGCGCCCAAAAAACTTTCGGTTTCTTCTTCGGCGATGCAGGCGTTGGAAGCTTTGCACGACGAGTTTCGTACCAATCGTGACGAGTTGCCCGCATTGATGCATTCGGTGGATTTTTTTCAAAAGTCTCTGACCTTTGATCACTTTTTGCATGCCAAAGAGATATGGCAGTTTGTACGGCGTCGTTATTATGAAAAAGCTTCCGAAATGCCCTTTATTGAGTATTTTTGGAGTGTACGCAATATGCATCGACCCATTTGGGTGATAGCCGATATTGTGGCCGGTTTTCCCAAGGTGGGTCTTTTTCATGCCCCCTCAACCGGATACGCGGGGATGATCGGTACGTTGGGCAGTTATCAAAACGGCGCGCCCTTTTTGTTGACAGAACACGGTATCTATACAAGAGAGCGCAAGATTGATCTGTTAACGGCGGAGTGGATCAGCTACCATAAACTCTCTTTGCTGGCCCAGGCTGAGGAGATGAACTATATTAAAGAGCTTTGGATCCGATTTTTTGAGCGCATCGCCCGTATGGCTTATCGACGGGCCAGTGAAATCTTTTCACTCTATCGCGGGGCCAAGAATGTGCAGATCACCTTTGGCGCGCCGGAAGAGAAAACCCGGGTTATTCCCAACGGTGTCGATGTCGAAGGGCTTGGCGCGCTGGTTGACAAGCGTCAGGCAACGGTACCCAAAGTGGTCACACTGATTGGACGGGTGGTTTCGATAAAGGATATTAAAACTTTTATCCGGGCCATGCGTATCGCCGCCGATGAACTGCCCGATATTGAGGGGTGGATTGTAGGACCGGATGATGAAGACCCCGAATACGCCGCCGAATGTCGCCAAATGGTCGAGGCGTTGAAACTGGAGGGGTGCGTGAAGTTTTTGGGGTTTCAAAAAATTCACGATATTTTGCCCAAAACCGGGTTATTGACGCTTACATCCATCAGCGAGGGGATGCCGCTAGTGATTTTGGAGGGGTTTGCCGCCGGTGTACCCTGCGTGGCCACGGATGTGGGCAGTTGCCGAGACCTGATTTACGGCGGGATCGATGAGGAGGATGAGGCCATCGGCGCCGCCGGTGCCGTTACAGGCATTGCCAATCCGTCGGATCTGGCGAGTGAGTATGTTCGGTTTTTAACGGACCATAAAAGATGGAAAGAGGCGCAACGCTGTGGTTTGAAAAGGGTGAGGCGCTACTATCGGCAAGACCAGTTTTTAGAGCACTATGATACCATCTATGACCGCTATTTGAAAAAGGAGAGCCATGGCGGGCATCGGCTTTGAGCTAAGGAAGGTTCTAAAAAAAGGGAGTCTGCTCTCTTTAGGCAAAATGTACGCCTACGCGGGTTTGCTTAGCTCCGGCCCGTGGGTGATCTCTATTTTGGCCATCGTGGCGGTGGGCTTTATCAATGTGGCCACTTTTAAAAGCGCGACACACACGGTGCAGTTTCAGGTTGTCATCACCTATGCCATCGCGCTGGCTTCAAGTTTGATTATTACCGGATTTGTACAACTTCCCTATACACGCTATATCGCCGACTTAATTTATGCGGGTAAGCGTGAGGAGGTTTTACCCAGCTATTTTGGCCTTCTGTTCGTGACCTGGTTAACAGGGCTTCCCTTTATTTGGCTGGCGCTGTATTGGGTCTTCCCCCATATGGATTCGCTCTTTTATCTGGAGGCGGCAACCGTTTTTTTGGTGCTTTGCGGGGTGTGGCTTTCCAATGTGATAGCCACCAGTTTGAAGTTTTTTAAAGGGGTGGTGGCCGCCTATTTTGTCAGCTACGGGCTTATTACTTTGGCGGCGTGGTTGTTTCCGGGGGATTTACATACATTACTGCTCATATTTATTGCCGGTAATGTATTGTTACTGCTTTTATTAATGATCTATATCATACGCGAGTATGGTGCGCCGAGGTTTATGCACTTTGGCTTTTTTAACAGAAAGAAGTTTTACTGGCGTATCGGTATCGCCGGCCTTTTTTACAACCTGGGTGCCTGGAGCGATAAGTTTGTCTTTTGGGCCCACCCGCTAACAGGCAATCCCGTGATCGGCAAAATTCACGCCTCGGTGGTGTACGATCTGCCCATTTTTATCGCCTACCTCTCTATTTTGCCCGGTATGGCGATCTTCTTTTACCGACTGGAAGCCGATTTTGCCGAAAAGTATGAGCGCTACTTCAACGCGGTGGTTAAAGACGGTACACTGGGACTGATTGAGCACTATCGCAATGAGATGGTAGAGACGGTACGTCACGCCATTCGCGAGATTATTGTCTATCAGGGCATTGTGGATATACTGATTTTTCTGGCCGCGCCGACCCTTTTTGCCGTTTTGAAAATTCCTGTGCTCTACTTGAACCTTTTTTATGTTTTGACGGTGGGGGCGTTACTGCAACTTGGGTTTATGTCGGTTTTGGCTATTTTGTTCTATCTGGATAGGAGAACGGAGGCCATGTGGTTAAGCATTGCCTTTTTTGTGCTCAATACCTTTTTAAGTCTGGCTACGATCTATATGGGGCCGACTTGGTATGGGTACGGTTATGCCGTCTCTTTGTTAATTGTATTTGCTATCAGCCTTAAAGTCATTGATAACGTGATGGAGAATTTGGATTATGAAACCTTTATGCTTCGGTATTAAACGTATCGTTTTGCTTGTTGTTTGGCTTCCGGTACTGCTTTTTGCCTCACCTCAAAGTGCCGTGGTCTACTACGGAGACGACATCTCCTGGCCGATGGTCGGGGTGCATGACTATATTATTCTTGAACCTTCGCATGTGCACACCGACACCCACGGCTTTAAGATCTATCGCGATAAAGTTTACGCTTATGTCAGTGTAGGGGAAGCAAGAAAGAGACGCCCCTGGTTTCAAAAGCTCAAGAAAGAGTGGATTTTGGGCGAAAACAAGGCGTGGGGCAGTCATATTATGGATGTCTCAAACGAGGCTTATCGTCGTTTTTTGATGCGGGAGGTCTTTGCGCCGCTTTATCGACAAGGTTTCCGGAACTTTTTCCTAGATACCTTAGATAGCTATCGGTTGGTGAGCAAGCCGGATGCGTACAAACGCTATGAAGAGGGTATCGTGGCGCTGGTGAAGGCGATTAAGCAAAGTTATCCTAAAGCGGGGATCATTTTAAACAGGGGGTTTGAGCTTTTAAATCAGCTTCACGACCAGGTTGACGCCGTACTCTTTGAGTCTTACTATCGGGGGCTTGGCGGAAAGGATTTGGCGTATGTCAAAAAGAGTGATCAAGACCGTGCGTGGCTAGATAAACAGATTGCCAAAGCAAAGCGTTTCAAGATACCGGTTATATCTTTGGAGTATCTAAAAGATCCCTTCTCAAAAGAGGCGGAGCGTATTCGTCAAAAGCTCTTGGATAAAGGATTAATCCCTTATATCTCTGACAAAACGTTACAGCGATACGGTCAAAGTGCCTATCGTGTTCAAAAAAGAGAGATTTTGATTCTTTACAACGGGGAAGGGTTTGAGCATAGCAACGGTGAAGATTCCAGCGCCCACCTGATTACCTCTTTACCGATAGAGTATTTGGGGTATGTCCCGGTATTAAGAGATATTCGACGCGGTTTGCCCAAAGGACACCCGGAAGATCGTTTTGCGGGGGTGGTGATCCAGGTAAACCGCGAGAGCGAGCACGGCAATGGCGTGGCCGAGTGGGTTATGCGTATGCATGAGCGGCATCTGTCGGTCGCTATCACCTTTTTATGGCCCTCACTGGAAAGCGGTTTTTTTGAGAAGTTGGGTCTAAAGGTCTATCGTAACCGCGCCAAGATGAAAGTGGGGGCCAAATATACGGTTGAGGTAAACAAGTATCACCATTTTGAGATGAAACCGGTGGTACAGTATCATGATACCTATTTGACGCCTGAAGACGCCAACGCGACGTTTCGTTACAAAGACGCCGACGGGCATGAGAATACGCTGGCCGCCATTACCCCGTGGGGAGGCTATTGCGTGGATGAGAGTTTTACGGTAGAGTTGGGAAAAGATACCCTCTGGATCGTTGATCCGTTCCGTTTCTTTAAAGAGGCGTTGCGCCTAAAACCGATTCCCGTTCCCGACCCCACAACCGAAAACGGCCGCAGGGTTTTGTTTACCCATATCGACGGTGACGGTATTATGAACAGGGCGGAGTGGAACCAGGCCTATTCGGGGGAGGTGATTTATGAGAAGATCCTAAAACACTATCATATCCCCCATTCGGTTTCGGTGATCGGCGCGGAGATCATGCCCAACGGTCTTTATCCGGAAGAGTCGCCGCAACTTATGGCATTGGCTAGAAAGATATTCTCGCTTCCGAATGTTGAGCCCGCGACCCATATGTTTAGCCACCCTTTTGTCTGGTACAAGATCAAGCCGGACGGTTCGCTGGATTCCAAATATCGCTTGGATGTGCCTGGGTATCGTTTTTCGTTGGATAGCGATATCAAAGGCTCTCTTGACTTTATTACCCAAAAGCTCCTGCCCAAAGGCAAAGCGCCGGCCAGACTGATTTTTTGGTCGGGTGATTGTATGCCGACTATTAAGGTGCTCCACTATGTTTACAGCCATGACTATCTGGCTATCAACGGCGGAGATACCTATATTACCCGCGACCATCCCTGGATGAGTTACATAGCCCCGCTGGGCATTAAAAAGGGAGCTTACTGGCAAGTCTATACCGGCCAGCAAAATGAAAATGTCTATACCAACGAGTTTCACGGCCCGTTTTGGGGCTTTAAGAAAGTGATTCAGACATTTGAGATGACCGACAAACCCCGACGTTTCAAACCGGTCAATATCTATTACCACTTCTACTCCGGCTCCAAACGGGCCACGCTCAAAGCGTTACAGTATGTTTTTGATTGGGCCATGAAGCATCCGCTTATACCGATGTATGCTTCCGATTACATAAAAAAAGTGCTTGGCTTTTATGACGCTTCTTTGGCGTTGGGGCCCAAGGGCGAGTGGATAATCGCGGGGGTCAAAGATGTTCGCAGTGTGCGACTGCAAACCAAAGAGCCCAAAGGGATTCGGGGTGACGGCTATGTGGGCAGATCGCGCACCAAAACAGCGCTCTATCTGCATTTTGACGGTCGCAATCGGATACGTTTTGCGTCAACCGACCAAAAAGAGCCTTGGGGCTTGGGTGAGTCAAACGCGCGGGTGGTCTCTTTTGTCAAAGAGGAGAAGGGCGCGCGATTGCAATTAAGAGGGTATGTTCCGCTAACGGCGCTCTTTGATATGCAAGAGGGTTGTCGGGTTACGGCGCGTCCCAAACCGGATAAGAAGAGCGTGCGAAACGGGCACGTAAGATTTGTGTATAAAAAAGCCAAAGAGGCGTGGTTCAATGTATCCTGTCAATAAGCCAAAACGCGTCATCTCAACCAAAGAGATACTCTTTTTGGTAGCCTTTTTTGGTACGATTTTGGGGCTTTTGCACTCAAAAGATCTCTTCCAGCGGCTGTTGTTGAGTGAACAGAGCAATTATGACTTGACCGAAGCCTACCTTAGGAATCTTGTACGCCTAAAACCTGATGATACCAAAACGCTTTATGAGTTTGCCAAAGTATTGATCCACCAGGGTAAATATGATTTGGCCAAGACGATGCTGTCGGCTCTGGAGAGCTCCAAAAAGGGCGATATCCGTCAAAAAGCCGTCTATCTGCGTTATAAGCTTTTAAAACAGGAGTTGGGAGTCACAAAAAGTCCTCGGCAAAAGCGTGATATTTTAAACGCATTGCATCAAGTGTTACTTCGTATTGCCCAAAAAGAGCACTCGCCCCAAGCGCTTCAAAAATGGCTCAAAGAGAGTAAAGAGTTGGGGGATGAGAAGATCGCCTTTTTGCTCTTAAAACGTATTGCCAAATCTAGAGACGGCGATATTGGTATAATTGAAAAAACTTATTATGAGGCGCTCAATAGGCATGATCTCAAAACCGCGCAATGGGCCATGCAACAGCTCTATCGCCAGCGCAAAAAATGGTTGGGTGATTATGCCAAAGATCCAAAAGGGTTTAGATCCAAAACAAGGATATTGGTCGCGGAGTTGCTCAAAGCGCGTCAAAACGCCAAAGCGGCCGGATTGATGGTGGAACTTTACGGCCAAAGCAAAGCGCGTCAAGATCTGTTTGACGCCTTGGATTACCTGATGTGGGGCGGACACTATAAAGAGGCGGTTACATTGGCCAAGCGTTTTGAGAAGATTTTGACACGTGATAAAACGGGGGCCAAAAAGATCATTGAACTCTATCTTGCCGCGGGACGTACCGACGATGCGCGGCGACTGTCGTTACAACTGCTTAAAAGGGTGTATCGGTGAGAGGACTGGTTGTTGTTCTTATTTTGACGGTTTTGGGTTGGGCAAGTTCGCGTTACTCGGTGCAGGTTGCCAGTTGGCCGGTCTCTAAAGGCATATCGGCCAAAGCGTTGGTCTCTTCGTCTTGTTACGTGGTCGAAAGAGAAGGGTTTTATACCATGCGTTGCGGTTGTGAGGGCCCTTTTAACGAGGCGTTAAAAAGATTGCTTCCACGTTATAAGAAGCGATTTGAGGGCGCCTTTTTGGCCAATTGCGACGTGCATGCGTATGAAAATCGTCACCATGCCTTTAAAAAAGAGAAACCGCAGGCTGTTGAGAGCAAGAGAAAATATGCCATCCAAATTCTTAGTTTCCCGCTTGGAAAAGGGTCGTTACTGGGGAGATTACAACCTAAAAAAGGGTGTTACAGGGTTGTTCGAGAGAGCTTTGAAGCGATACGATGCGGCTGTTTTGACCAATACAAAGAGGCCAAACAGGCGTACGGTACGGCTTTTATTACCTTTTGTGATGAAAAAGCTTTTGCCCAAAGCGTTCAAAGCCAGGATGATCACGTAACGTCCGTCACTTTGGATGCAGAAGCACCCAAACCGGTTTCGCAAGAGGCCGTCACGCCATCTATGCCCAAAAAACAAAAAACACCTTCTCAAACGGTGAAAAAAGATCTTTTGGACAACGATCTTCTTGATCGTTTGTATGAGAGTTTTATCTATACGGGTGACGCTTTGCACGCTTTGCAGACGGCGGAGCTTGCGTTGCGTCAGGGAAAAGGCCGGCGCAAATGGCTCAAACGCGCCATGGAGACGGCTGAAATGGTCGGTGATGAGCAAAAGGTGCTCCATTATACTCAAGCCTATTTTCACTCTTCTCATGATAAGTCGGTATTGAATCGGCTGATTGACCATGCCATGGGCAATTACCACTATGAACAAGCCCTTTACCTGCTTTCTGAACGCTATCGTCTGGGAGGAGACGAGAAAGATATCCCGGCGATCGTGTCACTCTATGAGAAGGTGGGTGAGCCGGAAAAGGCGCGCGATCTGTTGTATAAAGCCTGGAAACGAAATCCTCAACGTCGAAAGTGGCTGGAAGACGCTTTACAGATCTCTTTGGATATGGGTGATATTGACGGAGCAAAACCTTTGGTGAGGATTTTGCAAAAACAGGGCATTCGCAATATCAAAGAGGCGGAGCAGGTGGCGTACTTCTATTTTCTTAACCGAAAACCGCAAAAGGCTTTTTCGATTTTGACGCGTCATAATTTGCAACCGCCGGTCATAGAGCGGGGAGGAGCCGACTATTACCGTAAAATTAGCGGTTTGGGCTGGATGTTGGGCTATTATAAAAAAGCCGCGGACGCTTCGTATCGGCTCATTAAGGCCGGGTTGGCAGATAAGAATGATTACTTCCGTGTCATAGCGGTTTATCAAAACAGTGACAAAGAGAAAGCCTTTGAAACGGCGTTGGACGGTTTGCGAAAATGGCATGAAAAGAGCTATTTTTATACCGCCGCGGCGTTGGCGATGGATATGCAAGACGACCAAAGGATGCGGCTGGTTTTTGAGGCGTTGAATGAACCGTTAAAAAAGATTTTAAAAGATGAGGCCGATTACCATATTTTGCTGGGCGGTTACCTTATGCGTACCGGCAGGCAAAATGAGGCGCTAAAAGAGTTGCAGACAGCTTATACGCTGGCCCCTGAAAGTACGCAGGTTATGACGGCGTTGATGTGGTTTTACCTGGATAACAAAATGGATGATCCTTTGCGCCGTCTACTGCAAAAAATCGAGGCCGACGGGGCCGATCCGGCGCTCTATCCGGTGCTTATTGCCGCCCATATGCGCCTTCAACAAAGCGACAGGGCCCGTTTTTATATGCACCGTCTCTACAAAGACAAAACGCTTAACGGCGATGAGCGGGCCAATTTGGCCTATCTTTACCAGGCGCAGATGCGCATGGCGCTTTTTAAAAAAGAGATGGGACGCCTCTTTGAGACGCTCAGCCGGGAGGCCAAAAAGAACCCGAAACTTTTGGAAAACGGGGAGTTTTGGGACGCCTACTTACGTTCCGCGATGGAGTTTGTGGGGGCGCGCCGTTACCGTGCTCTGCTCAAAAAGGCCAAGCCTTATCTCAAGCCTGACCGCTATAAAGAGATTGTGCTTTTGTGGGATTTGCGTAGGGCCGAGTATGAGAGGGCCAGAGAGGAGTATAGGGCATGGGAAAAGATAGAGCCCTGGATCGCTCTTTCTTTGGCCATGCATTTTGGCGACCAGGATGCCGTAGAGCGGCTTTTGTACCGCTATGACGCCGTTCTTCCCATTCGTGACAGGGTGGAAGCGGCCCGTATGACAGGACAGATCGCCATGGCGCAAACCCTGGCCTTTGAGGGGCTGGAAGCCAACGAGCGCGACTACCTGCTCTATTATCAACGGGAGCAGTTGCTCAAAAGCGAAAGCGACGGGTTGAGCGTGGGGGCGAGCCTGAGCAGTCGTGACAGCCTGGCCAGGCGCAAGGTGGAGATTACAAACCGCAACGCTTTGCCGGGCGGTTTTTGGCTGAGTGAACGGCTCTGGTATGCCCAAAATGACAAACCGGGCAAATACATACGCCACATGCCCGACTCCCAATGGGGCGCGGACGCAACGATAACCGCCCGGTATGACCGTGGCAAGGTCAGCGCGACGGCCGGCGCACGCGACGGCATGGCAAGTTATGCGACGGCGGGCGTGGAAGGGGAGTGGCAGGTGAGTGACCGCTGGCGTTTGGGCGGCGGCTACCATTTTCGTGAAGATACGGAAGATACCACCTGGCTGATGTTGGGCGGTTACGCGAACCGCGCCGAAATACGCGCCGATTACAAGTGGCTTAACTCCACCTCCGTCGGCTTGCGCATCCAGCGTCTTGACTACAAGGGACAAGACGGCGAAGATGCCGGCAAAGGGTGGAAGTACGGCGCGTCACTCTTTCGCGTTTGGCGCACCGGTTACCCTGATATACAGTTTTCGCTTTACGCCGAAAAAGGCGACTTTGAGCAAAACGGTGTCGCCGAAGGGGTTTTGCGCTCTTTAATGGTCTTGCCCGCATCGGCGGCGCCGTCTGATTATTCCATTGTCGGGGGCGGCGTTTATGTGGGTTATTTGAACCGTAACGACTATGTGCGAAGCTGGCGTCCTTTCGCGGGCGTGATGCCCTATTACGATTATGAGTCCCAAACCGGCTCGGCCGGCGCGGAGATCGGCGTGGGGGGCTCGCTTTTGCAACAGGATCATCTCAATATCAGCCTGCGCTATACCCCGGCGCTCTACCGGGGACAGGAGGATATTGTCACACTCTATATGCTTTACAGGTTGATGTATTAAAAGGAGCCCCGATGCAACCCTCTGACT
>Ga0256834_1001567_pt1 | contig 15240 bp, 10 predicted proteins | sample 4281140metaG_FD_190536 | JGI IMG/M metagenome (GOLD analysis project Ga0256834, IMG submission 190536) | Hydrothermal vent microbial communities from East Pacific Rise, Pacific Ocean - 4281-140 | ecosystem: Environmental > Aquatic > Marine > Hydrothermal vents | place: Pacific Ocean: East...
TTAAGTTATGTGGACAATTGCCTAAGCATTACAGTGAAGTAACGAGGCTACTTATTAAAACAAAGTCAAAATATTTTAGCTTTAGCTGTCATGCTGAGCAAAGCCTAGTTGAGAGAAGCTGAAGTCTAGCTGTCATGCTGAGCGAAGCCGAAGCATCTTGATTTGCGGCAAAGACCCTTCGGCTTCGCTCAGGGTGACAGGGAGGAGAGGTTTTAGGGTGACAATAAAAAATACCTGAGTGAGAAAAAGCAGACTGAGAGTAAAAAAGCAGACTTAGAGTAAAAAAAAGGCTCGGATTGCTCCGAGCCTTCTTAAATTTAACATTACTTATATAGAGCTTAGAATGATTTAGCAGCTGTATATGTAAGTGTGTATGCGCCAGCAGAGTTGCCACCAGCTGTTACAGATGATGAGTAACCGCCACCTGGATTCCAAACTAGACCAACTTCACCATAAGTTATTGATGATGCAGGAGCAGTATTTTCGCCTATAGCACCAACTTCAGCATTTATAGTGATTGTTTCTGTAACTTCAGCTGATAGACCAAGAGCAACTTTCCACTGTTCGTTAAGAGTTACTGTTGTGTCATGGTCATCCCATTGAACGCCAAGTTTAACTGTTACTGTATCAGTTACAGCAGCAGTAGCAGAAGCAGCAAGTTCTAGATCATCACCATCAGCAGCAGCAACAGAAGCAGCTAGAGTGAACATATCAAACGTAGCTTGAGCAGAAGCAACAACACCCCAGTTGTTTGTTGGTGTTGCGTTATCAAATGTAGCAGCTACAAGGAACTTATACACATCAGCAGTAACTTCTACGCCAGCATGACCAGCCCATACACCTGTAGCACCATTGCCAGCAACAGTTAGGTGAGCAACTACATTGTCACCAAAATAGTTCATTACACCAACAACTGTACCTTGTCCTTGAAGATTTTCAAGAGCGATACCAACGTCAACACTATCACCAAGAGTAGAAATAAGTTGAATAACATGACCACCAGTAGCTGGAAGAAGTTCCATGTTATTGTCATCATCGTCATGCTCAAGACCAAGCCAGTTATAAGCTACATCGCCATCTGTGTTTGCAATTGAGTCTTTTTTACCAGCCATAATAACAGTGCTGTTACCAATAGAAACATATGCTTCGTCAACAACAACAACATTAGCGTTAGTAGCAGTATTAGCACCGTCTACCCATGTTGCATTATCAGCAAAGTCAAGTTTGATAGTTGCAGAAGCTGGACCAAAGTCACTATCAGCAGTACCAACAAATTTCAAGAATGCTTCAACTTCTGAAGACCAATCTTGATGAAGAGGAGAAACGCCAAGGTTATCTTCAGGAGCATGAAGGTAACCACCACCAACAGTGCCATTATTGTCACCCCAATTGAATTCATAAGAAACAGCGCCAGAAATTTGTAGGCAGTTTGTGTCTGAAGAAATAGTTAGGCCTGTAATGCCAAGTTCATCACAAACGTCAAAAGATGTAAGCACACCAAGATCAGCAGCCATTGCGCCTGTTGAAAGACCAGTTGCAACTACTGAGCTAAGTAGTAAAGTTTTAATTTTCATAATTGACCTCCAAAGTCAAAAAAAGTGTTTTAATTTATCGCTAGAAAATCTAGCAGTTTGTCGAAATGCGATTACATAGTTGGCTTCAAGTTAAAAACTCTCCCCCTAATCTGCCCTCGCATTGCGACCGACAAACGATCCCATGCATGGATTCGCAAAAACAACATATCTGTCTGAGAGATCTAAGCAACAGCTAAAAGGCTTATTATTGTTGCAAATGGCTGGTTGCAATTAAGATGTTGCAAAAAAACCACAGTTTTGATTACGCTTCATTAACTATATTGGTTTTGAGGGAGATATAATGTGTTTTTATAGCCATGAAATAGATAGTAGTGATGAATCTTAGCTTGAGTGTAGATGAGGCTTGGCTGTCACCCTGAGCGAAGACGAAGCATCTTGATTTGCGGCAAAAACCCTTCGGCTTCGCTCAGGGTGACAGCGAGGGGGGGGTTAAGGTGGTGAGGATTCAGGGTGAGAGTAAGAAGTGGAATCTTTCATGGTGAGTGTTGGGAGATTGTTCATTGTAGCGAACAAGAATGCTTAGTGTTATAGGGAATGACTATAATAATAGCACTGATGTCATTCTGAACGATAGTGAAGAATCTTTCTTTAGTGGGAAAGACCCTTCACTTCATTCAGGGTGACAGGGGGGATTCAGGGTGACACGGGGGCTAGAGTGACAGGGAGGGGTAAAGCCATTATTTGCTTTGTGCAAAGGCTTTTGCAACTGCGGGGCGGGCTTTCATTCTCTTTATCCAGTTTTTCACATTTGGATATTCATTTATATCAACACCCTGCTTTTCACTAACTCTTGCCCAGCCAATTGTGGCAATGTCAGCAATGGAAAAATCGGTGCAGATATAATCTTTGCCCTCAAGTTGTTTATTTAGCACACCATAAAGGCGTTTACTCTCTTCGATATATCGCTCAATTGAGTATGGGTGTTTTTCTTTAGCAAAGACATTAAAGTGATGCGCCTGCCCCAACATTGGTCCAAAACCTCCCACTTGCCAAAATAGCCACTGATCTACTTCAATTGCTGCACGTTCATCTTTTGGCAAGAATTTATCGAATTTTTTTGCCAAATAACGCAAAATCGCTCCAGATTCGAAAATTGAAATCGGCTTACCATCTGGCCCTTCAGGATCAACAATGGCTGGGATTTTATTATTAGGTGAAATTTTTAAGAAATCTGGCGCAAACTGCTCGCCCTTATGAAAGTCAACTATATTAATATTATAAGGAATACCCAACTCCTCTAACATAATAGCGATTTTGAAGCCATTTGGAGTTGGGAAGAAATATAACTCGATTGGTTGGGTTTGCTTACTCATTAAATATGATCCTTATAATGAAATTATTTTCTCATATTGTATATTAGATTTTATTAATATGCAACATCTATCGGTAAATTACGATGAATGTTTATTTTGTGGGTTGAAGACCCTTCGCTTCGCTCAGGGTGACAGGGGGGCGTGGCTAAGCAGTGTGACTGCGGGGTGACGTGAAGTGAGAGAACACTTTGCTTGACACATAAGTCAAAAAAGCTACAGGTAAATATTCTTTTTCTATGGAGAATTAAATGGAATATTTGCTTTTACTTGGTGCAGGAATAATTGCTGGCTCGTTAAATTCACTCGCTGGGGGCGGCTCGTTTATTTTATACCCTGCTCTTTTGCTCGCCGGTGTGCCGCCTGTAATTGCGAATGCTACTAATACATTTGCTTCTTTGCCCGGATATGTAAGTGGGGCGATTGGTTTTAAAAAAGACATTATAAAATATAAAAGCAAATTACCTGCCTATATTTTAGCCGCTATCATTGGTGGGTATTTGGGGGCAGAGGTTTTGCTTTTAGTATCCGATGCTCAATTTACCAAAGTAGTGCCGTGGCTGATGGCGGTGGCGGTATTTTTCTTTGCTTTTGGGTCTAAAATAAATGCTTGGATTTCTGCTCACTCTAGTGGAGAAAGAAGAGGCGCAAAAACTGGTGCAATTATTTTGCTTTTGCTATTAACATTAGTTTGTTTTTATGGCGGGTTTTTTAATGCTGGATTGGGGATAATTTTATTGGCATTTTTTGCCCTTGCTGGCTTTAAAGATATTTACGCAATGAATGGACTAAAATTGCTTATGTCAGCAATTGTTTCTCTTATTGCGGTGGTGCGATTTACCTTTGCTGGGTCAATCGCTTGGCAGGCAGGCAGCATTGCTTTTATTGGCACGTTAATTGGCGGATATGTTACAGCAAAGTTAGCGCATTTAATCCCTACAAATATCCTTAGGGCGGGGATTATAATTTATGGTGTTATTATGGTTATTGTATTCTTTTGGAGTGCTTATTTTTAGGCTCGTGTTTGTTGATGGCTTTAAGATGCTTCGGCTTCGCTCAGCATCTTGGCAACAAGAAAGCCGTTAGCTTATCTCAAACTGCCCTCGCCCAAACTGCGCAATCGTGAAAAGCTGCGCCGCCAAATGGTGGCACTGGGTCTGAGCCTATAAGCGTGTTTATGCCCTGCCCGCCTTTATGCGCTTTATTTGGGTGCAGGCTTTCTGCAATTAATGTACCGCTTTGAATCCCAGTAAAAATTTGAGCGTTTAGAATCACTTGCCCACGTTTATTGCCAATTTGAATCTCGTCACCATTTTTAATGCCTAGTGTTTTTGCATCATTTGGGTGAAGGAGTAATTTTGGCTTGCCTTCACGCTTTTGGCTGGTTGGGGTTTCATTAAAACTTGTGTTTAAATAAGATCGAGCGGGCGACGTTGCTAGGCGAAATGGGTGGGTTTTATCGGTATTTTCTAACACATCAAAATGATCGACAAATTTTGGCATTTTGCTCAGATCATAATTTGTCTGCAAGGATTTCTTTTTTAGCAAATCATACCAATTTGGAGCAAAGCGAAACTTGCCATCAGGCCATGCAAAACCATTTTCAAATGGGTTTATTTGGTCTTCATTTTCATATTCTATAAAGCCATTTTCTTGTATTTGTTTTAGTTTATCATCACCCGATTTTGCAAAAGTTTCTAAGGCCATTTCTTCATCAGTTTTTCCAAAATATTCTTCATCAAAAACACCTAATATTTTTGCCAATTCATTGATAACAAAAAGATTGGGTTTTGCCTGTTCTGGTGCATCAATTATTTTCTTGCCGTAAAGCACTCGGCTATGACCTGAACGGGTATAAAAATCATCATGCTCTAAGAACATTGTGGCGGGCAAAACTATGTCGGCAAGCTCGGCAGTTTCGCTCATAAATTGCTCATGCACAACCAGAAATAAATCCTCTCGAAGCAAACCCTTTTTGACCAAAGTTTGATCGGGGTTTACTACTGCTGGATTAGTATTTTGTACCAGCATTGCTTTAATTGGTGCGCCGCCCTTTAATGCTTTTTCATTGCCATCTAAAATTGCCCCTAACTCGCTCATATCAAGCGAGCGAGTTTTTTTGCTAGCTAGACTTGCGCCTTCAATAAGGCTTTTATTCAGCTCCCAAATACCAGAATTAGTATGAAAAGCTCCGCCACCCTCATATTGCCATGAGCCTAGCATAGCGGGAATACAAAGAGCCGCATGCATGTTGGTGTATCCATTGCGTTGACGGGTAAAACCATAACCAAGGCGAAAAAAACTCTTTTTATTTTTACCAATGAGGTGAGCAAATTTTTCTATTTCTGTTACGCTCAAGCCCGTGATATTTGCTGCCCATTGTGGGGTTTTATCTGCTAGATGCTTTTCAAACTCTGGGCTAAAATCGGTAAATTTTTGCATATATTCATAATCAGCCAGACCATCACGAAGCAAAATATGCATAACGGCAACCGCTAATGCTCCGTCCGTGCCTGATTTAATGATCAGTCCAATATCTGCCTGCTCCATCGTTGCAGTTTTATAAATATCCACCACAATAACTTTTGCGCCATTCTTTTTTGCTTTCATGGCGTGGGTCATGACGTTAATTTGCGTATTTACGGCGTTAGTTCCCCAAATTATTATGCAGTCACTTTTTGCCATATTCACAGGGTTAACCCCTGCAAGCAAGCCTGTTCCAACGGTATAACCTCCCCACCCTATTAGTGAGCAAATTGTACCATATTGATGCGAATAATTCTTAGCGTTAGTAAGACGTTTTATGCCATCTCGTTGCACATGCCCCATTGTTCCTGCATAATTATATGGAAAGATGCTTTGTGAGCCAAATTCTGCTTCAATAGCGTTAAAACGCTTGGCAATTTCATCTAAGGCACTATCCCAAGTTATGCGCTCCCACTTGCCTTGCCCCTTTTTGCCAACTCGGCGCATTGGGTGGAGCAATCTATTTGGGTGATGAATACGCTCGGCATATCTTGCAACTTTTTCGCAAACCACCCCAGCAGTATATGGGTCGTCCTTTGCACCACGAATTTTGCCGATTGTGTGCGCATCAAGCAATTCAACATCTAGCGCACAAGTTGATGGGCAATCGTGCGGACAGACTGAGCGGGCAGTTTTTGGGTAGTTAGTCATTTGCTTTCATCTTAAATCCTGTTACGCCAATATCGTCTAAAATAACATAAAGCGATGGCAAAACAAGCAAAACTAGAATTGTTGAAGTGGAAAGACCAAAAACCAACGAAATTACCAATGGTATAATTGAAACTGCTTGCGCACTATTTTCTGCCAACAGCGGCAACATGGCGGCAATTGTTGTGGTAGTAGAGATAAGAATTGGTTTTGCTCTTGCTCGGCTGGCTTTACCTGCTGCAATAACTGTTGGAATATTTAATTTTCGATATTTATCAATATACTGCATCAAAAGAATGGAGTTATTCACCACAATTCCTGCCAAAGATGCCGCTCCTATTAAAGAGGGCATTGAAATATCATAACCCATAAACACATGACCCCAAATTGAGCCAATCAAAGCCAGTGGAATAGCAATCATAACGATTAGCGGTAAAATATAGGAGCGAAATTGTAGTGATAAAACCAAGAACACGCCCAACATACCAATGCCTAATCCTCTAACAATTGATTTTGCTGTTGTTGCGGTTGATGCCACTTGCCCTAAAAATTCAATACTTAAATTTGGGTAATCTTTTTCAAACTCTGGTAGCCAATTTTTTTGCAAATCGCCCATCAATGCGCCTGCATTAGCCTTGCTTGCATCAACATTTGCCTCAACAATAACGGTGCGAACTCCATCAATAAGAGTAATTTTTGCCCAATCACGAGTTTCAGTATATTTGCTAACTACGCTTAGTGGAACAGACTGTCCAGTTTTTGAAATAAGCAGACTATTATCTAAATTATCAAGATTTTTATGTTCTGGCACATCTTGAGAAACAACAATCTCTACTTTTTGATCGCCAAGCTGAATTTTATCAACTACATCTCCCAGCATTGAGGAGCGCATTTGAGAAGAAATTGATTGCGAATTAAAGCCTAACGCATTTGCCCCCTCTAAAGTTGAATATTGGCGTTGTGGCTTACCTGGGCGCAAATTATCCATCACGTTAAACACACCAACATACCCGCTTAAATAATCAACTAAACCATTAGAAGCCATTTTCATTTTATCAAGATCATCACCATGAATACGAATTTCAATTGGTACACCAGCTGGCCCAAAACCTGGCTCTTGAATACTAAGGTTTACTAGGCCATAAATTTCGCCAATCTCTTCTCGCCAAAGAGGAATAAACACATCTAAATAAGTTGAGCGAACTTCGGCACTTAAAAGGTCAATACCAACAGTTGCAACATGCGCACCAGATTCACCAGCACTTAAATTCTCATTAAAGCGCACTTGCACTGCCTGCACTAAATCTTGCCCATCTGGTTGCTCTAGAGAATTATTTATTCGCCCTAAAGCATCAACAACTTGTTTAACTGCTTTTTCGGTTTTTGCCAGACTTGTACCTTGCGGCATTAAAATTCTTGCCTCAAGCACATCGCCTTCCATTGCTGGCATGGCTTCCATTTTAATATTTCCACCAGCAAAAAAACCAACAGAGCCAAAAAGAGTGATAATTAATAAAGCCAAAATGAAATAACGTATTCTAATCGCTCCATCAGCAATTTTGCCTATGCCTTCACGCAATTTCTCAAAGCCATTATCAATTGCACTTGCAAAACGACCTTTTTCATTTTCTTTTGCGTGAGAGATTGGTTTTTTCAAGTGATGGGGAAGAATTAAAAATGCCTCTAGCAAAGAAGCTGCAAGTGCGGCAAGCAAAACAATTGGCATAACCTCTAAAACTGTGCCTAAATCGCCTGAAAGAAAAGAAAGAGGTGCAAACACCGCTACTGTCGTGAGAAATGAAGAAGAAACCCCTGGTAAAACCTGCTTAACGCCTTGGATAACTGCCTCTAGTGGCTCTAGACCTTCTTTGGATTTTTCTGAAATGCTATCGGTAATCACCACAGAATCGTCCATCACAATTCCGATTGCAATCAATAGCCCCACTAGGGTTATCATATTTAATGATAATCCAAAGACCGCCATAACGGTGAATGAGCCGGCAAAAGCTACAGGAAGACCAAAAATTGCCCAAATGGCTAAACGTGGACGATAAAAAAGACTCATAACAAAAGCTACAAGAATAAGACCTATTATCCCGTTGCTAACCAGCATTTTAAGACGATCCTCAACAATAGAAGTCATGTCTTGGGTAATGGTTAGGCTTACACCATCACCATAAGTTAGGCGTTCTGTTTCAAGAAATTTTGTAATGTCAGCCATTACATTTATAGCATCACTATCTTTATTCTTATGAATTTCAAGAATTAACGCTCGCTCGCTATTGAAGTAGATTTTCTCTTCATCTAAATCATAAGAATTAGAAATTGTGGCTATATCACCAAGAGTTAATTCTGCTCCTGTTTTGCCTGAAAAAACCACCAAGTTTTTTAAATCATCAATCGAGCGACTTTGATTTACATAACGAAGTTGAATATCTTGTTCATCTGTATTGATTGTACCTAATGGGGCATCAATATTTTGTTGACGTATTAAGTTTGAAATATCGGTGATTGAAAGACCATATTGTTGCAAAACCTCTTTAGATATTTTTACCTGCCATTGGCGTTGCGAAAGTCCTTTTACTCGTACATTTGCAATGTTATCAATTTTATATAAACGCTTCTCAAGTGAGTTTGTATAAACTTCTAAATCAGCGAAAGACATTTTTGCATTAACTGCGAGTGCTAGAACTAAATCAGTTGTAAAAAGCTGAGTTATTACTGGATCATCTGCATTGGCTGGAAAGTCTGTAATGGCATTTATTTTGCTGTCCACATCGTCTAAAAAACGAGAAACATTGCCCCCTGCTTTCATTTTTGCATTTGCACTTGCAATATTATCTTGTGCAGTACAAGTAAGCTCCTCAAGGTTATTTACGCTTTTTAATGCGTCCGAAATACGCAAACAAATTGCATCTTCAACATCAGCCGCACTTGCACCACGATAGGCAATATTTATACTTGCCTCGGTTGGAGAATAGTCTGGAAATGTTTCTCGCAATAAAGTTGGGGCAGAAAAAATACCAACAGCCAACATTATAATTAGTAATAGATTTGAAGCCGTTGGGTGGCTAGCGAACCAACGTATCACTGGGCTTCTCCTACTACTTCGTTCCCTAGGGCGTTATTTTTTAAATTTTCTTCAACTTCTAAGTTACGATTAGCTTTAAGCAAACTTCCAGAAATGGCAGGAATAATATCATCAATGATTATTGTTTGTCCTACCTTTAAACCAGACTTAACTACAACCATTCCATCTTGAATAAAATCAACCTCAATTTTTACCCGCTCTAAACGAGCGTCTTTATCAACCAGATAAACCCAATTTTCGTGCAATGCATACTGAGGAATAATTATTTTTGGCTCACCTGCCTTGACCCTTAAAACACCTTCAACATACATTCCTTTCACCAAAGGAGGGTTGTGAATTTGGCTAGTCATACCTGTTGGCTGTTCAACATTTAGCACCACTCTTATTGTTCGAGTGGCGGGGTCAATTCCGTTTGCAATTCGCATAACTTTTGCATCCCATTTTTGACTTTTATCAACAAGGCTTACAAAGCTAGAAAGACTAGATAGATTTAGGTTTTGTGTATCATCTGGCAATTCAGTTAAAACACGCCTTAGGCTTTGCATTGGCATTTGCAAAACCACTTCAGAAACATCTATTCCATCACCTGAAAACAAAGATTGTCCAGGATTGATATATTGATGCATTTCAGCTTTTACTTCACTAATTCTCATATCAAATGGGGCAAAGAACTTTGTATCTTTTATATCTCTTTTAACCTGCTCTTTTTTGGTTAAAGCCCGCTCTTTTTGTGCCTTGAGTTGGTTTAACTTTATTGGCAAAATATTTTGCTGATTAACAAGAGATTGTACGGCTTGGCGTTGCTGTAAAGTTGCACGCATTTGGGCATCAAGCGTTGCTCGAGAAATAGAGCCTGAATTAACCAATTTGCTTGTGCGCTCTAAATCTGTTTCAGCTAATTCTAGGCGTTGGCTTTCTAGTGTTAGAAGTGCCTCTATATTTATAGCCTCTTGTTTTAATTGTGCCACTTCTGCATCAAGGCTAGCAATTTCAGCATTGGCTTCGGTTAAAGCAAGTTGATATAAACCATCATCAATTTCCATTAACAAACTATCTTTTAACAATAAAGCTCCACTCTCAAGGTCTTTATGTCTAAAAACCACCCGTCCCTTAACATTTGAAATAGCAGAGTATGTTTTTGCAGGAGTTGCAGAGCCAAAACCAGATGCTTTTATATAGAATGGCAGTTTAGCAACTTCTATAACCTGCACTGGCAGTTGCGATTCAATATTTTGCACCCTCTTTGGAGGTTGTTTTTTTGTAACAAAATTTGCAATTATTGCAACACCTATAACAAGCGCAATCAAAATAATAACGATACGAAACAATATTGTTTTTTTAGTTGTTTTTTCTGACATAGATCTACCTTGCTAAGAATCAGCTGTTCTTAAAAATTTAATGTTAATTGATATATAGCTTACCTAAAAATACAAGTTACAAATTGTTCATGTTCCAAAATACGTGTTACTACCTTTTAATAATAAAAAAGATGAGTAGATATTTATTGAGCTATTTAACCATTTAAAAAGGCGTAACGCCAAACAGCCAACCATGAACCCAAAAACCAAAAACTACATAAATAATAGTGCCAAAACTAAGAGCAGAAATATCACTTTGATAAGAGACAAATTTATATTTCACATTGCCCTTTATGGCATTGAAAATTAATGAGGCAATTGCATAAATTAAAAAACTTCCAAAGACTAAAATTGATGCTAGATCGCCATTCACTATTAAATGAGCAATTGCCCAAAAAAGTGTTCCACTCATCATTGGGTTTTTAAAAATTTGCAAAATATACCCTGGTTGTTTTTTTGTAACTAAAAACAACACAAAACCTGCCCAAACCAAAAGCAATGCAATATAACTTGCCCATATAGGTGGGTAATAAATATCTGGTGCAATTGGGCGATAGACTATCCAACCCCAAATTATGAAAATAATTCCTGATACAGAAGCAATGGAATAAGTTATACGCCACCTAGAAAGGCCAAGAACATCAACTGCCTTTTGCCTAAATGAAGGGAAGAACACAGGGCCAGCATGAGGTATATAAAAGATTAAAAGCCCAACAATTAAAATATACATTAGTATTTTTCCATAAATTTTCTCTTCAATATAGTTTATAGCTTGATTTGTTTTATTGTTTGCTAATAAGTTTATTAAGATGACAATATATCCCATAAAAAATACAGATGTGATGGCGGTTTTTAGCACATATCCTACCCCCATAAAAATGCGGCTCTTTGAATTAAGAGAGTTGATTTTTGATGTGGGAGCTAAAATCGATGGAGTTGGAGAGATTGATGAATGTTTGAAATGGGGGCAACCATCTTATCTAACAAATGAAACAAAAAGTGGCACAACAATTCGTATCGATGCGAGCAATAAAAATGGTGGTGACTTTGCGATCTATGTGAATTGCAAAACTAGCCTGATTGATGATTTCAAACAACAATATCCAGAACTAAAATATGGCGGCAATCGTTCAGTTCATTTTTCTTTTAAAAAAGATTTACCAAAAGAGGAGCTAAGTCACCTCATCGCCATGGCACTAACCTATCATAAAAAGTAGCAAAATAAGTCGGCCGTAAACCATACATGTTTACCCTATAAGCCAATTGCACTTGTTTATTCATGAATAATTAGCTTATGAATATAGATATCATAAAGGATATTTTTCAATGTCATCACAAGTTATTGCGGTAGATTTAGACGGAACTTTAGCAAATACTGACACCTTACACGAGCAGATTGCACTGCTTCTTTTTAGTAATGTGAAGAAAATTCCAGGTGCAATCACTGCCCTCTTTAAGGGCAAAGCAGCTTTTAAATCTTATAATGCTAAAGAAATATTGTTGAAAGTTGAATCATTAAATTACCAAACTGATTTAATCGAGTTTTTACAGCATTCAAAAGAACAAGGAGCATATATTGTTCTTTGTACGGCTGCTGATTCACGAGTTGCAGATGCAGTTTCAAAATATCATCAGGGGCTTTTTGATGAGGTGATTGGAACAAAAGACAATGTGAACCTAAAAGGAAAAACAAAGGCTGCTCTATTAAAAGAAAGATTTCCTGAGGGATTCATATATGCAGGTGATAGTTCTGCTGATTTAGCTGTTTGGGAAGAATCTGATGAAATAATTTTAGTGGGTGCTAGTAAGAATGTTACAAAAAAGGCAAAGGCTTTAGGAAAATCTTTAAATAAGCCAATAGCAGGCGAGTATGAGCATAAAATTAAGCATGCAAAAAGTCGCTTTAGAATATGGACAAAGGCCTTAAGAGTAAAACATTGGGCAAAAAATGTCTTAATGTTTATTCCACTAATTTTATCTCACTCCTTCCTTGATGTGAATATTATTTCTCAAACATTTCTTGGGTTTTTATTATTGCTTGCAATAACCTCATCAACATATTTAATAAATGACCTTGCAGATTTAGATGCTGATAGGAAACACCCAACCAAACGTTTTAGGCCAATTGCAAGCGGAGCTGTTGCTATATCTGATGCATTAATAATTGCTTTAATAACCATTCCTATTGCTCTAGTTCTAGCGTTTTTATTAAAGCCAGCATTTGCCTTTGCACTATTTGGCTATTTAGTCATTACCCTTAGCTATTCGTTTGGGTTAAAAAAGATACCTATGCTTGATACATTCATAATTGGCACATTATTCACTTCTCGTATTGTTATGGGTGGGTTATTATTAGGCGTTGCTTTATCTGATTGGCTATTAGTATTTTCAATGTTCTTCTTTTTCTCGCTTGCTGTGGCAAAACGCCAAGTTGAAATATTACAAATGAAATCTTCAATTGAAAAAGCCTCTAGTGGTAGAGGTTATATATATTCTGATGCTGAATTATTATTAGTTTTTGGGGTAAGCTCTAGCGTTGCCTCTTTGCTTATACTTGTTCTTTATATGAAATTTGAAGCATTTGAGATTGTTGGATATGCACGGCCAGATTTTTTGTGGGGAATAGTGATGGCCGTCGCAATTTGGTTGGGCAGAATTTGGCTACTAACGCATAGAGGCCAGATGAATGATGATCCAGTTGACTTTGCCTTACAGGATAAAACCAGTATTGCGCTTGGTGCTGTTGTTGCACTCTCTTTCTTGGTGGCTATGTGAATAATTATATAAAATATGATAATCAAGTTTCATGGGGTCGTACATTACATGCATCTCATGAAATTGCATTTCCAAAATTTTCCTCTCAATTAGAGAATATTATCAAACAAGGCTCAGCAAATAAAAATGGCTTATTAGCTATTGGCATGGGGCGTTCTTATGGTGATAGTTGCCTAAACGATAATGGTGCTGTTATTGATATGACAGCACTAAATAGGCTTATAAGTTTTGATGAAAAAACTGGGGTTTTATTTGCGCAAGCTGGAATTAGTTTAGAAGATATTCTTGATTTCTCTATTCCAAGAGGCTTTTTCTTGCCTGTTACCCCCGGAACTCGCTATGTAACTTTAGGGGGAGCAATTGCTAATGATGTGCATGGGAAAAACCATTCTAATGCTGGCACTATTGGCAATTTTGTAAATGAAATTGGCTTAATGCGCACCGATGGCTCATTTCACAAACTCACCCCAAATAAAAACATAGGTCTTTTTAAAGCTACTATTGGCGGCCTTGGACTTACTGGCGTGATAACTTATGTTGGACTTAAGCTAAAACCAATTAAATCTAGTTTAATGGATGCTGAGACCATCAAATTTGCTAATTTAGACGAGTTTTTTTCGCTTGCAAAAGAAAGTGAGAAAAATTTTGAATATAGCGTTGCTTGGATTGATTGTTTAGCTAAGGGTGAATCTTTGGGGCGGGGATTATTCTCTCGAGCCAACCATTCTATCAATGGTGATTTATCAATCGAAAAAGGATTGTCTTTACCAGACATTCCAATTGATGCTCCAAATTTTGCTTTAAACCGCTTTTCTATAGCAGCATTTAATCAGGTTTATTATGCCGCAGGTGGACGAAAAAAAGACCTCAGCCAAATATCATGTTTCCCATTTTTTTATCCTTTGGATTTTATAGGAAAATGGAACAAGCTATATGGAAAACGTGGCATGTATCAATATCAAAGCGTTGTGCCTACAGATGTAGCAAAAGATGCAACAAAGGAAATGCTTGAGCAAATTGCAAAAGCAGCTCAGGGATCGTTTTTGGTTGTTTTGAAAACTTTGGGAAAAATACCATCTACTGGATATATGTCCTTTCCCTTTGAGGGGACAACTTTAGCACTTGATTTTCCAAATAAGGGCAAATCTACTTTAGATTTGCTTGCAAGACTTGATGACATTGTAAAAGAAGCAAGGGGGCGAAATTATCCTGCTAAAGATGGTCGAATTTCTGCTCAAATGATTGAAGCAGGCTATCCACAATTGAAAAAATTTGAAAAATATATTGATGAGGGAATGAACTCATCATTTTGGCGTAGAATTAAAGGTAAATAATGACAAAATCACCATTGAAAATTGCAATTTTAGGAGCGGCATCTGGCATAGCACAAGCAACTGCTCGCATTTATGCACAAGAGGGAGCAGAGTTGACCTTGCTTGGTAGAAATGAAAATCACCTTAATGAAATTGCTGCTGATTTACGTCTAAAGGGGGCAAAAAACGTTGAAACTTTAATAGTTGATTTCACTAAAGCTGATCCAGTTAAAACACTAAATAACATAAAAGCACAAATGGGTGGATTGGATCATATTTTAATCTGCTATGGCATAATGAGTGAGCAGAGCGAGGCAGAGAATGACCCTGAGCTAGCTCAAAAAATGATCGAAGTAAATTTCGCCTCAACTAGTGCTTGGGCTCTTGCATCTGCAAATCTGTTAGAAGAAGAGAATGCTGGCTCATTAATAGTGCTTGGCTCAGTTGCAGGTGATAGAGGTCGGCGTTCAAATTATATTTATGGAGCGAGTAAGGCTGGTATTGAAATTTTGGTGCAAGGGATTGCGCACAGGTTTGCAGGCAAGGGAGTTAAAGCACGCGCAACTCTTATCAAACCAGGACCTACAGACACCGCAATGACTGCTGGAATGGAAAAAGGTGGGT
>Ga0256834_1001568_pt1 | contig 15232 bp, 3 predicted proteins | sample 4281140metaG_FD_190536 | JGI IMG/M metagenome (GOLD analysis project Ga0256834, IMG submission 190536) | Hydrothermal vent microbial communities from East Pacific Rise, Pacific Ocean - 4281-140 | ecosystem: Environmental > Aquatic > Marine > Hydrothermal vents | place: Pacific Ocean: East Pacific...
GTGGTGTAACGACTATTGCCGATATTTTGGTTGATGGTCGTGTGGAGTGCAGTACCTGTCATCTTGACCCTCACGTGATTGATCCAGATACAATGACACTGCGTAACTCCAATGCAAGAAGTGTTCTTTGCACGTCGTGTCATAATCAATAGTACACAACGGAACATGTCAATATACTAAAGTAAGAGCGTGACATATTAGAAGGAAATATTATACTATAAACGCCCTGAATATCTAAGACAATAGTTTTCCAACACTTATTTCTAATAGGGGAACCGTTCAAAAATCTGTGTCAATCGGGTAAAATAACAACTACTTAAGGACACAGATTTTTGAACACTCCCAATTTTATTGATCCTTCATATTTGTTTTTACTACTACGATTCATTTCATAAGTACGATCAAATAAATGATCTAACTTCTCATTATCATCATCTTTATAATCTCTTGTATAGTTGAAATTAAGAGTATACACTCCTGTAAGTAATGATGTTATATTACCGTTTTGATCTTTTGGTAAAATTAATAACTTAGTCGAATCAGCATTATGCAACAAGAAACAGTTTATTATATTATTATCAGCATTTTTCAAAAGTAGCTCCATTCGCCCACATGTATCTATTTGTCCTTCAAGTGAAAACTTAATATTTAATGGCTCTGGAGCATGTAAATAGATACCTTTAAATTCAGTATTCTCTTTAAGAATACGTAAGATAAGTTTATTTGGATTTTTTTCATAAGCCAAATCTCCATTACCTATCTTTGAAACTAGATTATAAAAATTTTCATCCAGTTTTTTCTCTTCTGCTGTAAATTCTTGATTCACAATTTCAAATATATCTCTATCAACTAATTTTCCTTCTTCTACAACTTTATTCTCAAACTTAACTTTTGTAAGATACGATTTTAATTTTGATTTCTTAAATTCTTGCATTGAGATATTATTCAAATTTTTGACTTCAAGACATTCAATATTCCTATCATATCCTTCTACCAATGCTGATATATTTGCAAATTTTGAAGTCATAAACCTTGTCTTATATAAATATGCTTCTTTTATTTCAATAGATGCTATTTTATCTTTATTGTTAAATCCTATTAATCCATCATATGCCGTTTTAAAATTAATCTTTTTCTTAGGTGAAATTTTGTTTGACAATCCTCGTTCTCTTATACCAATAGACTCAATATAAGACAAACTACTATTGATTCTGTTAATATTACGAATAGCAACATTTTCTATACCCGATACTCTTGAGAAATCTGTAAGTGATACTTTAAATAATAATTTTTCAAATACCCAAACTGATATTTGATTACCAATAAATCTAACACGTAGTTTTATATTTTCGTTATAACCCGCTTGTGAATTTTCAATATTGTAATCCAATGTTTCACCAATATTTTTATTAATCAAAGTGTAAATAAGTTGTAAACCGCTCCTTGAAATTCTTAAAATATAATATGATTTATTATTGTTAGAACGACTCTCTCCAGGATATCTTAAATATAATTCAACAGGCGTTTCTTCTTCTATAGATTTAAGATTTGCTATTAATTCAAAGTCTTCCAATTCATTCTTATAGAACTTTGCAGTATTACCCGTATTTGATTCTTTTGGTGGAGCCCAATTATCTTCAGAAAATTGATCATCTTTAATTAACATTTTTCCACCTTCTCCGCCTGTTAACAATAACTCGTAACGTGATGATGGCAATAAACTTTTAACACGATCAACAACTGAAATATCACTATATACAACAGAATTATTATTAACAGAATAAAAACCAATTTTACCACTACTTGTTATCCTGTTAACTCTTTCAAAAGAAAAATTAAACATTTCATTAACATTGATCTCTATATTATTAGAATCAGGATATTTTTTATTTTGAGAGACATCAATTTTTATAGTAACTTTTTTAGTTTCAAATGAAATATTATCTAACTGTTTCGTCTCTATTATTTTTTTATTTCCGTCAACTACACTGCTAAATATTAATTGTGGAAACAATTGAGATCTTTTGCCTATAGTAAGATCTATATTAAATTCAACTAAATAATAGTTTTGCTTATCTTTAACATAAAAAGCGGCTCCATTTTTACCATTTTTTATATCGCCTTGCATTTTAAAACTAAAGGTATAATCGCTCCATTTTGTGTCACCAATAGTAATCAATGAACCTCCATTATCTATTCTATTTCTGTCGTATATCCTGTTTCGGCTTCTAAAAACTCCATTATTTGTGTTCCATTTAGGTTTTAGGGTATTATATTTGGAAAGATTTAATACTTTCGGATGCGTAAGTGTTAAAGGTATGTGCTCAGAATAATGTAGATATTTTCTCAACTCAAGAATGTCATCTCTCTCTGTAAATAAATTAGAGTCTTCTGTATTATCATCATTATCTTCCCGATTACCGAACAATTTCTTCCAGTCTTTTTCACCGGCTAATAAAGTATTTGATTCTGCCTTAGTCCAGTTATGGAAGAACCCGTCAATTATCTTTCCGTCAGATGATTTGAGTATTGCTTCTATCTCAAATGGAAAATCAATATTACTATCCAATGTATTGTCTATGTCAGGGTAAAGTTTGTTTATATACGATCTATTAAAACGTATTACAAAGTCATCTTCATAAAAGAAATTATTTTTTCTATGTTCTATATTGGTCCATTTTATGTACTTGCTTAAATCTGCCAGAGGTCCGTCTGTTTGGAAATATGCAGATGTTTTGTAGCTAACTAGTTCAGGATAAAAGTTTGCTAGAAGATTAACTATAATATCAGGTATTCCAACATTATCGATACGAGATATTTCATGTACTACTTCAATCTTATAATATGAATTGCTCGAAAGCATTATTTCTTGTGTATTACAATTATTATTTGCATCTATTTGTCTGTTTCTGTTATCACAATCCTCTATCTCTTTTTTTGTAACATAGCTTATGTTTTCAATGTTTATATTATTATATGCCAATAAATATAGATTCACTTCTGTAAAACCTGATTCGGATGTAAGCTGTAAAGTATGATCTTTTAGTTCTACTCCAATATTAGTAACATCTACAGATTCAGTAATATACTCAGTTGCTTCTTCGTTAATAGTATTATTCTTATTTTCTTTCGTTGGTTTCTCTTTTATTTCCGGTCTTCTACAAACAATTTTATAACCTTTCATGATATTTTCAATATCACTTACAATAATATCAACACCTACTACATCTTCTTTAAACTTTAATCTTAAGACAGGTGTATTGCCGTTTGGTGTTGAAGTGTGCAAGAAATTTTTATCACCAACCTGAGATGTGTTCAGATCTTGCGATTGAATAATAAGTGCATTATCTAAAAAAGCATATTGAAAAGTATATGAATCATCTTCTCTAACAATCTCAGGCTTTGTCTTTGTACCATACAATTCTCCTAATTCTTCTTCTCCTATCCAGTTCTCTTTTTCAAAACAATCTTTTTTATCATCAGTAAAGGTAAAACCTCCACCGTTTATTAACCCCTCAATAAAAGGAGAGTTAAAACCTGAATCTTCAGTAGGGTTGTTATTTGTTACTGGATAAATACTATTTACAAAATCGAAAGGATTGTTGGTATTAAGTCTTAATACCCGTTTGCTTGGAGTATTGCCATTGTCTGCAAGACTTTCAGCTCTCCAGAACCCCTGTAATCTACTCTCTACAAGATCTGATGCTGCAGTTACAATAGGGTCTCCCCAGTTTATATTATTAGAATCAAAATTACTTTTCTCTATTTTATAAATATTAATTTCCCTAATAGTCGGTTTTAATGTAACCAAGCCATCGGGGAAATCTTTAGTAGCTCCAAGTTTAAATGTGTGAATTTCATTTGAGATATATCCGGCAAATCCTTCTATTTCTCCTGTCTGATTCATATCCTGATCAAACACAATAGTTGGTTTTGAGTCAAGTGCTACAATTGGTGAGTTATGAACCTCGTTTTTTAGTGCAACACCATTTAATTCGGCAAAATGTAGTTTAAGTTCATCACTCTGTAATGAAAAATAATTTTCGACTGCAATTGCTTTTACCAATTCAGGGATTTCAGGTAATCCATTATACTCCCAATGGAAAGGTACTTCCAAATCAAGATAATTCGGAATATCGGGAAGCTCTGTCACCTCTTCCTCAAACCAAGAAACTATATCACCAACAATAGGTGTATCATCCAAATCAGGAACAGGAAGATCAACATGAACATGAACATTAGCATCTACTATTAATGGCAGTGCTCCTACAACATTAACATTAGCTGAAGCTTCTGCTCCTATAGCGTTAAACCCAAAGGCTTTAATATCAAGATTTGCTTCTAATCCAATATCACCTGCAAATTCAAAAGGATTAACCGTTAGCAAGCCTGTACCGTCAAGTATTGCTTTGAATTTCAGACTTGCCACACTGAGATTAAAATCTAAAGTAGGCAGTGCAATATAAATCCCTGTTCGCACTCTAAAAGTGCTTTCCTGTTCCATATCAAACATCAAGTAGAATTGTCCTTGGAATAACCATCCCATTGAAGGAATTTTTAAAATATTTGCATGAATTCGTCTGTCAATGGCAGGATTTGATTCTTTGTCGTAATTACCCAAGAACAAGTGCCACTTGCTAGGATCATTAAAATCGAAAAATGCTTCAATGTTGGCATTAACATCTACCATTCCTTCCATTAATTCCATGGAAGCTTCAATATTTACCTGTATCGTTTTGTTATTACCATCTATATATGCTAATCCTTTCAGTGGACCATCACCGGGGAATACTCCCGAAAAAACCAATGCTTTACCTTCTATCATAATTACAGGACCCGGGACTACAAGCACCAGCAATCCTTTTAATCCCATCAGTACACCATCTGCTGTTGTGATAGTAATACCGGCACCGAAAGCAAAAGAACTTCTTTCGTCTGTCCATTTAGTAGCTTTATGTGCACCTTCTGGTACTTTTTTATACCAGTCATAGTAAGGATTGGCTCCGGCAGGAATATCCGGTTTAACATTGAATCCCAATAAGCCTTGAGCTCCCTTGAGGGCAAGTCCTGACTGTGCAAGAGGAATTCCGGCGGGTAAAACAATGCCAAATGACAGGAAGAGGAATGGATAAGCAGGATCTTCGAAATTCATACCTACTAATATTCCTGCTTCGAGCATAAGCCCGGTAGAGGGGACACGTAGTTCGGCATCACCCGCAAAACCAACTTTCTGTGCCTCTTTTATGAATTTAATAATACCTTCAAATTCTACCGTTTCAGGTATGCCGAATTGTAGATGAACGCCATCAAATTTCACTTCAATTTTACTGGCTATATCAAGTATGTCTTTAGGTAAGAGCTGCTGACCGGAAGCTATTCCTAAATCTTCATAAACTCTTCGAGGCCAGGTTATTCTGAATCCTTCTACTCCTACACCAACAGGTATAGCATCAATCAGTTTCAGGTTTCCGGTAAGATCTATCCAGAGTTTGTCTGTATCTTCCACATAACCCAGACCTATTTTGTTCAGTTCAAAATGAAAACCGAAAAGATCCAGAGTAGCTATTTCTTTCAGATCCACCCATGCTTCTTCAAATTTGATCTTTGGAGGTTCATTTAAGTCAGTGATGCTTTTTTCAATGCTGAATCCCTTTACATCAAAACGTGGCCAGTCGAGAGACCAAAGCAGCGGTTCAAATCCACCATCTAGTTTAAAAGATACATCATCATCTTTCTTACCTACTGAAAGAGCTTTTATATAAAATGATATAAGTTCTTCTTTGGTAAGTTCTATCTCATCTGAACCGATGCTTGTTAATGTGATGGTAAAGTCACCATCTTTTTTTAGATTGAAGTCAACTTCAACCGGTTCGTCAAAATAGGGAATGAGCATCTCACCTTTAAACAACGACTCAATCAAATGATTTTCTTTAATATCAATAGTGATTAAATCTACACCGCCACTTATACCTAAGATGGAAGCTTCAGTGGGTTGGTTAAGTTCATAAACAAATATATTTTCTTCTTTTTTATATTTTAAAGGCCAATTTGCAGTTGTCTTTCCTGTAAAACCTTTTTGAGAGATAATTACCTTTTCAAATTTTATTTCAGGCAAAGCCACTCCAGATTCTGCAAACATTTGTGGTAAGATAACCTCTGCTCTTTTAAACTTAATTTCCGGATTGAAAAAATCAAAATTAAATGAAATATCTTTAACAACAATAACTACACCGCTTTGCGCAATCATGCTTAAGCCATTCAAAGAAATTAAAGGTGAATGTGAACCTTTGGGATACAGAAATTCAAATACACCATTTGTATCAATAGACAGACTGATAGGATATGCACTTGGCGTGGGATTATTATTTGAGTATTCAACATCAATTTCTGTAGATTCTCTATTACTGTCATCTATCCATTTACCATCTTTTTGTTTAACTGGCTTTAGTACTTTTTCAGGTATTCTGATAGAAAATTTTCCTAATCGAAATGTAATACTTGAAATTGTTCCTACAACAATTTCAATTTCACCTAATTCTTCTATTACAATGCTAAAATCCGGCATTGATGGCACGGAAAGCACAATGTTTTTTTGATCATTTTGTTTATCTACCAATACTATTGATGCTGTAACTCGATAACCTCCGGAAAAATATTGGTTTTGATAATTCGTTATTCCAAAGACTCCATCGAGATCTCTCAAAAAACTACTTGGTATAATTCCTTTGATTATATCCGGTAATATGCTGCTGGGTTGTATTAATGTACTCATAACTCTTCTTCTTTAATATAGAATTCATTGTTAATAAATTCATCGCTTGTAAGTTTATTTGAATTTATTGTTTCTTTAATTGTAAGATTGTCTGAAATTGTATTTTCAATTGTTTGTTTTGCACTACTGGAATTTATTAGGGAGAATATTGGTAGATTATTATTATGTATAATAGAAGTATTTTTTATATAAAAAATTACTATATTCAAAACAGAAGAAGGAATGTCATTACAATCTTGTTTATTTATATCAAAAAGATCTTTATTTAAGCTAAAGATCTTTTTTTTGAGGTTCATTCTATTAAAACCTACCAAAGTAATGATACTTCCATCAATTGTTGGCGAAGTACAATAAGCTCTATTTGTTTCCAAATGACAATTTTTTATAACGAATCTACTAAAATTATCAGCGAAACAGAGCCAATCCCTAACCACAAATATTGCAGCACCTTCCTCAACTGAACAATTATCTTTGAAATTCACTTTATTGTTTTCATCCCCTTCAATAATCAATGAGCTAGTAAAGTTTGCAGCGAGAAATAAATATCCATATGTATATTTATCTGTCAATCCCTGAAGCCAATATCCCCCACCATGAATAGCCCCACCTTTCTTTGCAATATTATTAATAAAGTTCACTCCCTCTTTAATATTTACTTTTGCAGTTCGGAATGAAATGGCACCTCCAAAACCAGTACTTCCTTCAGCATAATTGCTATCAAAAGTTGAACCTTTTACTTCCAAACTTGTACCACCTGTGAATCTTAGGGCTCCTCCATTATAGGCTTTATTATTTTTGAAATAACTATCCTCAATAATGATTTTTTTTGAAAGTCGTAAACCCATTGTAACAGAAGAATAGATTGCACCACCCACACCTGCATCACCGTATAAAAAGGCACAATTTTTTATAATACCTTTTATATTAACATAATTACATATTGAAGCCCCATTCCCATCGCGTTTTCCATCCTCATTAATGCACCTATTGCAAATAAAATCACTATTGGTAATAGTATAGTCTGAATTTGTAATTAACACTCCACCTCCTCGCAGTGCTTCATTATTTTGCATTAAACAATCTTTTATTATTGCTTTAGGATAGGAGAATGTTAATAATGTTTCATCTAAACTACCGAGGAGATCACTGTCAGGATTTCCTACCATAAACTTTAGGTTATCCCAAGAGGTCAAAGCAAAGGCGCCTCCAAGCTCCGAAGAATTACTATTAAATACAGAACTATAAATATTAATATATCTTACTAAAAAAGATTTTCCAGTAGAAATACTTTCTTGTGTAAAACCTATCGCACCACCATATCCACTTTTATCCGTATTTAAATTTTGAACTTTATTATTATTAAATACACAATTATTTAGGGTAATATTCGTAGAAATAGCTTCTATTGCGCCACCTCCTTGGGTGGATGTATTTTCTTCAAATAAATTATTGTTGGTAGAATAAGAATTGAGTGGTAAAGAACAATCATATTCTTGATTAACATCAGGGAAGGTTATGTTTAATTTTAAATCAGATGAAATAAGAACATTTTCACAGTTTTCAAAATATAATGCCCCACCATATTGAGTTGCTTTATTTTCAATAAAACTACAATTCCTAATAATAACTGAATCTAAAGAATAGCATGCTATAGCACCTCCTTTATCAGAATTTCCTCCATTAAATTCGAGACCATTTAGTTCTAAATTAAACGGCTTATAAACTCCTCCTTGCACGAGAAATCTAGATAATTTGATAATTGATTCAATGGTACTATTTTTTGTAGTTAAAGATGGTGTATTTTCATTGCCAATAATAATTATATTGAATCTATCCCCTGTTTCATAAATTGTATTTACTCCTCTGTTTCCATCATCAACAATCCAAATGACTAATTCTTTGGTATCATCATTTATGGAAGACAAGATAGTATGTATGGAATCCTTTTTAACCAAGCCAACATCAGAATCAATTTCATTTCCGTTAAAACCAATAACATTAATTGTAGCATTATGCTTAATTAAAGTAGGGGAATAAATTTTTAGTCCGTCTTTGAACTTGTATAATGTATCCTTTGCTGTATCCCCTGTTGATGGATTCTCACTCGATAATTGAAGCAATTCAAGAATGTATTTAATGGGATCAAAATATCTACCGTCTTCTGTTATTCCATATACAGTACAAGTCACAATTCTTTCATCATCAGGATTAGGATTAGGGGGAGGGGGAGGGGGAGGCAATGTGGCAATAATAGTATCTTTGCCATTAACTTTTATTTTATCAGATGAATCAAAATTTAAAGCTGAATCAAAAATAAAATCCCCTTCAAAAATCAGATGAAATCTTTGTTTAGTCAGAGGATTAAAATTTGCTAAAGGTTGGGAATCTTTATTGTGAGAATCAATATCTCCAAACATGAAATTAATATAATCTGAACTGAATACAAACCCGTTTTTATTAAATGTAAATGATTCATCTCCTTTTAATTTAAAGGGCTTTTGTAATGACGTTTTTATTACCTTACCATCATAAAAAGCTCTTATAGATATTATAGTGGAATGATCTGTAAAATTAACTGTACACCCTTTTTTGTATGATAAGTTAGTATTATTTTGCTCATCCCTTTTAATATCAAACCCAAAATGTTCAATTGAAATACTAGCAGGTTTATTTACGCTGAAAGGAAAAGCAATATCGTTTTTAATTATCATGATATTCTACTTTAAATGTATTTGAATAATTTGAATATTTATTATTATCGGTTTTTGCAATTGAGCGGAGAAACAAATCTTTATTTCTGTACAGAATTTTTACATGATCAAACGAATTGCTATCTTTCCAATAACTATTCTCATTAAGTTTAATTTTTCTCCATTCATTTTCGTCGCCATACTTATACTCAACCACAACTGCTGCTGTAATCTCATCCGTAGTAATAGTTAAAGCCAGTTTGTCATTTGTATCATCGTCATCTTCCGTATTTTCCAAACTTGCACCGGTTATTTGTGGCGGTGAGGGTACGCGATAGTCAGTAAGTTTTGCAGAAGCAACATTGGATTTTTCACTTTCCAGTGTTATGGTTTTGTCAATTGATATATTTGTTTTTTTGATATACTTAAGGAAGTATTGGTACTCTTTTTCGAAATTTAAGTTATCTTCGTCAGAATAGAAATAATAACGATTATCGGAATCCATAAAAACACTATCGATGTCAATTTTTAAATCTATTCCATTGCTGATCAACGGATTGATATTTTCAATAGCAGAAACAAATCCATCACCGGGTTTAATTGTACTGGCTTCAGTAAGCATTATGGATACTTTATCCCAATGGTTTTGCAGATAAAACTCATCATTAAGCATAATTGATTTAATATTCTCAAATGCTATGTCTAGGTTCAGTGCAACAATTCCTTCTTTTACGGTCAATGGTTTATCTGTTCCCGGTTGATATCTAACTGCCATAAGACTGTCGTCAGTTTTTTTAACAACTACTAGTACAGGTAAGCTTTCATTCTCTTCACCAAAATTTGAGATAATCAAATTATCTAGATCAATCACTGGAGTAAATGATGTATCTTCAAGGAGATTAGGTGCCATTATTTCATTTATATTTGCATTTTCTGGCACCATAAATGCTTGATAGATAGCTTCTATTGAAACAATATCGGAGATATAAAAACTAAGATCGATATTTTGTTCAAATGTTTTGAGTGGTTCCTTATTGGATCCTGGTCTGTATTTTATTTCGCTGTTATCGTTTAGTACAATAGTAACAGTTTGATTATCCGGAACTAAAGGATTGATGTTTTTTATTTTCCTGTCTTCTAAAATAGTTTTTTCTTTAACAAAAAGATCAATATCTCCACCTCTAATATAGATGTGTACACCATCTGTAGGGTCATATTCAAGCTTTTTCGGCAAAAGTAAAATTCCATTCAGTGCTCGTAATGGCTTATAGGAGAAGGGTCTATTTTTTTGTTCTAGAAGAGCTGCAGAATCAATATCATCTTCATAACGATAAATCTCAATACTCTCAAAATCATCATTTTTTTGAACATCCCAAACAAGCTCTATTTTGTCAATATTAGCTAATGCTTTAAGGTTAGCAGGAGGCTCAGGTTTAAATAAATCCAGTTGATAGACAGGCACACTGCAATCAGACCATTGTGATACGGAGTGGCTATTTCCTACCGATCTGATTTTATAAAAATATCTGCTTTTGCCTATGCCAATGATGCTCTCATCAATAAATTTATTACTTTTAACAGGCATTTTTGATACCATACCAAACGCATCGATGTTTTTTGGTATTCCATCTTCATCAACTACATCTGCCAAACTTATTAATGCCTCATCATTTTTATTTACAAGTGAATAATCTGGCAATGCTTCAATATTAATTGTACAATTTAAAATCGTATTTTGATTATTTATTGTATCATCATCAATGGTGAAAAATGGTTTACAGATTAATTGAAGTTCAGTATTTTCATTATTCTTTAGTACAAGTACATTCAGCAATTGAAAATAAGTTTTATTCAAATCTCCACTAAATTGACAACTAACTCTTCCTTTAATATTACGTTTAATCTCCTCGAAACTACTATTATCTGACGAGTCTTGTATTGGAATATTTATTGTTCCATTATCAAGTTTTCTAATTTCAGAAAACGCTGATGTCACCTCCAACACTGTGGATGTAAAAACAGGTATCGTGTATAATTGGGCATCACCTTCGTCTAGTTTGATATCATTTACTGACGAAAGTTTTAACTCGATATATTCATCTATTGAATTAATTTCGTTTAATCCATCTACGTGAATATAATCATCATCGATCTTATCCGATACAATAGACATATACACATCCCCCTGCTTGACAACTCCACCTGTCAGACTATTTTCACCTGCATAATTCGGAATACTATCTTTGGATATTTTGTATATAGATTCCCCATCATCAATTGATTTGAAAATCAGAGTAACATTGACTGGATTCAAATGCTCAGTATTTTTCCCTTGCAACCAATTTTGTTTATCTATGGTGATAATAGAACTGGCACTTGCTCTGGCAATATCGTATCTGCAAGAAGGTGTCTCTTCTTTAGTAAGTTTTAAACAAACTCTACTGAATCCATCATGATTTGGTACGCTTACATAACCTACATTTGTAGCATCGCATATTGTTGGCTTATCGGGTTTAACTATAACCGGTGGTGCAACAACCTGGTTTTCAAAAGGATTGGCCAACTGTATAGATTTTTTCCCTCCATCATCGGTAACCGAAGCAGAAAACCAAATCTTTCTATATGGTTTTCCCTCTAAATCTATATTTATATCTGCATCTGTATTTATACCCAAAGAGAAAGAATAGTGAAAGGGCAAGTAATATCTTGTGGTAAACCTACGTTTCTCAGAACCCATAATAACAGTGCAGAGTTGTTGAAAGTCTTTTGGTTTTAATCTTACATAGAAATAGGTTTTTTCTTCATCTAATGTGAGCTCACTATTGGATATGGGTTCACAAATCAATCTGCCAACAAAAGTAGTGAGTTTTCTATCGGTCAATGGTTCATCAAAATCAACTGGAGTTATTATAGTATTATGTGGAATATTTTCATCTTTGTTTATAATATGAGTGAAGTCAATTGCAAAATCGCCATAATTGGACGTCAATTTTTCTTTCTCAGTATCATTAAGTTTCAGTCCAATCTTAACAACACAATTTGTATTAGAATCACATGATTTGTTAGGATCAGCATATTGAGAATGAAGTATTATTTTTTTATCAATTCCTTTTTCATTTTCTAAATTTCCTTTCACTATAAATCTTGCCGTTCTCCTTTTTTCAGAATCAATGTCATCCGAATAGGAAATACCGGCTCTTGATTCTATTACTGTATAGGTATTTCTCCCATATTTAAATTCGTAATCAACAAAAGCATCAGGTTCGCTTAATGCATGATCTATCAGTAACTCAAAACGGTCTGAATCAGGCAGTTTATCTCTTTTTATTAAATTTGGTTCTAACCTATTCAGTTGATATGAGTCTTTAATTTCGCCTGATTGGATTTTTCGTATTTCTTTAACCGAAAACTCAAATGAAAGTGAAGGTTCTTCATAAGAAAATTGAACCTGCTTTTCTATAATATGCTTTGTTAAATCTACTTTTCCTCCAAGTTTTTTCCATTTAATATCATATTTATTACCAGACAACAATATTCTATTTGGATAATTTGAACTTTCATCTTCTTCTAACGACCAATACAATTGAGCTCCTTGAGCGTCAGGACTCATTTTATGTTGGCTGTCACCATATTCAAAAGCAATATCAATCTTACCTTTATTGACTTCGATTCCTGAGAGCAAATATGGATTTTGCCATGGAAACCCATTTTGAATCACAGAAGCTTTTATGTTTTTAGGAGGAATTGGATTGTCTAAATCTGTTAAGCTTATTTTTTTTGAATTTTTAGTTTTTCCTTTTCGACCAAATAAATCTATTGGAGCAACTTCATAGTAAATATCCTTTCCAATGGCTATTTCTGTTTCAGTATGTTTAAATATTTTATCAGAATTAATAGCCTTAATTATTGGATCAGAAGGAGAACCATCTGTATATTTAATTAACTCTAAAAAAATAGGATTTGATGAATCGTAATATTTTTTTTCAGGCTTTTCCCAAGTTAATTCAATTCTTCCAAGCGGAATTCTGCCATCATAAGTAATACCAGGTAACTGCTTAAGATTTAAGTATTCATTCAATTGAGGAAGATCTTTTATATCTTTTTTAATATGAAAACCATAAATAGATTTATTTCCATATTGCCCTCTGATAATATAGATACCTGCCTTATTAAATCGATTCGTATCTGTATCTATCCAATATAAACCCATTAATCTAGCAATATTCGGATTCAAAGAAGCAAATTGAAGAAATTGAAAAACTGATATATCTTGCCCATTTATACCATGTTGGTTTTCTAAATACTCTGTTAAATCAACATTGTTTATAGTTTCATTTTCTTTAGAAATGAGATTTTTGACTTTTTCTTTTTTATAGATTGTTTTGAAATCTTGAATATCATGACATTTTGGTAAAAGATAATTGGATATAGAAAATTGCGAATCTTTATTGATTCTGCTATAAGCGTCCTTCTCATCACTTGGTATGGTGATATAATGGATATTGTGTTTATCTATACATTTTACTATATCTTTTTCTAAAGTATATGTGAGTCTAGTGAAATATAGTGCTTGTTTTGAGATAAGTAATGTAGTAATATTAGCATGTTGTATCAAAACCTCATTATCAACTATTTTATAAGTTCCTATTCTTGTGTTACCATAGAAGACATTAATATTAGAGAGTTTATTAGTCTTTTTATGCTTATAGAATTCATGTAATATTTTTTTATTTTTAATAGGCAAAAATTGTAAACTCACCATAATTGCTGGTTCAGAAAATGTAATTAAAACATGATCTTTATCACCTCTATTTTCAACTCTTAATCCATGTTCTTCAATCTGAAATTTTTCCTTGCCATCTAAAATTAAAGATACTACTTCATCTAATTTAATTTCTCTAGTTCTTTTAGACCAAGTATCTTCTCCATATAAAGTTTTGGTAAAATTAATATTTTTTTTATCACATTGATAATATTTTTCTTTGTTTAAATAAAAGAGTTCAAATCCTTTATCTGGATACCCATATTCTTTTGGCACAAACCAACGTAGATGATATCCCTCTGGTTTAATTTGTGAATCACTATCTATTCTTAGACCTACAACCTGGACTCTCGATGGAAAATTTGGTTCAGTATACATATATTTCACTTTTTAGAATAATTGTATTTTACTTTATATATTTATATAATACTATTTTTTTAATCAAATTTCAAGATATTATGGTAAAGCTATAAATATTCTGACGTTATCTTAAAGTTCCTGTAGTCTCTCTTTCTTAGCAAGAAAAAATTGTAACTTACTTAGATGAAATTTCACAAAAAATAGAAAAAATAAAATCAGTTCAAAAAGAAAAAATGCAAAGTTTAGTAGCACTGAAAGCTTCCCTCTTAGACCAAGCATTTAGAGGTGAGTTATAAAATTTTTACTATTGGTAGTTGGGAGGAGGGGATGAAACCCTATAAGTAAAGGGTTTCAAAGAAAATGTAAGCTGGTTACATCATCCCCGGCATACCGCCCATTCCGCCCATGCCACCCATGTCAGGTGCCGGCATTGCTGCCTTCTCTTCTGGAATCTCAACAATAGCTGCTTCAGTAGTAAGCAGTAAGCTTGAGACTGATGTTGCATTGGTAAGCGCTACCCGAGATACTTTAAACGGGTCAATGATGCCGGCTTCAAACATATTGACATACTCTCCTGTAGCAGCATCAAAGCCAACGGTATTACTAGTGGCATTGGCAATACCGTTAACCACAACACCGGTATCGTAA
>Ga0256834_1001569_pt1 | contig 15231 bp, 7 predicted proteins | sample 4281140metaG_FD_190536 | JGI IMG/M metagenome (GOLD analysis project Ga0256834, IMG submission 190536) | Hydrothermal vent microbial communities from East Pacific Rise, Pacific Ocean - 4281-140 | ecosystem: Environmental > Aquatic > Marine > Hydrothermal vents | place: Pacific Ocean: East Pacific...
CGTTCGGCCGCTTTTTCTTTCGAGACAAAAATGACGCTTTTAACCAAAGTATCATTCTTCAAGCTTTTTTCCATTTGCTTAATTTCCGCACGCGGCGTTTGGCTCTTAAAGTAAACCGTCAATGTAAGCTGTTCTTTGAAATAATTGTTCAAGTAACCGGCGTTCATCACCAAAAGTCCGAAAATACCCAACAACAAAAACATCAAAAACAAACTGATAAACAGGGAAACGAACAATTTGTTTTTCTTCCGTTTGTAATATTGTTGTTCTATGTTCGGCATACGTTATTGGATTTCGTATTCGGTTCCTTCTTTTCCGTCTTTGAGTTTGATGCCCAAGGCTGCCAGTTCGTCTCTTATTTTGTCGGATAGTTCCCAGTTTTTTTGTTTGCGTGCTTCATTACGCAATGCAATCAAAACCCTGATAACTCCGTCTAAATTTTTGTTTTCTTCGCCTTCGATTCGACTTTCGGGCAGGCCGAAAATATCGAACATAAATTCTTTGAATGTTTTTTTTAGCAAGGCTTTGCTTTCGTGACTCAATCCTCCTTCACCCGAAGTTATTTTATTAACGGCTTTTGCACCTTCAAACATCCGGGCAAGGGTAACGGGCGTGTTAAAGTCGTCATTCATAGCCTCATAAAGCGAATCACGCCATTTTTCCACATCAAAACCATCCCGGCCGGTTTGGGGAATTTTATCGATTTTTCCGTAAGCTTCCCAAAGCCGTTTCAATCCTTTTTCGGCCGACTCGAGCGCTTCTTCCGAAAGGTCGAGAACGTTACGGTATTGTGCCATAAGGAAAAAGAAGCGTACCACGGCGGGTGAATAAGCTTTGGTCAGCTTATCGTTATTTCCCGAAAAAATTTCTTCGGGCAACAGGGTATTTCCGGTGGATTTGGACATTTTTTTGCCGTTCATAGTGAGCATGTTGGCGTGCATCCAATAACGAACCGGGTCTTTTCCGCTCAATGCCTTGCCTTGAGCTATTTCGCATTCGTGATGCGGGAATTTCAAATCCATTCCGCCTCCGTGTATGTCAAATTGTTCTCCGAGATATTTGGTACTCATCACGGTACACTCCAAATGCCATCCGGGAAAGCCTTCGCCCCAAGGAGACGGCCAACGCATGATGTGTTGGGGTTTGGCTCTTTTCCACAGGGCGAAATCCTGCGGATTCCGTTTTTCCTCCTGCCCTTCCAGTTCGCGCGTACGGGCAATGAGTTCTTCAATCTTTCTGCCGCTTAATTTCCCGTAGCGGTCCACTTCCTTGTTGTATTTTATCACGTCGAAATAAACCGAGCCGTTTACTTCATAAGCCAATCCCTTTTCCAGAATTGCTTTGGTTGCTTCGATTTGTTCGATGATATGCCCGGTGGCCGTTGGTTCTATACTTGGCGGAAGGTTGTTCATTTTGTCCAAGATGCGATGAAAATCCACCGTATATTTTTGCACGATTTCCATGGGTTCGGTTTTCTCCAGCCGGGCTTTTTTGGATATTTTATCTTCGTCGCTATCATCTTCCAAATGCCCCGCATCCGTTATATTTCGCACGTACCGGACCTTAAAGCCCAAGTGTTTAAAATAACGATATATGACATCGAAGGACACAAAAGTCCGCACATTTCCCAAATGAACATGGTTATATACGGTAGGTCCGCAAACATACATACCCACATGACCGGGTACCAAAGGAGTGAAAATTTCCTTTGTTCCGGTTAATGAATTATAAATCTTCAGTTCCTTTCGGTAATCCTCGGGCTTTTTCATCTTTGGACTTATTTCAAGAAATCGGAACTCATGTTTATATAGTTTAAAAATTCCTTACGCACTTCCGGGTCTTTAAATTTGCCTCCGAACTCGGCCGTAACGGTCGAACTTTCGGGATGTTGAACGCCTCGTGAGTTTACACAAAGGTGCTTGGCATCGATAACGCAAGCTACGTCATCGGTTTTTAACGTGGCTTTTAAAAACTCCACGATTTGGCGGGTCAGTCGTTCTTGCACTTGCGGGCGCCTTGAAAAATAATCCACGATACGGTTGAGTTTGGAAAGCCCCACCACGTGTCCGTTGGAAATATAAGCCACATGGGCAAAGCCTACAATGGGCAATAGATGATGCTCACAGGTAGAGAAAACGCGTATGTTTTTTTCCACCAACATCTCCCCGTATGCATATTTGTTTTCAAATGTGGACATGCTCGGCATATTTTCCGGTAGTAATCCGCGGAAAATTTCTTTGACATACATCTTGGCCACCCGGCGCGGCGTTCCGCAAATACTGTCGTCGTGGACATCCAAGCCCAAAATGTTTAAAATTTCTTCGATATGGTAACTTATTTTTTCGATTTTCTCATCGGGCGACATTTCAAAAGCACCGGCACGCAAAGGATAATGTACGCTTCCGATATGGTTATCGCCGATTTCATCTATTTTTTTATCGTTACAAGCCATTTTATCTTATTTAAAATACAAAGATACATATTAAATACGAATGCACGTTCCGGTGAAATCCCGGGCATAAAAACGACATTCACGGCAAAGAAAAAGTTGAAATAATTTTACGCCTGACCGGCTCCTAAAAACAAGTTCCTTATAACCCAAAACTTAATGTGCGAACAAATAAAAAAGGGCAAGCGATCCGCATCACACCGCTACAACCTCCTTACCCTTGCTGCATTCCTGCCCTGGGGGATTCGGAGGGAGCTGGTTGTGCGGGACTTGCCCGGTGCAAATTTACAAAAATTTCCCGGCCCGAACAACGTTCAAATTTTAATTTTAAGCCCTACGGCGTGAAAAGTTCCCGAATAAACCGCTCCGAACTTTTTCATTCGGGGTAAGTAATGTACATAAAACCTGCTGAACGGAACAATGAAGGGTACCGGCGTGGTTTCCAAATACACGTATTTCCCTATCCTGAAATTCAAGGTTATACTGAAATTCAAGTTCACCCCGGGTTGAACAAAGGCAGCGCTATCTGTCCAAGAAAGTAACGAAAAGCCGCCTCCCATACCCAGCATATAAAAAATATTGTTTTTCCATAAAGGCAATTTATAATAGCGTTGATAATCCGCTATAAGCCATTGGGAATAAACCCCAGGATAATAATCCGTCATAAAATGTCCCATATAAAAGGTATGTTCTACGGAAATTCCGTAAGCGGTACGTGATGTTTTAAAACGCTGAAACTCCGTAAAGAACCTGCCGCCTAACGCATTATATGAATCCAAATGAAAACCCGTTTGTAGCGATACGAACGACCCGGATTGGGCGTATATCTGCCCCACCCAAAGCGTAACTAAAGTGAAAAAAAATTGCTTCATAAAATTTTTTGAGGGCAATATAACAAAAAAACGCCCGACATTGCCGGACGTTTTATGATTCACTTTTGTTTTTCGATTTTCGGAAAACCCATTTGGTCTAAAACTTTCAAATTTTCGGCTATCTCCTCATCCGTAACGGAATAATTATCAATGGCATTACTCAAATACTGCTCGTAAGCCCCCAAGTCGATATGGCCGTGACCGGAAAGGTTAAACAAAATGGTGATTTCCTTCCCCTCGGCTTTGGCTTTGAGCGCCTCTCTAATGGTTTGCGTTACCGCATGGGTGGATTCCGGAGCCGGAATGATGCCTTCGGTACGTGCAAAGAGCATACCCGCTTCAAAACTTTCCAACTGAGGCACCGCCGAAGCTTCGATAAAACCGTCATTCAACAACTGGCTCACTATGGCGCCCGCCCCGTGATATCGCAACCCGCCTGCGTGAATGGCCGGAGGCATAAAACCGTGACCCAATGTGTACATCGGAATAAGCGGCGTCATACCGATGGTATCGCCGAAATCGTAGCGGAATTGCCCGCGCGTAAGCTTGGGACACGAATCCGGTTCTACGGCTATAATACGTATATCTTTTCCGCCGACAATTTTATCCCGGACAAACGGAAATGAAATACCGGCAAAATTGGAACCGCCTCCAAAACATCCGATCACCACATCGGGATAAGCATCTACTTGCTCCATCTGCGCTTTGGCTTCCAACCCGATAACCGTCTGATGCAATAGCACATGATTCAAAACCGAACCTAACGAATATTTTGTCGAAGGATCATTAACCGCCATTTCCACCGCTTCGGATATGGCTATGCCCAAGCTTCCGGGATTACCGGGATCTTCGGCCGATATTTTCCTTCCCGTATCCGTAATTCCGGAAGGAGAAGGCGTAACGGAAGCTTTCCAAATATTCATCATGGTTTTTCTGTAAGGTTTTTGATTGTAACTGACTTTGACCATAAAAACTTGCAGTTCGATACCGAACAGTTGAGTGGCATAACTTAAAGCACTCCCCCACTGTCCGGCTCCGGTTTCGGTGGTGATTTTCTTTACGCCCTCTTCGGCATTATAAAAGGCTTGTGCCACCGCTGTATTGGGTTTGTGGGATCCGGACGGACTTACACCTTCATACTTGTAATAAATTTTGGCCGGTGTGTCCAAGGCTTTTTCCAATTCATAAGCCCGGATAAGCGGCGAAGGCCTCCAAATTTTATAAATTTCACGCACGGGAGCGGGAATTTCCACATAACGCTCTTGCGTTACCTCTTGCATGATAAGTGCCTCGGGAAATAAAGGCGCCAAATCATCCGGCCCGACCGGCTTCTTGGTGGCGGGATGTAACGGAGGCAAAGGTTTGTTGGGCATATCCGCCACGATGTTATACCACGCCTTCGGTAATCTTTCTTCGGGTAAATAAATTTTCTTGGAATGTGTTTTTCGGTTCATAATTATATGGTTTTAAGTTCGTCTCCTAACAAAAAAGGCGTCCCGCAACGAGGACGCCTTATATGGATTAAAGAGCGCAAAAATACGTTACGGGCAAGCGGAACATTCCGTTTGCCACCACCACGTGTTTTGCGTTTTAAATAACGGCTTCAATACCTTCTGGTTTTTCTTGATACAATAATATGAAATATTTTCTTACTATCGAAAACGCTGTCAAAAAAAACGTTATCCATTCGTCAAAAAAGCGATTCCCGGAAGGAAATCGCTTAAAATTAACTCATCGGATTTCATTTGTTCCTGATACGTGCTTGTGCTGCAGCCAAGCGGGCGATGGGTACGCGAAACGGCGAACAACTTACGTAGTGCAAATCGGCCCTGTGAAAAAAGTCGATGGATTGCGGATCGCCCCCGTGTTCGCCGCAAATGCCCAACGAAATATCGGGTCGTGTTTGACGGCCTTTTTCCACGGCGGTTTTCACCAATTGTCCCACACCTTCCTGATCGAGGTGGGCAAACGGATCATCTTTCATCAAACCTTTTTCACGATAAATTTTCAAAAATTTCCCCGCGTCGTCACGTGAAAAACCGAAGGTCATCTGCGTAAGGTCATTCGTTCCGAAGCTAAAAAATTCGGCAGGTCCGGCAATCTCGCCGGCCGTGAGTGCCGCCCGGGGGATTTCAATCATCGTTCCTATTTTGAAATCGATGCGTTCGCCATATTCTTCGAATACTTTTTCGGCGGTTGCGCTTATAATTTCTTTTTGCATTTCCATTTCGGATTTCATACTCACAAGAGGCACCATTATTTCGGGAACGGCTTTTATGCCCCGCTTTTTCAAATTTAAAGCGGCTTCCAAAATAGCCCGGGTTTGCATTTCGGTGATTTCGGGATACGTGTTGCCCAACCGGCACCCCCGGTGTCCCAGCATAGGGTTAAACTCGGTTAATTCCTCCACCTTTTGTTTGATTTTTTCTACCGGAACCCCCATTACCCGGGCCATCTCCCGTTGTCCCTGTTCGTCGTGCGGAATAAATTCATGCAGGGGCGGATCCAATAATCTTACCGTCACCGGATAACCTTCCATGGCCTCGAAAATTCCTTCAAAATCGGTGCGTTGCATGGGTAATAATTTTTCCAACGCCCGTCGGCGTCCTTCTTCGTCATCGGCCAAAATCATTTCGCGCATGGCGATAATTTTATCGCCTTCAAAAAACATGTGTTCCGTCCGGCAAAGTCCTATACCTTTGGCCCCGAATTTTCTTGCCACACTTGCATCGTGGGGCGTATCGGCGTTGGTTCTTACGTAAAGTTTGGCGTGCTTGTCTGCCAATTCCATCAATTTGGCAAAAGCATCGGTCAGTTCCGGGTCCACGGTTTCTATTTTACCGAGAAATACTTCGCCCGTTGAACCGTCCAATGAAATCCAATCGCCTTCTTTGAGAAGTAAATCCCCTACTTTTATTTGGCGTTTTTTGTAATCGATTTCCAACTCGCCGGCACCGGCCACACAGGTTTTTCCCATGCCTCGTGCCACTACTGCGGCGTGGGAAGTCATTCCGCCGCGAGCGGTTAAAATTCCGTTGGCCGCGTGCATGCCGGCCAAATCTTCGGGTGAAGTTTCCAAACGGACCAAGATAACATCTTCACCTTTCCCGGCCAGTTCTACGGCTTCATCGGCAAAGAAGACGATTTTACCGGTAGCTGCACCCGGCGATGCGGGTAATCCTTTGGTTACAACCTTAAGGTCTTGCGCATTGTTTTTGTTGAAAACCGGATGCAACAGTTCGTCCAACTTTTCGGGTTCGACACGCATCAAAGCTTCTTCTTCGGTGAGCAAGCCTTCTTCGAGCATATCCATAGCTATTTTAACCATTGCCATTCCGGTTCGTTTACCGTTACGGGTTTGCAGTATCCATAATCGACCTTCTTGAACGGTAAATTCCAAATCCTGCATGTCTTTGTAATGGCGTTCCAATTTTTGTTGAATTTCAAACAGTTCCTTATACACTTCGGGCATCAGTTCTTCCAGTGAGGGATATTTTTGCCGCCTTTCTTCTTCCGAAATGCCTTGTAACTTAGCCCATCTGCGCGAACCTTCCAAGGTAATTTGTTGAGGTGTTCGCACGCCGGCCACCACATCTTCGCCTTGAGCATTCACCAAATACTCGCCGTTAAATATTTTTTCGCCCGTTGCCGCATCACGCGTAAAGGCCACACCGGTGGCGGAATGATCACCCATGTTTCCGAATACCATAGCTTGCACGTTCACCGCCGTTCCCCAATCGTGGGGAATTTTGTTCAGTTCACGGTATGTGCGGGCCCGGTCGTTGTTCCAACTGCGAAATACGGCCAAAACGGCTTCCCATAATTGTTCCCACGGATCTTCCGGAAAATCTTTTCCGGTTTGCCGCTTAATAGCGTTTTTGAATTCCGACACCAAAAATTTTAAATCTTCCGTGGTCATGTCGGTATCGGATTTGTATCCTTTTTCTTCCTTGAGCTTGTCCATTATGGCTTCAAAAGGATCGATATCTTCTTTGGACTCGGGTTTCATTCCCAATACCACGTCGCCGAACATTTGCACAAATCTCCGGTATGAATCCCATGCAAAGCGTTCGTTTCCCGTCTTTTTTGCCAACCCCTTAACGGTGTCATCGTTCAGCCCAAGATTCAATACCGTATCCATCATGCCGGGCATGGAAACCCGCGCACCCGAGCGCACCGAAAGCAACAACGGATTGTCGGGGTTGCCGAAACGCGCCCCCATTTCCGCTTCGATCATCGCTACGGCTTTTTTTACTTCGGGTTCAAGTCGTTTGATGATTTGTTCCTTTCCGGCTTTTTCATATTCGGTACTTACTTCGGTAGTTATGGTAAATCCGGGCGGAACGGGAATGCCTATTTTGCGCATCTCGGCCAAGTTGGCGCCTTTTCCACCCAACAAATTTCTTAAGGATGCTTCGCCATCCACTCGTTCTTTTGTAAAAACATACACGCTTTTTCTTTCGTCCATAACTTCAATTTTTTTAAAGTTAATGAATATAGGAAATTTTTATATAACCGCCGGATGAATTTTGTCATAAAAACAAAAAAAGGACGTCAAAAGACGTCCCGGATAATTTCGTTGTGTTTATGCTTCGCCTTGCGGTCCGAAACTTATGGGCGGCCCTTGATTTTTGTCGTCGTATTCCTTAATGGCTCCGTGAACCGCTTCAAAGCGTCGAACGTTTTCCTGCAAGGCACGCAAAAATTTCTTGGCATGTTGCGGGGTCAATATGATACGCGAACGCACTTTGGCTTTTTGAACGCCTGGCATAATGGTTATGAAATCCAAAACGAATTCCGAAACGGAATGATTGATTACCGCCAAATTACTGTACACGCCTTGTGCTACGTCTTCGGTCAGTTCTATATTAATCGGATTGTTTTTCTTGGGTTGTTGGCTCATGGTTAATTGGTTTTTAGCGTTACATTTTGCGTTTCATCTTCGGTTTCACCCGCGATAATTTTCTCAAACAAACGCATACCCGTACCGGCCGGGATTTTCTTACCTACAATCACGTTTTCTTTCAATCCTTCGAGGTAATCCACTTTGGCCGCTACGGCCGCTTCGTTCAACACTTTAGTGGTTTCTTGGAACGATGCCGCCGATATCCATGATTTGGTTTGGAGTGCCGCACGTGTTATTCCTTGAAGAACCGGTTCGGCCGTAGCAGGAACTGCATCGCGCACAACGGGCACTTTTTTATCTTCCCGTTTCAAGCGCGACATTTCATCGCGCCATTCACGCAAGCTAATAATTGCTCCCGCCTTAAGGCGTTCGGAATCTCCCGGATCTTCAACGACTTTCATGTTGTGAATACGGTCGTTTTCTTCGATAAATACATCTTTATGCACCAATTGATCCGGAAGGAAGTTGGTATCGCCCGGCTCCACGATGCGCACCTTACGCATCATCTGACGCACCACCACTTCGAAGTGTTTGTCGTTAATGGCCACATTCTGCCGGCGATACACTTCTTGAATTTCATTCACCAAATATTGCTGAACAACCGAAATTCCTTTAATCTTCAATATGTCGTTAGGCGTAATGGCGCCGTCGGAAAGGGGTGTACCGGCTTTTACGTAATCGTTTTCCTGTACTAACAACATTTGGCTTGATAATTTGACCAAATATTTCTTTTTTTCTCCGGTCTTGCTTTCCACGATGATTTCGCGGTTACCCCGTTTGATTTTACCGAACTTAACGATACCGTCAATTTCGGAAACCACCGCGGGGTTGGAAGGGTTACGGGCTTCGAAAAGCTCGGTTACCCGTGGCAAACCTCCCGTAATATCGCCCGCACGCGCCGACCGGCGTGGAATTTTGGCGATTACCGTTCCGGGCTTGATTTTTTCGCCTTCTTTTACCGTCAAACGGGCGCCGGTAGGCAAGTTATACACCCGTAATACTTCTTCGGTTTTCGGATCGACGATGTTGATAGCCGGAAGCAGTTTGTTGTTTTTCGTCTCGATAATTACGATTTCCTTCTTATGAGTGGATTCGTCGATTTCAATATTATAGTTGATTCCTTCCACCAAGCTGTCGTAGAACACTTTACCGCCTACTTCCGAAATGATAAGCGAGTTATGCGGATCCCACTCGGCTATCACTTCACCCCGTTTCACTTGTTCTCCCGACGATTTATATAGATACGAGCCGTAATATAACGGATGCTTGCTCAATACCTGACCGGTTTTTTCGCTTATAATTTTAATTTCCGATGTACGTGAGATGACGATATCCACTTCCTCGCCTTCGTTGTTTTCACCTTTGATGGTTCGCAAATCGGTGATTTCCAAAATACCGTCGTATTTGGCCACGATTTTGGATTCTTCGGCCACGGAACCCGCAACCCCGCCTTGATGGAAGGTTCGCAGTGTCAGCTGAGTTCCCGGCTCTCCGATGGATTGGGCCGCTATCACACCGACCGCTTCACCGAGCTGAACCATCTTGCCGGTAGCTAAGTTTCGTCCGTAACACTTGGCACAAACACCGCGCTTGGCCTCACAGGTCAAAGGTGAACGCACTTCAACGGCTTCAATTCCGGCTTTCTCGATTTTTTCAACAATTTCCTCGGTTATTTCTTCTCCTTCCTTTACGATAAGTTCGCCCGTTTGCGGATCGTACAAGTCGTCCAAAATCACACGACCGAGAATTCTTTCGCCCAGCGTTTCAACAATTTCATTGTTCTTTTTCAAGGCGGTTATTTGGATGCCACGCAAGGTGCCGCAATCCTCTTCGTTGACCACAACGTCTTGCGATACGTCCACCAAACGGCGGGTCAAGTAACCCGCATCGGCGGTCTTCAAAGCCGTATCGGCCAAACCTTTACGTGCACCGTGTGTTGAAATAAAATATTCTTGAATGGTCAAACCTTCCTTGAAGTTGGAAAGAATCGGGTTTTCTATAACTTCTCCTCCTCCCGCTGTTGATTTCTTGGGTTTTGCCATCAATCCCCGCATTCCCATAAGCTGACGAATCTGTTCTTTGGAACCTCGCGCACCGGAATGCAACATCATAAATACGGAATTAAATCCTTGATCGTCGTTCTGAAGTTTTTTCATCACCACGTCGATCAAACGGGTATTGGCATGTCCCCAAACGTCAATGGTTTTGTTGGAGCGTTCTTTTTTGGTGATAACACCCTCTTCATAGTCGGTACGTATTTGGTCCACTTGCTTTTTGGCTTCCTCCAAGATAATTTTTTTCTCTTCGGGCACCTCGATATTGGCCAATGTAAACGACAATCCGCCTTCAAATGCTTTCATGAATCCGGTTTTCTTGATTTTATCAAGAAATTCGGCGGTGGTAGGCACATCGGTTTTTTTCAACACTTTGGTGATGATTCTTTTCAATTGTTTTTTGGTAAGCAATTCGTTGATGTAGCCCACACCTTCGGGCACCAATTCGTTGAACAAGACGCGTCCCGGTGTTGTTTCCATCATACGTATAACCGGTTTTCCGTCGGCATCGACATCTTTAACGCGACACTTAACAGGGGCGTGCAAATCCACTTTTTTGTGTGCCAAAGCCAATTTGACTTCTTCGGGGCTGTAAAAAATCATTCCTTCACCCTTGACCGGATGTTCGGGGGTGGATTTTCTTTCTTTGGTCAGGTAATACAATCCCAGTACCATGTCTTGCGAAGGAACGGTGATGGGTTCGCCGTTGGCCGGATTCAATATGTTTTGTGAAGCCAACATCAGTAAATGGGATTCCAGAATCGCTTCGGGACCTAAGGGTAAATGCACCGCCATTTGGTCGCCGTCGAAGTCGGCGTTGAAAGCCGTACAAACCAAGGGGTGCAATTGAATGGCCTTGCCTTCGATCAACTTGGGTTGGAAGGCTTGAATTCCCAACCGGTGCAAGGTGGGGGCGCGGTTGAGCAATACGGGATGTCCTTTCAATACATCTTCCAGGATATCCCAAACTACGGGATCGCGCCGGTCGATAACTTTTTTGGCACTCTTAAGTGTTTTCGCTATGCCGCGTTCCATCAACCTGCGGGCTATGAACGGCTTGTATAATTCGGCCGCCATTTCTTTGGGAATACCGGTTTCGTATATTTTCAATTCGGGACCTACAACGATGACGGAACGGGCCGAATAATCGACACGTTTTCCGAGCAGGTTTTGACGAAAACGTCCTTGCTTTCCTTTCAGGCTGTCGGAAAGGGATTTTAACGGCCGGTTCGATTCGGTTTTGACCGCCGTGGATTTTCGCGTATTGTCGAACAGTGAATCCACCGCTTCTTGAAGCATGCGCTTTTCGTTGCGCAGAATCACTTCGGGCGCTTTGATACTCATCAAACGTTTTAAGCGGTTATTTCGTATGATCACGCGCCGGTATAAGTCATTCAAATCGGATGTGGCGAAACGTCCGCCGTCGAGGGGTACCAAGGGCCGTAATTCGGGAGGAATTACGGGGATAATGTTCATAATCATCCACTCGGGACGGTTTTCCCGTCGTTTGTTGGCTTCGCGGAAAGCTTCCACCACTTGCAGGCGTTTTAAGGCTTCCGTACGGCGCTGTTTGGATGTTTCATGCTTGCTGGCGTGACGCAGTTCATAGGACAATTCGTCCAAATCGATTTGCTGGAGCAGTTCACGCAAGGCTTCGGCCCCCATTTTGGCAATAAACTTGTTCGGGTCTTCATCGGGCAAGAATTTGTTGTCTTCGGGCAACAATTCCATTACTTGATGGTATTCTTCTTCGGTCAATAAATCCATTTTTCGGAGCGGACGCCCGTTGATATCGGTGGCCACGCCGGGCTGAATCACCACATAACGTTCGTAATAGACGATGGATTCCAACTTCTTGCCGGGAATACCGAGCAAATAGGCTATTTTATTGGGGTTGGAACGGAAATACCATATATGTGCCACCGGGACCACCAGCTCGATGTGTCCCATTCTTTCGCGACGTACTTTTTTTTCGGTTACTTCCACGCCACAGCGGTCGCATACCACGCCTTTGTATCTGATTCGTTTATATTTACCGCAAGCACATTCATAGTCTTTTACGGGACCGAATATTCTTTCGCAAAACAATCCGTCCCGTTCGGGCTTATGGGTACGGTAGTTTATGGTTTCGGGTTTCAACACTTCACCGTGCGACATTTGTTTAATCACGTCGGGTGAAGCCAATCCGATGGAAATCCGGTCGAATTTGATTGATTTTTGGTCTCTTTTTCTGGCCATAACGATTTGAGTAATTAATGGTTTAGTTTACGAAAAAAATGCAATCCTTTTTATTTTTTCAACACGTCGTTGCCTTCTTCGTCTTCCAAGCGCACGTCTAATCCCAAACCTCTCAGTTCGTGCAACAAGACGTTAAACGATTCCGGGATACCGGGTTCGGGCATGGGGTCGCCTTTTACGATGGCGTTATATACTTTGGTTCGTCCCACGATGTCGTCGGATTTTACGGTCAGAATCTCACGCAACGTGCTGGAGGCTCCGTAGGCTTCGAGGGCCCAAACTTCCATTTCACCGAACCGCTGACCTCCGAATTGCGCTTTACCTCCGAGGGGTTGTTGCGTGATGAGCGAGTAAGGTCCCGTGGAACGTGCGTGCATTTTGTCATCCACCAAGTGATTGAGTTTCAACATGTAAATAACGCCCACGGTAGCGGGTTGGTCAAAGGGTTCTCCGGTGCCGCCGTCATAAAGTTTGGTTACCCCGTAACGGGGGATACCGGCTTTTTCGGACAAAATCTCGATATCTTCCAGGCTGGCTCCGTCAAAGATGGGGGTTTGAAACTTTACTCCCAAGCGTTTGCCTATCCATCCCAACACGGTTTCGTAAATCTGTCCGATGTTCATCCTCGACGGCACGCCCAAGGGGTTTAACACGATATCAACGGGGGTGCCGTCTTCCAGGAAAGGCATGTCTTCTTCACGCACTATTTTTGCTACAATTCCCTTGTTTCCGTGACGACCGGCCATTTTATCACCTACTTTCAGCTTACGTTTTTGGGCGATAAATACTTTGGCCAATTTAATGATTCCGGAAGGCAGGTCGTCTCCTACCGTGATGGCGAATTTATCACGGCGCAAGTTTCCTTTGATTTCGTTAACCCGCAACTTGTAGTTGTTCAATAATTCGTCAACCAATTTGTTGACTTTTTCGTCGGTGGTCCACGTGCCTTGAATCAAATGCTCGTAATCATTGTAGGAACTGAGCATTTTTTGGCTGAATTTTTTCCCTTTGGGGAAGATTTCCTGATTCAATTCGTCATACACGCCTTGAGAGGTTTTGCCGCCTACCAACGTGTATAGTTTTTCAATCAGTTTTTCGCGTAATTTTTCCAATTGCTTGCCGTATTTCATTTCCAACCTCTCGATTTCTATTTTATCCTGCATCCGTTTACGGCGGTCTTTCATGGAGCGGGTAAAGAGCTTTTTATCAATGACGATACCGCGAACGGACGAAGGCACTTTCAAGGAAGCATCTTTCACGTCACCGGCTTTATCTCCGAAGATAACGCGTAATAATTTTTCTTCGGGGGTGGGGTCGGATTCGCCTTTGGGCGTAATTTTTCCGATGAGGATATCACCGGTTTTTACTTCGGCGCCTATGCGGATGATTCCGTTCTCGTCCAAATCTTTGGTGGCCTCTTCGCTTACATTGGGAATATCGGCCGTAAGTTCTTCCTGTCCGAGTTTGGTATCGCGGACTTCGAGTGAAAATTCGTCGATGTGGATGGATGTGTAATAGTCTTCACGTACCACTTTTTCGGAAATAACGATGGCGTCCTCGAAGTTGTATCCTTTCCAAGGCATGAATGCCACCAAGAGGTTACGTCCCAACGCCAGTTCGCCTTTTTCGGTGGCGTATCCTTCGGTCAATACCTGTCCTTTTTTGACGCGTTCGCCTTTCTTGACGATAGGACGCAGGTTGATGGTGGTGTTTTGGTTGCTTTTTCGGAATTTGATCAGTTCGTATGTTTTTTCGTCTTCGTCAAAGCTTACCAATCGTTCTTCGTCGGTGCGGTCGTAGCGGATGACGATTTTGTTGGCATCCACATAGATTACCTCTCCGTCTCCTTCGGCATTTATCAGGATACGTGAATCTTCGGCTACTTTTTTCTCCAAGCCCGTTCCCACGATGGGGGCTTCGGGGTTTAGCAAAGGAACGGCCTGACGCATCATGTTGGACCCCATCAAAGCACGGTTGGCGTCGTCGTGTTCCAAAAATGGAATCAGGGACGCGGAAATGGATGCGATTTGATTGGGCGATACGTCGAAATAATCTATTTCGTTTTTGTGTACTACGGGGAAGTCGCCTTCTTCACGTGCCACCAAGCGTTCGGGGATGATGTTGCCCTCGTCGTCAACAGGCGTGGTGGCTTGGGCTATTTTTTTGCCTTCTTCTTCTTCGGCGGTTAAAAATACGGGTGGGGTGCTGAAATCGACTTTTCCGTTTTCCACCTTACGGTAAGGTGTTTCGATGAATCCCATTTTGTTGATGGTGGCAAATACGGCCAAGGAGGATATCAAACCGATGTTGGGTCCTTCGGGCGTTTCGATGGGGCACAAACGTCCGTAATGGGTATAATGGACGTCGCGCACTTCAAATCCGGCACGTTCTCTGGATAACCCTCCGGGACCTAAAGCCGACAAACGGCGTTTATGGGTAATTTCGGCCAACGGGTTGGTTTGATCCATGAATTGTGACAGCGGATTGGTACCGAAAAAGGAATTGATAACGGACGAAAGGGTTTTGGCATTGATCAAATCGGCGGGGGTAAACACTTCATTGTCCCGCACGTTCATCCGTTCTCTGATGGTTCGCACCATACGGGCTAACCCTACGGAAAATTGTTGTGCCAACTGTTCGCCTACGGTTCTCACACGCCGGTTGGACAAGTGGTCGATATCATCGACTTCTTGCTTGGAATTGATCAATTTG
>Ga0256834_1001570_pt1 | contig 15227 bp, 17 predicted proteins | sample 4281140metaG_FD_190536 | JGI IMG/M metagenome (GOLD analysis project Ga0256834, IMG submission 190536) | Hydrothermal vent microbial communities from East Pacific Rise, Pacific Ocean - 4281-140 | ecosystem: Environmental > Aquatic > Marine > Hydrothermal vents | place: Pacific Ocean: East...
AATTTAGGCTTAAATTATTTTTAGGCTTGATAATAATTTGATGCCAAATTCTTGAGCCGTTCATACTATAAATATTTATTTCAAGTTGTTTAGTAACAGATATATTGTTTAGAGTAAGAAAATTTCGGGTAGGGTTAGGGTAAATTTGTATATTTAATAGATTATTTTGTTCAATTGCATTGGAACACGTCATAACTGGCGGGTTAAAACCGTTGGGAAAAGATTGAGCAATATCAGATACCGTATTGGCAGGACGCACATTGTCGATGAAAAGTTTTTTTTGTGGATCGATACCGCAAATTATCGGGAATGAAGTAATTCCGAAATCATTAACGATTGCAGTAGCTCCGCCATCTGCACTTACGGCCGGCGCATGATTGCTTGAACCGCCATATTGTTGTTCAAAAGAGGTGACTTCGGCATTGTTATGTCCGGCCACCTCAATAGAAATGCAAAAAACATCACCGGCATTGCAACCGTATTTGTCATAAAAAGCGTTAAAAACAGGCATTTTGGTTTGACAGGTGCCACAATTTGTAGCAAAAAAATCGATATAGACATATTTGCCTTGGTTTAACAAATCATATAAAGTATAAGTTTGCCCGTCAGTGTCGGTAACAGTAAAATTGTTGATAATATCACCGGTAGTATAATTGTTAAATTGCCCAGAAGAAAAAGCGGTATTTAATAAAACGAGGAAAAAAAACAGTTTTTTTAGCATTTTATTAGCCTTTAAATGATATAATGTAAAGATACAAAATAAAACGTAAATTTTTCATAAACCTAAAAAAAGAGGTTGTCTTAATAGAATTTTAGTAAAATTTGAAGTGAGGAAGCGAGGAAATTTAAAAACTATCTGCAACGACCGAAGGAGTTTTAACCTTGCGTTGAGATTTGAACAAAACGAGTTAAGGAGGTTTAACGATAAATTAAGAAAAATACTCGTAAGGGAGGATTTTTTTTACTTTTTCAGCAATGGATAAAGTTAAAAGTATTATCTTTACTTAGTGAAAAAAAACCAAATATATTACCCCTTCGGTCCTAAACTCAACACTTATGGGGCTACCCGCAAAGAAGGCCAAATACCAAGAACAATTGATCGAAAAAAAGGAAATAATACAAGCCCCATCCCATGGTTTGAAGTTTAAATATAAATGCAATGTGTGTCCCCAACGTAGTTGGTGGAGAAAAGAACAACAAGATGAACCCGGTTTGCAGTGGTATGACTACGGCACACGGAATTATGGTCTCGTGCTTGGGCGGTGGATGAACATTGAACCGTTGGCGAAAAAAAAAGACATTGGACAACAACTTATAACTATATGCAAAATAATCCTTTAAACAGAATTGATCCTGACGGAAAATTAGATTGGGAATCTGTTAAAGGTTTAAAAAATGTTTGGAAAGCGCAATTAGGTGACAATGTGGAAACATTAGCAAAAGATGCGAATATTCCTTTGGAAAAAGCCCAAGAAGTTGTTTCAAATCATCCATATATTACGGAAGGAACTTATGTAACAACAGGGAATGTTGAGTTGGAAAAATCTGTAACGGTATATGATAGTGACGGTGATAAAAAAATAGATGCAGGAATAACAGAAACAGGGACAAAAATTAAAGTTATACATCCGAAAAACTAAAACACAAAAAGTATTAGAAAGTGGAACAAAACTATTAAGAAAGGTGTAAAAATGGCAACCAAAAGATTGGTTAAACAATATTAAAAGAAGTAAAAGAAGTAAAAGGTATTAAAACACCGAGTGAAATTTATTTTAAAACAATGAAATTAAGTAATGGTGAAACAGAGATTATAAAACGACGTAATCTAAATTTACCACCACTTGCTAACCCACGACAAGTTGATAGTGCTATTATTGATAAATCTATTAAAAATGGTGCTATTCCATATTTTTTAGACAAAAATATTTATCATTTGGACACATTAAAGCAATAGTGTTATTATGAAAAAAAATAAATTAATAATCCTAATAATTTCTGCTATAATTTTATGCTTTATTTTAAAATTATTACTTCCCTTTTTAGAGAACAGCAATTTTTTTTATAATGCAAAATATAATCTCACTATTTATTTATCTTACGTGCCACAAAGTATTTGTTTATTATTTATAATACTGATTACTTACAAATTTTCTTTATTCAAAATTTTAAAAAGCCTACCAAAAGCTACTAATTTAAATATTTTGCACATTACATATTTATATATTTTTTCGCTTGAATTTTATGTATTTTATATAGCCCTACTTTTATTTGTAGAAATTTTATTGCAAGGAAACTATAAAATATTAAATTATGAATTTCCAACTCTAATATATAAAGACTTCGTTGTTTTATCACATACGATTATAATTATACCTTTTTTATCAACCTTGATTTTTTATCACATCATTTTAAATAATTTAACTCAATTTTATTCGTTTATAAAAAGTATGGTAATAACCTTACTTATATTAATTTTATTTCATATTGATCCGGAACATATAATATTTGAGTTTACATTTATAAGTATTATATTAAGTTATATATATGTTAAGCTTGGCTTTTGGTACTCATTTTTATTTTACGTTTTTTTAAACTTCAATTCTGTTTATGTAACTAAATATATTTTTTCCATTTTAAAAAATTTAACATTGGAATTTAATGTATATGTTATTCTAATAATCTTAATCATAAGCATAATATTATTAGCATATACTTTTTTGAAAATTTTGTCAGTAAATAATTTGAAAGGCAAAATAGAAAAAAAAACTGTTTGATATAACACCATTAACTTTGGCATTATTTTAGCTGTTGAGCGTATTAAAATAATGTTTATTTTTGCAGCAAAATTTTGTATTAACCGTTAAAAATTAGAAAGATATGCCAGTAGTAGTAACTGACCAAACATTTGAAGATGTTGTATTAAAATCTGATAAGCCCGTTATTGTCGATTTTTGGGCTGTATGGTGCGGACCATGTAGAATGGTCGCCCCCGTTATGGACCAATTGGAACAAAAATACGGCGATAAAATCGTAGTAGCCAAAGTCGATGTGGACAAAGAACAAAAATATGCCGCCGAATACGGGGTTCGAAACATACCCACCATTTTGGTTTTTCAAAACGGAGAAGCCATTGGCAGACAAGTAGGTGTGGCTCCATTCGAAGTATTTGATAAAGCCATTGGTCAATTGGTTGGCGAAGAAGCTTAATCTAATAGCGATGATATTTTAAGAGCAGCCGGAGGGCTGCTTTTGTTTTCTTAAAACTTTACATATCCGTTATATAAATGGAAAATAATAAAAACATCTTGGATAACGGCGGAAAAAATCTGCCGATTATGGAGTATTTTTTGTCTCTGCAAGGCGAAGGATATCATACCGGAACCGCTTCGTTTTTTATCAGAATAGGAGGTTGTGACGTAGGCTGTCATTGGTGCGATGTCAAAGAAAGTTGGAACCCGCAATTACACCCTCTAACCGAAGTCGATTTAATTATTGACAAAATTCCACGCCATATCAAAACCGTTGTAATAACCGGAGGTGAACCCACTTTGTATAATTTGCAATACCTAACCCGAAAACTCAAACAAAAAAATAAAGAAATTCATTTGGAAACCTCAGGCACCGGTCAATTTACAGGCAACTTTGATTGGATTTGTCTTTCACCCAAAAAAAACGAATTGCCTCAACAAATTTTTTACAAATATGCCAACGAACTAAAAATAATTATCTTTAACCGATCGGATTTTGCTTTTGCCGAACAAGAAGCAAAAAAAATAAACAACAATCATTGTCAATTGTATTTACAACCCGAATGGTCTCAAAAAGACAAAATGATACCCGAAATTGTCAGCTACATCGAAAACAATCCCAAGTGGAAAATTTCGTTACAAACTCACAAATACATCAACATTCCGTAAATTGACCCGAGAAAACTTTGTAAGCTTACAAAAAATATTTATATATTAGCAAAATCAAATTTTTTTAAATACAGACAAAATATTAAATTGATATTTTCGTTTATACAATATATCACAAATAACTGATTATCAAAACATAAATAATAAATTATGGAACCAAAAAAAGCACCCAAAGCCGATTTGAATAATTACAGCACCACTTTCCTTTTGTTAGGTTTGGTCGCTATAATGTTCTTTTCTTGGAGGCTGATAGAGCTAAAAACTTACGAAAAAGCTATTGATATAGGGCAATTAGACCTACAAGGAGAAGACGAAGACGAAACTCTCGAAGTAAACGTTGAAGACATCAAATTACCACCGCCCCCCAAACAAGTAGCACCCCCCGAAGAAATTGAAGTGGTAGAAGATGAAGAAGATGTAAAAGAAGACGTAGTAGCCTCAACCGAAACCGACGACGAAGAAGAAATACAAGAAGTAGAAGACATCGATACCGAAGAAGTGGAAGAAACCGATGTTGAAGTAGCTTTCCAATTTATTCAAAATCCGCCTATTTACCCGGGTTGCGAAGGAAAAAAAGGAAAAGCCTTAAAAGACTGTATGAGCAAAAAAATACAAAAATTTGTCGGTCGAAACTTCAATACCGAAATAGCTTCCGATTTGGGATTGTCGGGCGAACGCGTTAAAATCTTAACCATGTTTACCATAGGCAAAGACGGACGAGTTACCAACATCAGAGCCCGTTCCAAATACAAAGATTTGGAAAAAGAAGCCAAACGGGTAATATCCAAATTGCCCAAAATGAAACCCGGACAACAACGTAACCGCCCCGTAAAAGTTACTTATACACTCCCCATCATATTTAAAGTGGAAGAAGAATAAAATTGAAAAAATATTCAACAAAGCCGGAAATCAAAATCGATTTCCGGCTTTGCTTTTTTATATGTAAATTTGCTTATCAAAAAAAACAAAAAAAGCATGGACATCAAAAAATATTTGGACAGCACCTACCTCAAAACACCCGAACAAGCAGGTATATCGGAAGCCGAAACCACTCAAAAAGTTAAACAAATCATACAAGAAGCCATCGATAACGGCTTTTACTTGGTTATGATACGTCCCGATTATGTAAAATTGGCTCGAAAAATGATTGACCAAGCCGGTGCCAAAGTCAAAGTAGGCACCGTTATCGGTTTTCCCGAAGGAACACTTAATTATAAACTCAAATTGGCAGAAGCGCAAAAAGCCATTAACGACGGTGCCGACGAACTGGACTATGTAGTAAATTATGAAGCTTTTAAAAAAGGAGAAAAAAATTTGATCAAAAAAGAAGTATTCGAAGGTTCATTGCTCGCCCTAAAAAATGACAAAATAGCCAAATGGATTATCGAAGTAGCTGCTCTAACACCCGAACAAATAGCCGAATTAACCCAACTTATTCGCGACGTAGTAGTGCAAACAATCGGAATGGAAAATGCCAAAAATATTTTTGTCAAATCGTCAACCGGTTTTTATAAAACACCCGACGGAAAACCCAACGGCGCCACACCCGAAAGCATCAAAATAATGCTACAATATGCCGAACCGTTACCGGTAAAAGCCGCCGGAGGCGTACGCAATTATGCCGATGCCGTTAAAATGATACAAATGGGTGTGCAACGTATTGGAACCTCTTCGGCAAAAGCTATTGCCGAAGGCGGAACGGCACAAAACGCTTATTAATCAAAATTGTGTATCTTTAAGCCATGAGTTTTTCAAAAACATACATATATTTATTCTTATTAATTCTACAAGCAACAATCGATTCTGTTAGTGCCCAATCGGTCGATTTAACCACGCCGCGTGCCACTCTGTTTACTCATTTGGACAACTTGCGTCCCGACAATTTTCACCCCGATGCTGCCGGCAAAACCATTTACGGTTATACAGGTGAAGAAGCCCGAAAAAAAGCTGTCAGACTTAAATATGTTTTTGAAGGAAAAGGTGTTTTTATAGATTATACAAGCTTGCCCAACCAACCCGATTATATCGATTCCATTAATTTTCCGATACCCAAACACGCTTACAAACCTTTTCCATACCGGTTGCCCGAAGTTTATCTGGAAAAATACGGCAACAACTGGTATTATTCAAAAGTTACGGTTTCAAAAATCGATTTTTTGTATCAACAAATCTATCCGCTCGGTGCCGATTTAATAGAACAGTTTGTACCAACCGAATTAAACGGAAAAGTTTTGGGATTTGCCTTTTGGAAGTGGATAGGATTATTATTAACGCTAATATTAACCTATTTTTTACATATCCTTTTCAAAAAAATACTCTTTTTCTTTTTTAAATTCATAAAAAGACAATTAATACATATTCCTATTGAAAATTTGGACGAACGTCTCAAACAATTTGCCCACCCTTTGTCTTATATTTTCGGTATTTATGTCATGAAAATGATTATACCTTATCTGCTTTTGGGACAAAAAGTAGGCAATTGGATCATATCGGCACTCAATTTTGCCGAAATAGTTTTTTGGATATTTGTATTTATCAAACTGGTTGATGTATTTATCACCATATTTAAACACTTTGCCGGTCAAACCGAAAGTAAACTTGACGACCAATTGATACCTATACTAAAAAATACCCTCAAAGGATTGGTAATACTCTTCGGTTTGTTCAAAATACTTATTGTTATGGGTGCAGACCCGAAAGCCATCATAGCAGGAGTATCCATTGGTGGTTTGGCAGTTGGTTTGGCGGCGCAAGATACCGTAAAAAACCTGATTGGCACTTTAATGATATTTATCGATAAACCCTTTAAAATAGGAGATTGGATAATAGTGGACGGTATTGAAGGCAGTGTAGAAGAAGTCGGGTTTCGTTCATCGGTTATCAGAGCCGCAGATACATCGGTCTATAAAATACCCAACAGTAAACTATCGGAAGTAGCCGTCAATAACAAAGGTAAAAGAATATATCGACGTTATACCACCACTTTGGGAATACGTTATGATACCCCGCCCGAACTTATTGAAACTTTTGTCGAAGGAATCAAAAAAATTATCGAATTGCACCCAACCACCCGAAACTACTCCAATTATACCCCCTACAATTCGGTTCCGTATAATGTAGAATTTGTAGATTACGGCGACTCGTCTTTAAACATATTACTCAACGTGTATTTCATGACCAAAGATTATGCCGAAGAAATGCACGGAAGACATATCCTCTTGTTAGGCATACTCGAATTGGCAAATACATTGGGAGTAGAATTTGCGTTTCCTTCGCAAACCTTGTTTATGGAACTTTTTCCCGAAAAAAAACCGGCATATCCGCAATACAATATCGATGCGGAAAACACCCGTAAAAAAATGCAAGAAGTCATTGACGAATTTAAAAACAAAATCACTAAATATTGATCAAAAAACACTATCAAAAATTTGTAGCTTGGTATTACGACCCTTTTATGAAAGGGCTCGAAAAGGTATTGATACGGTATCGCAGCCAACTTTTGTTACAAGCACAAGGTGTTGTGCTGGAAGTAGGAGCCGGCACCGGTGTAAATTTTGATTTATATCCGAGCAAAGTGCAAGTTTATGCCATAGAACCTTCATTGCCTATGTTTAAACGAGCCTCAAAAAAAGCTCTAAATTATCCGCATATCAAAGTTTTCAATATCGGTATTGAAGAAGTAAAAAACCACCCCGACCTGCCCGACCGGTTTGATACCGTTGTTTCCATGTTGGTGCTTTGCACCGTAGCCGACGAAAAAAAAGCGGCTCAAACCTATTATCAATTACTTTCGGACAATGGAAAACTATTGGTATTGGAACACATTCATGCCGGTAATAGATTCTACGGTAAAATACAAAAGTGGGTCAATCCGATTTGGCGCCCGCTTGCCGACGGCTGTAATTTAACAAGAAGACAAGATTTGGTTTTAAAAAATACCGGATTTAAACCGGTAACCGAAACATTTTTTAAATTGGGAACCGATTGGTATCAAGCTGTTATGACAAAATGATATTGCCATGAATATTTATCAAAAATTATTACAACAAAAATCTAACCGTCAAAAACTTTTGGGTATTCTTATCGACCCCGATAAAATTACAGTTAAAGATGTCAAAAAACACCTCCGACACATACTCCGGGCAGGAGCTGATTACATATTGGTGGGCGGAAGCTTTTTGAGTAGCAATCATTTTGAAAAAATTGTAAAAAAAATCAAAAAAAACAGCCCGATACCGATAATTATATTTCCCGGAAACACATTACAAATAAGCAAACATGCCGATGCCATTATGTTCTTGAGTTTAATATCAGGTAGAAATCCCGAATATTTAATCGGAAAACAAGTAGAAGCCGCCCCATTGATAAAAAAAGCCGGATTAGAAAGTATAGCAACCGGTTACATACTGATAGAAAACGGGCAAACCACTACGGTACAATACATTACACAAACCCAACCCATACCCCGCAACAAAATCGATTTGGCTGTTGCCACGGCAATAGCCGGCGAATTATTGGGGTTGAAAATGATATATCTGGAAGCGGGAAGCGGTGCCCGTCAATCCGTGCCGTTAAACATGATAAAAGCTGTCAAAAACAATACAAATCTGCCACTTATCGTAGGTGGCGGCATAAATTCAAAAAAAGAGGTCTTGAAAATGTGGAATGCCGGAGCCGATATGGTAGTGATTGGAACGGCAATTGAAAATAACGAATTTGTATAAAACAAGTCATGAAAATAGTTTCATACAACGTAAACGGCATACGAGCCGCCATGCGCAAAGGTTTAATAAGTTGGTTGCAATCGGCACAACCTGATATTGTCGGATTTCAAGAAATAAAAGCAAAAGAAAATCAAATAGATACCCAATCGCTGCGAGAAATCGGATATACTTATCAATATTGGTTTCCGGCACAAAAAAAAGGTTACAGCGGAACGGGAATTATCTCCAAAATAAAACCCAAACACGTGGTTTTCGGCACCGGCATAGATTATATGGATTACGAAGGACGAAATATAAGAGCCGATTTTGACGATTTTTCATTTATGAGCATGTATTTGCCCAGCGGAACCAATAACGAACGCCTACTATTCAAATTCAAATACATGAACGACTTTTTGGTCTATGCCGATAAACTCAAACAAAAAATACCCAACCTCATAATCAGCGGCGATTTTAATATTTGTCATCAACCCATTGATATTCATGACCCCGTTAGGCTACAACATGTATCGGGTTTTTTGCCCGAAGAAAGAGCTTGGTTGTCTGCCTTTATTAACAGTGGCTTTGTGGACAGTTTCAGACAATTTGATCCTCGTCCGCATCAATATACCTGGTGGAGTTACAGAGCCGGATCGCGAAAACGTAACAAAGGTTGGCGTATTGATTATCATATGGTTACAACCCGACTTCAAAAACAAATAAAACGCAGTTTGATACTGCCCGAAGCCCTATATTCCGACCATTGTCCCATACTGATTGAACTCTAACAAAGAAATTATTTATTGAGATACGTAGTAGTCGATAATTTCATCAAAAATCCGGTACAATTCATTCAAATTGTCTTCGGTAACCAAACGTATTCTAAAAGGTTTAAAGTTGCTTATTCCTTTGAAATAATTGGAATAATGTGGTCTGGTTTCTAAAATACCCAAACGTTCACCTTTCCATTTTATAGCCAATTGCAGATGTTTTTTGGCGACAGCTACCCTTTCGGAAACACCGGGAGTTTTTAAAGTTTCACCTGTTTTGAAATAGTGCTTGATTTGTTTGAAAATCCACGGATTACCAATAGCCGCTCTACCTATCATAGCACCGTCCAACCCAAATTCGTCTCTGATACGCTTGGCGTCTTGCAGGGTTTTAATATCGCCGTTGGCAAAAACCGGAATGTGTATTTTCGGATTATTTTTTACTTCGGCTATTTTGTGCCAATCGGCTCTACCGCTATACATTTGTTTTCGGGTGCGTCCATGTATCGATAGTGCTTTAATACCTACGTCTTGTAAGCGTTCGGCAACTTCGTTGATAACAATACTTTTTTCGTCCCACCCCAAACGGGTCTTGACCGTTACCGGTAAGTGCGTATGCTTGACTATTTCGGCAGTCATTTTTTGCATTTTGTCCAAATCACGCAAAATGCCTGCTCCGGCACCTTTGGCAACCACTTTTTTGACCGGACAACCATAATTTATATCTATAATTTCGGGATGAACCGCTTCAATTTTTTCAACGGCTTTTAACATCGAATATACATCATGCCCAAAAACTTGCACCCCAATGGGACGTTCATGGTCAAAAATATCCAATTTTTGAGCCGACTTAACCGCATCTCTTATTAAACCTTCGGACGAAACAAATTCGGTAAACATTAAATCAACTCCGTAATCTTTGCATAAAACTCGAAACGGCGGGTCGCTGATGTCTTCCATAGGAGCCAATATCAGTGGAAAATCGGGCAAAGTCAAATTGCCTATTTTAAGCATAATTGTTTTTTTTACAAAATACGGGTATTTTTTCGGAAAATAAAAACGAGATTTTCAAGTAACTTATCAAAATAATTAAACCTGTTTCATATTATAAGCATCTTATGTTTGCCATACGTGAATTGAGTTTAACAAAAATATCAAGACTTTATTTTTCGGACAAAATCAACCGCTTTTTGTTTATAATCGTTATCCGATATAGCTTTAATAAAAGCCGAACCTATAATGGCACCGTCTGCATACGTATTGACAATACGATATTTTGAAGCGGTATCTATGCCAAAACCTATCATTTTCGGATTTCGGGTTGTCAATTTTTTTATTCTTTTAAAATATGCTATTTGTTTTGCGGAAAAATCGTCGGTTTTACCTGTTGTTCCTGATATTGAAACAACGTAAATAAAAGCAGTGGTCAAAGAATCTATCAAAGCGATACGTTCATCGGATGTTGTAGGTGTGATAAGGAAACTCAACCCCAAATCATATTTTTTAAAAATTTTTTGGTAATATTTTTGGTATATTTCGGGGGTTAAATCGGGAATAATCAAGGCTTCTATACCGCTGTCCGAACATTGTTGCAAAAAGGACTCTATACCATACTTCAATACCTGATTAAAATATCCCATAAACAGAATGGGAATATCGGTTTTATACCGCACTTGTTTGATTTGTTTGAAATATAATTCCAAATTCATTCCGTTTTTCAAAGCTATGCTACTACTGTGTTGTATGGTTTTGCCATCAGCCAACGGGTCGGAATACGGCATACCCGCTTCGATAAAATCCACTCCGTTTTTAGCCAACAAAGGTATTAATTCGAGCATGGCATTGCGTTGCGGATAACCTGCTGTGAGGTAAATACTCAACAGGTTTTGTTTATTATTGAATAATTTTTGTAATCTGCTCATTGTTTTTTGGTTTTGATATGATTGTTCAATACAACATGATTGTTAAGTATTTACAAAGACAAGTTATTTAAATACGTATCCATATCTTTATCTCCTCTGCCTGACAGGTTTACCACTACAATTTCGTCCGGCTTAAAATTAAGCATATCAAGAGCCGCCAAAGCATGTGCCGATTCCAAAGCGGGAATGATACCTTCCAAGCGTGTCAATTGCAATCCGGCAGCCAAAGCTTGTTGATCGGTAGCGGTTACCAGGCGGGTGCGACCGGTTTTGATTAGGTGTGCATGCAACGGACCGATTCCGGGATAATCCAATCCGGCTGAAATACTATACGGTTCCACTATTTGACCGTCTTTATCTTGCATTAACAAGGTCATACTGCCGTGAATTACCCCGTTACTTCCCAGCACACCTGTTGCCGCCGAATGTCCACTGTCAATACCCAATCCTCCGGCTTCTACCGAAATAAGTTCAACCTTTTCATTGTCCAAAAAATAATAGTAAGCTCCTGCGGCATTGCTACCGCCTCCGATACAAGCAATAATTTTATCGGGATATTCTCTGCCGGTTTGAGCTGCCAACTGCATTTGCATTTCTTCGCTGATAACCGATTGAAAGCGTGCCACCATATCGGGATACGGGTGTGGACCAACCACTGAACCAATAATATAAAAAGTATCGTCGGGATTGTTTATCCAATCGCGAATAGCTTCGTTGGTTGCATCTTTTAGGGTTTTGCTACCCGAAGTTGCCGGTCTTACTTCGGCACCCAACATACGCATACGAGCTACATTGGGAGTTTGACGAGCCATATCTTTTTCGCCCATATAAATCACACATTGCAATCCGGTTAGTGCAGCAACGGTTGCCGTAGCCACTCCGTGTTGTCCGGCACCTGTTTCGGCAATAATACGGGTTTTACCCATGCGTTTTGCCAATAAAATTTGACCAATGGTATTGTTAATTTTATGAGCACCGGTATGATTTAAGTCCTCACGTTTTAAATATATTTTTGCACCGTATTTTTGTGATAATCGTTTTGCCGGATACAAAGGCGAAGGACGACCGACATAATCGCGCAGCAAATTTTGAAACTCGGTTTGAAAGTCTTTTGTTTCAATAATTTTTAAATAATTTTTTTGCAATTCGGCAACATTACGATGCAATAATTCGGGAATAAAACTTCCGCCGTAGTTACCGTAAAAACCTAATTTGTCCGTAGTGTATTTCATATTATTTTTTAAGTAATAAATTGATAAACCGTTGTTAATATAACTTTACAAGACGCAAATCCGCAGATATTAAAAAGCGGATAATTGTTGTATAAATTTTTTTAATTTTTCTACATCTTTCAACCCTGATTTTATTTCAAAACCGCTGTTTACATCTACCCCTATACATTGCGGGTGTTTAAAGTCAATTACTTGTTGAGCGTGTTGCCGGCCGATACCTCCGCTTAATAAAAATGGTTTGTTCAAATTATATTTATCCAATATTTTCCAATCGAATTGTATGCCGTTCCCTCCGGGCAATTTTCCTTGCGTATCAAACAAAAACATGTCGGCTACGGGCAAATACGGACGACAAACTTCAAAATCGAAGTTTTGATTTACGCTAAAAACTTTAATAGTTTTAAAAGTTTCCTGTTTTAATTTTTGTAAGTAAGAAACAGGTTCGTTGCCGTGTAATTGAACATAGTTCAACCGGTATTGACAAGCTTTTTGTCGCAAAATTTCAATATCTTCATTGACAAAAACACCTACTTTTCGGGTATTTTTAAAATTGATACCTGACAAATCGCCGTCAAAAAAACGAGATGAAGGCGGATAAAAAATAAATCCCATATAATCGATGTTTAATTCCAACACCGCCTTGATATTATCGGAATATTTCATTCCGCACACTTTAATTTTCATTTTTTATATATTGATAAATTGATTAATAAACCGGTTGATATGGTTATGAACCAAGTCATGTCTCTATTGCAAAGATTTAATAAATTTTTGGCAAGCCTGTGGCGGATTTTCGGTTTTCATAAAACTTTCACCTATTAAAAAACCCTGAAATTGATGTTTCTTTAACATCTGAACATCACGAGGCGATTTGATACCGCTTTCGGATACATAAACAAAGCCGTTCGGTAATTGGTTACGCATTTGAATGGAATGTTGTATGCTGACTTCAAAAGTTTTCAAATTTCGATTATTTATCCCGATCATATCTATTTCGTCCGATATTTTGGGCAACTGATCGATGTCGTGCAATTCCATTAAAACTTCCAAACCCAATGAATGAGCCAAACGGACAAATTGCCTAATTTGAGTTTTGGTCAAAACTTCGGCAATCAGCAAAATTACATCGGCGCCAATACTTTTGGCTTCTATAATTTGGTATTCGTCAAAGATAAAATCTTTGCGTAGAACCGGAATATTCAAATATTTTCTAACGGCACTTAAATCTTTGTTATTTCCGGCAAAGAATTCGGTATCGGTCAGTACGGAAACCCCCGAAGCCCCGGCTTGTGCATATCCTTTGGTTACTTCGTCGGCTTGAGCAAATTGATTGATAAAACCTTTGGAAGGCGATTTGCGTTTAAATTCGGCAATAATTCCCGAAGCACTTTGTTTTTGCAAAGCCGAACGCATGGATAAACATGAACGCACAAAAAAATCGGATTTTTCCAATACCGATACAGGAATCGTTGTTTTAAGTTGTTCGATTTTGGGTTTCTTTTGCTTTATTATTTTTTGTAAAATGTTCATTATCAGATTATTATATAGTATTTAACGAGTAATTAATTGCAAGCTGCGAAGTGCTTTTCCACTTAACAAGCTGTCATGAGCTTGATTGAAAGCCTCTTGAAAATCAAGCTGAAAATCGTTCATAACTTGTATAGCAACAGCGGCATTGGCACAAACGACATTGTTTTGTTCGATTGTTCCTTTTCCTTGTAATATTCGCATAAAAATATCGGCAGCTTCTTCAACGCTGTTACCTCCGTAAATATCTTTTTCGTTAATTTTGGTTAATTGCAAATCATAAGGGGCATAAAGTCGTTCACCTCGATGTGTTCGCATATAAAAATCGCCTGTAAGTGATATTTCGTCATAGCCGTCGAGCCCGTAAATTACGGCAAATTTTTTATCGGGTTCTTCATCGAACATATAATGATACAAACGACCCAGTTCCAAACTAAAAACACCGGCTAACTGATTTTTTGGTTTTGCCGGATTGACAACCGGTCCCAGCATATTAAAAAAGGTTTTCATTTGAAGTTGTTTGCGAACCGGTGCAACGGCTGCCATTGCCGGATGAAATTTGGGTGCGTGCAAAAAAGTAATATGAGCATCACGGATTTGGTCTTGTAGGGTTTTCGGGTCATTGGTAAATCTGTATCCCACGGCTTCGAGCACATTGGACGAACCGCTTACCGAAGACACTCCGTAATTGCCGTGTTTGGCTACTTTGTATCCGGCACCTGCCACTACAAATGAAGCCAAGGTTGATATATTGAATGTGTTTTTGCCGTCGCCACCTGTTCCACACATATCAATGGTATCAAACTCAGACAAATCTAGCGGAATACACATATCCAGCAAAGCTTGTCTAAATCCCGATAATTCGGCAACACTTATGCTTCGCATCTGAAACACTGTCATAAACGCGACTACTTGTGCGTCTGAAAATTCGCGATTGGCTATTCTTTTTAACAAATCGGCGGCTTGTTGTTTTGTTAATTTTTGATGTTGAAATAGTTTTTCTAAAATTTGTTTCATAATATTTTTATGATAATTAATGTTCCGAAGTTTCGAGAACTGAATTGATATTGTTATTTTATTAAAAAATTTCGTATCATCTTTTTTCCTTCGTCGGTCATTATGCTTTCGGGGTGAAATTGTAAGCCCCAAATATCGA
>Ga0256834_1001571_pt1 | contig 15226 bp, 15 predicted proteins | sample 4281140metaG_FD_190536 | JGI IMG/M metagenome (GOLD analysis project Ga0256834, IMG submission 190536) | Hydrothermal vent microbial communities from East Pacific Rise, Pacific Ocean - 4281-140 | ecosystem: Environmental > Aquatic > Marine > Hydrothermal vents | place: Pacific Ocean: East...
AGAGAGTACTTAGTATCTCTTCATCGTAAACGATTGAGTAGAGATGAAGCTCTATGGATTAAGTCTGCGATGAAAAAGTTTAATATCATAGAAAAATCTTATGCAGAAGCAAAAGAACTTATTTTAGAGTCGATAAGACTTATGGAGTCATTGGGTGAAAAAGATTTGTCAAATATTGCTAAATCTATGATAGAGAGAGAGTTCTAAAGTGTCGTATCAAGTTGTTTCATTTAACCATAAAAACTGTGAACAAGAGAGCAGAGAGAAGCTAGCCTTTACGCTTGATGATAAGAAAACAATGCTTGAAAAGTTAACAGGTTTTGATTTTATAGATGAAGCTTATATCGTCTCTACCTGCAACCGTGTTGAGATAGTTATAGCAACACGAGATGCTTTTTCTAGTTATCATGCTATCTTAGGGCTTTTAAGTCTTAAGTCTGGTTTGAGTTTTTATGAGTTAAAAGAGATAGATGGACGCTATGATGACGCAGATGCTATATCTCATATATTTTCTGTTGTATCATCGTTAGAATCACTGGTAATAGGTGAGTCACAGATAACAGGTCAAGTAAAAGAGGCATATCGTTTCTCTTTTCATAATAAAACTGCTGGTAAAAAGTTAAACAGAGTTATCTCTTATGCTGTGAAGTGTGCAGCAGAGGTACGTAATGTGACAGATATCTCTCGTTATCCTCTCTCTATAGCTTCTGTAGCTGTGACACAAGCCCATAAGATATATGGTGATAATATTTCTGGAATGGTTGCTGTTATCATCGGGGCAGGTGATATGGGTATGATAGCTGCTAAAAACCTTTTACGTTTAGATTGTGATGTATTGCTTTTAGGACGTAATAGAGAGCGACTCGAAGAGAAAGCCAAGGAGTTGGGTGATAATGTTTGGATAGATACCATGGATAACTTACATAAGTATCTTAATCGTTACCGACTTCTATTTTCTGCAACTTCAGCAACGGGTACCATTATTAATCCTTCTATGATAGAAAATGCTAACCTAGATAGAGTCTGGTTTGATATGGCTATTCCAAGAGATATAGATGAAATGGGAATAGAGAAGTTACGACTTTTTAGAATAGATGACCTAAAGGCTATATCGAAAGAGAACTATGCTTTAAAAGAGGAGCAGGCAGCAAGAGCTGTAGAAATAGTAGATAAATACAAAAGTGAATTCTACAAATGGCTTAGAAAACTCTCTATAGAACCAGTTATAAAAGAGATGCGACTACAGGCTAAGTCTTCTATAGACAAAGAGCTTGAACGGGCGATTAAGAAAAAATTTGTACCAGAAGAGTATAAAGAGAACATAGAAAAAATGGCAGAACAGATGTTTAATAGATTTCTGCATGATGCAACACATAATTTACGTCAATGTTCATCGGAGTCAAACTCTACAAAAAGAGTTGATGCGATAAAAGATATATTTCAAATCATTACAGATGATGTTGACCTAACCAAATATAAAAAAGAACACCATGTTAAAGGATACAAATAATGAGATTTTCAAGAATGCTAATACCAACCATGAAAGAAGCACCAAGTGATGCTGTTTTAACTTCACATATACTACTGCTACGTGCTGGGTTTATTCAGTCGTCAGGTGGTTCTGGACTCTACAACTTTTTACCTCTTGGAAAGATTACCTTAGACAAAGTAAGAGCCATTGTAAAAGATGAGTTGGACAAAGCTGGGTGTAATGAGGTTCATCTGCCTATGGTTACATCACTTGCTCTTTGGGAAGAGACAGAACGAGCTGATAAGTTTGGTAAAGAGTTACTTAGATTTAAAGACAGACATCAAAATGATTTTACTCTAAGCCCAACCAATGAAGAGGCGATGGTAAACTTGGTTCGTCAAACTGTTAAGAGTTATAAGCAACTGCCTTTAAATGTCTACCAAATAAACTGGAAGTTCCGTGATGAGGTTCGTCCACGATTTGGACTGATGAGAGGTCGTGAGTTTCTTATGAAAGATGCTTACAGTTTTCATGCTACCACAGAAGATATGGAGCGTGAGTTTGCGCTTATGGAAGAGACTTATAAAAAAATATTTACCCGTTTAGGGCTAGAGTTTAAAGTGGTAGAAGCAGACTCAGGTGCCATTGGTGGTGCTGGTTCAAAAGAGTTTATGGTTTTGGCTGACTCTGGTGAAGATACCATTATGGTTTGTGACTCTTGTGACTTTGGTGCCAACACAGAAGTGGTAGCAGAAGATGAAAAAACTTGCCCTAAGTGTGGTGGTGGACTTAGCCAAACAAAAGGAATAGAAGCAGGACATATTTTCCAACTGGGAACTACTTACTCAGAAGCGATGAAAGCAGAGTTTTTAAATGAAAACCAAAAGCTTGAGCCTTTTGTTATGGGTACGTATGGAATAGGTGTTAGCCGTTTACTTGCAGGTATCATAGAACAAAACCATGATGAAAAAGGTTGTCTATGGACAAAAGAGTCTGCACCGTTTACTGTAGACATCATCGTAGCAAAAGCTAAAAAATCTGAGCAGATGGAAGTGGCAGAAAAACTTTATGCTGAACTTCAAGCAAAAGGGGTTGATGTACTTTTAGATGACAGAGCAGATAAAAAGACAGGTTTTGGTGTAAAAGTGAAAGACTTTGAGTTAATTGGTATGCCTTATGCTGTGGTCATTGGTAATGATATATCTGAAGGTAAAGTAGAGTTTATAACAAGAGCAGGGTTAGAAAAAGAAGAGATGGCATTAGAGAATCTGGCTGAAACCATTATGGAAAAGTTGGCGTAATGCTGTTTATAATTCCTTATTTCTTTTTAGAACTTTATTTTTCATTGGCTGTTGGTTCATCCATAGGTTTTTTTGGTTCGGTACTTTGGATATTTGCTACATTTATCATTGGTATGGGTCTTATTAAGAACTCGGCTATGACCATTCAAAAGAGTATGGGTAAGTTGGCAGGTGGTAAATTGAACATGAAAACATTTCATGATTCTGCAACAGCATACTTTTTAGGTGCGATACTTTTAATCATTCCTGGAGTTTTTTCTGATATTTTAGGACTAATTGCACTCTTATATACTTTTTATTTACAAATGGGTGGTACAATACCGAGTTCAAAAAATAAAACGAATATAAATAATTTAAATAAACAAGGAGACGATGATGTCATTGATGTCGAAATTATTGAGTCTAGCAGTCATAACAACATTAAGCCTTAGTGCTGCTTCAGATGAAGATGATGTAAAGAGTTATATTAAAAACCATATGGTTAAAAATGACCAAGTAACAGTAACAAGTGTAGATATAATAGATAAAAAAGCTTTGGAAGAAGCAAAAGGTTGGGAAGTTTACTTTGTAAATATTCATGCCAATGTTAAAAAAAGTCCAACAGTTTTTGATAAAGTTACTGTACCTGAAACACTGTTCGTAAATGGTAATATCTCTGCTCCTGTTCTAATAAACATGGAGACAGGTGAAGACTATAAAAAGACAATGAAACCAGAGTTAAAATCTGACATTTATAATGCAAAGCACCTGATAGCAGGAAACAAAGATGCTAAACATAAGTTGGTTATCTTCTCTGACCCTCAGTGTCCGTTTTGTAAAACTAAAATTCCAGAAATATACAATGCAGTAAAAGCTAATCCTGATACTTTTGCATTATATTACTATCATTTCCCTCTTTTACGAATACACCCAGTATCAGATATTATTTCAAGAGTTATGCTTTTAGAGCAGGCTAAAGGTAATCATGACAAAGTTATTGAGATGTATAACTTAGAGATTAATCCAAGAGAAGTTAATGCTACTAAAGTACTTGGTATGATGAATAAAAAATATAATCTTAATGTTACAGAAGAGCAGTTAGATGGAAAAGAGATTCAAAAAGAGTTAACTTTTGATAAAGAGATGGCTACAAAGTCAATGGTATCTGGTACACCAACAGTTTATCTTGATGGTAAGTGGGATCCAAGTAGAAACAAATATAAAGAACTTGCAAAAAATAAAAGCAAAGTTACAAAAGACGATAGCAAGAAAGACGACGATAAAAAAGAAGATAAAAAGAAAGATGAAGATAAAAAATGAACTACAGGTATCATGGGTTCTATAAGTGAATTTTTTGATACAGTTGTAGATTTTTTTAAAAATATATTTAACTAAGAGAGAGTTTTTTTGAATAAAATAACCATAGCAACCAGAGCCAGTGACCTTGCTCTTTGGCAAGCATACCATGTACGAGACAGAATAGAAGCAGCATTTCCTCACATAACGGTGGAGTTAAATAAAATCACCTCAAAGGGCGATAAGATTTTGGACAAACCTTTAGCCCTAATAGGTGGAAAAGGACACTTCACTAAAGAGTTAGAAGATGAAATGTTGGCTGGAAATGCAGACATAGCTGTACATTCACTAAAAGATGTACCAACCTATATGCCAGAAGGTTTGGAGTTGGCTGCCATAACTGAGCGTCAAGACCAGTCAGATGTTTTTCTTTCTCATAAGTACAGCTCTTTTCATAACTTGCCAAAAGGTGCTGTAGTAGGAACTACTAGTTTACGCCGTAGAATGCAACTGCTCTCAGTTCGTCCTGACTTACAAGTTAAGGACTTACGAGGAAATGTAAACACTCGTCTTAGAAAGTTAGCAGAGGGTCAGTACGATGCTATTATCTTAGCATTTATTGGTCTTGAGCGTTTAGACCTTTTAAAAGACATTCCTCATACTGAAAAACTACCTCTTTCTATAATGATACCACCAATGGGACAAGCTTCTCTAGGTATTCAAATAGTATCAAAAAATGATGAAGTACGTGAGATAGTAAAGATTTTAGATGATGAAGATACTCACTTATGTGTAAAACTAGAACGTGACTTTATCGAAGCCATACAAGCTGGATGTTCAGCACCTGTTGCTGTGAATGTAGCTATAGATGGGGATATGGTAGTTATAAAATCAATGATTGGTTACCCCGATGGTACAAAAATCTTAGAAGAAAAGATTGGAGCCTCTCGGACTTCATGTCAAAGTTTAGGATTACTTCTAGCTAAAATTATGATGGACAAAGGTGCCATGAAAATACTTTCTAAAGCAGAAAAGATGGCTTTTAAAGAGGAAATGCCTCAACGAATATAACAGTTCTTCTTTATATCGCATATCTCTCCTCTCTCATTTCTACCGTATAGGTAGGAATGGTGAAATCATTTTTTTATTTTAGGAACAAAAACTTTTAAAAAATTTCGAATAAGTCTTAAATTAAATGGTTCGTATTTTATTGCTTTTAGTGTATAGTTTATACCTTTTCTTTTCTCTCCCAAAATGATGTTTAGTTTTCCTAGTTCATAAAGTATTGAAGGTAGTGTTTTTGAATCGTATTTTTTCATATCTTCACCATATCTCTCAAACATTAGTTCATTACCTCTTTTACAGTTTTCATAAAATTTCCAATCTTTTTTTGAAGGTCGTGTGAGACTACTTGTATCTGTTTGATAGAGTTTTACAACAGCTAGTGAATAGAAACATTGCTCCTTTTTTGAAAGTTCATACCAACTTAATGATTCAAATCCATTAACAGTTTCATCAAATAGAAAACCATTGTCAGTAATACTTTTATTGAATGTAGCTGTCCATCCTCCATTGGCATCTATACCTTTAATAGTCGTTTGATAGTCAGCTACAAAATTATTATGTTTTACAAAACAAGCTTTTTTACCTGTTTTATAAACCTCAGCAAAACGAAAATAATTATAGTTTTTATTTTCTTCAATAATCTCTTTCATTTTACTAAGTGCATCAGGAAGAAATTCATCATCACTATCAAGAAGTGTTATGTAATTTACATCTTTTGCTATATTTTTTAAACCAATGTTTCTTGCAGCATTAACTCCTCTATTTTTATCCATTTTAATGTATTTAATTTTTGAATTATTTTTATACTTTGTCATAAATTCAGAACTGCTGTCTTCTGAGCCATCATCAATAATTATCATTTCAAAGTTTTGATAATTTTGCTTTAAAATAGAGTTGATAACTCTTTCTAAAGTATGTACCCTATTATATGTAGGAGTTATAATGGCAAATTTCATAGTTTTTCCTTTAGATATTTTTTACTTTTGTTTACATAAAGTAGTAGATTTGTAGTTTGAGCTAAAATCAGTATTAATAGATAAATATAATAGTCAAAAGAGCTTAGTTTAAAAAGTAGATATATACTACATATAAAAAGAAAAAATAGACCATTTAATAGTAGTTTGTAGTTAAAAAGTTTAAAAGCAGAGAAGGTCGTAGCAAAAGGTGCTTCAAAGCTTATGACAAGGTAAAAAATACTCATATAGAGATAAAAGTTTTGCATTTGATTTATCTGTTGAGTCGTAAGTGTGTCAGCAAAAAACAGTGACATAGAAAAAGGTATTGATAGGTAAAAAGCGATTATACTTATTATAAATATAGGAACAGTTTCCCAAAGAGCTGTTTTTATTTGACTATCTATGCTTATATAGTTTTTTTGGGCAACTAAATAGTGTATTTTTGATATAAATCTATTTATAACTGGTGCAGAAGTAACTTGATAGATAGCAGCAGAAAACTTATGTGCATAGTTAAAAAGCGAGTAGACTCCCTCTCCTAAGCTTAAAAAAATCATAGCTAAAAGAGGTTCTTTTAGACCATATAGTAAACCAGAAAATTTCTCTTTTGTGGAGTTTTTATAAACACTTTTAATTTTATCATGCTTTCTTTGAAAAAAATAGCTAATTGATATTTTATTAAAAATCAAATAAAACTGCCAAAGTAGAGCAAGGGTTGTTGCAATAATCATAGAGTAGGCTAGTGGTTTAATATCATCTTCTAAAAAAAGAAGAAGTACGAATATATTAATAGAATAGATGAAAATATCTACTAAGTAATAAGAGACAAAGTACTTTTCAAGATTTAAAATAGACTTATTAAATAGAAGTATATTTTGAACTAAAATATAAAAAATATAAATATCTAAAAAATCTTTTTGATAAGCTTCTAGTTCTATCAAGGTATTGGTAAGTAAAAAATAGAAAAGGATAATTACTACTGAAAAAAACAGAATGCTATTAAGTAAAACTGAATAGAGTTCTGAAGCACTTTTTGGGTTCTCTATTTTTTCTTTTATGTAGTAGGGTTGCATAGCTTTCCATGTTGCTTGAACGAAATAGCTTAAATAGTTGACAATCATAAGAGAGAAAAAATAACTATCTGTTTTTAAACCCATACCAAAATGTTTTCCGAGTAACAATAAAAATAGAAAAACCATGGTCATTGTAATCAATGATAATAGGTTGTATTGAATGTTTTTAGGCAAAGGTTTGACTTCTTAGGTTAAGCTATACTGTTTACGACTTAGTGGGGTTGAAGTAGTTCTTTTTCCCCAACTAACATGACAACCTGTACATTTTAGTGCAAAACAATCTCTTGTAGATTGAATATGCTCTTTTGTATTCAAAATACCTGTTAAGCTTTTTTCATTTATATTTCCAAGAAGGGCTGCTTTTTGACATACTCTAACTTCTCCATTCGCAGCTATCCAAAGATAGTTGTATCGGTAACATGGTATATCTATGGTCTCTTTTTTTATTAACCAATCAGACATAGAGTTCAATGCTGTAAGTGAATTTGAGAGAAGTTCAGGATACTCTTTTTTAAATTCCATTAGTTCCTTAGTAACTTCTTCAATCTGGGGTAAGTCTTCTTCATAAAGTTGAATATCATCTTTGATACCACTTGTGAAGTAAGGAAAATCATAATGAACTAGGTTTATGCTAAATCGAAGTTCATGCTTTTTAGAAAAGTCAGTTATTGCTTTTACAGCCTCTACGTTACAAGTAGGTTTCATAAGTAGCCACCCTGCTGAGATGCTTACTTTAGGATAGTTTTCTTTAATATAAGCTAGATTTTTTCCAAAATCAGCGAAAGCATTTTCTCGTTGAACATAGTTTGTATATATTTCATCCGTACCATAAAGACTAGTAGCTATTCTTCCTAATCCTGCTTCATAGAGTTTGTCCATTATAGTAGGAGTTAACATTACACCATTTGTACCTAGTGTTGAAATGAGATTGAGTTTAGTAGCATAGCTAACCATCTCTATTAAGTCCAAATTATTAATCATAAGTGGCTCTCCTCCATAAAACCAAACATGTTCAAGACCCATCTCTTTCATGCTGTCTAAAATCTCTTTGACTTGTTCAAGTGTGAGGTACTCTAAAGGCATAAAATCTTTTCCATAACTACAGCCTTGACAACCTAAGTTACATTTAGAAGTTAGAGCAATAGTGACTATTTCAATATTTGGTTTAATAATCTTTGGAAATTTTTGTGCAAGAGCATGTTTAAAATTTATTTTTTGTTCCTGGGCATCTAATAGCAGTCGTTTAGTTTTTTTTAAAAATGGAGTCTCTCCATGTTTTATATGATTAAAAATATAATTTCTCATTTTTTTCCTTTAAATTTTGATCTCATTTTAAACAAAATAACTCTTGATATTTTTTTAAAATTATATCTTGACTATAATGTTTAGCTGTACGTTCAACAATTTTTATTTTATCAAAATTATAAACGGCAGCTTTTTTTATTTGTTGAACCATCTTATCTATGTTTTCATTTTCTACTAAAAAACCGTTGATATTCTCTTCTACTATCTCTTTTATCCCTCCAGGAGAAGCAAATGCAACAACAGGAAGGGCTAAACTATTTGCTTCTAAAAGAACATTTGGAAAACCTTCATACTCTGAAGTTAATATAAATAGATCAGCACTTTTTATGTATGGGTAGGGATTGGTCTTATGTCCTTCAAATTTTACACGAGATAGAATCCCTAAGTTTTTTGCCAATAACATTAAGTTTTCTTTTTCATTGCCATCACCAACAAGAGTTAAATGATAATTCAAAGGTAGCTTGCTAAGAACTTTTAATATTAAATTATGACGTTTTATAAAACGTAGATTTCCTACACTTAGTAAATTGATTTTTCTCTTATCAAATTTATAGTTTATAGGCTCGCTTGCTAACTGTTTTACTTTATCAATATCTACAGAATTATTAATTATTAAACTTTTTTTCCCTGCTGAGGGAAAATTAATATCTAAGTCAGACTTCATATACTTTGATTGAGTAATGATTTTGTCATAATTTTTGTATACATTTCGATAAAGAAAGTTAAAAATCTTAGTATATTTTTCATGTTTATTATGTAAACTTGCGATACTGGTCTCACGTGAAATCCAACGTGTTTTAGGTAAAAGTATACGCATAATAGGAATAAACGAGGCTAAAGCAATATTTACATGACCTATACCTGAGAAAACGAGGTTTGGTTTAATTTCATATATTTTTATTAAACAGTGTGGAATACCCTTCTTAACAGAAGAACTTTTTAAGTCATGAACGATTATATTGGTATGAAGTGAACTTTTTAATAACCCTATATTTGTGAAAATAATTAAATGAACTTCTATTTTTTCCTCTACAAAATAATTTAATATATTAATCATCATACGTTCTGCACCACCAATGCGTAACTGATGAATTATACCTACAAGTCGTTTATTACGCATTTTATTCCTTATAGACTCATATGAAATATCTGAGAGTAAGTTTATCATAATTAACATTTTAAAATAATAAAAAACATTATTTTTAATATTGGGACTAATCAATTAGTAAATATTTTTTGATAAATAGTTAGTATATATGAAATTTAAATCAAAACAATATTCAACAATAAAAGTAATTAATCTATATTGTGATATAATGTTTAAAATTATTAAAAGGATTGTCCAATGAAGAAATTATTATTACTGGGGTTGTCAGCACAATTACTATTTGCAGTTAATACACAAAATATTAATTCAAATGAAATAGTGTCAAGTAGTGTAGATTATAAAGAAAAAAAATATTATAGTATCACTGTACCCAATAATAAAGAGATTGAGGTAACGTTAACAGGCTTAAGTGCCGATGCAGACCTATTTATTAAAACCAATACCTTACCAAGAATAAGAAAAAATGATTGTCATTCATCAAACAGTTCTACTGCAAATGAAGAATGTTCTTATACTGTTACAGGTGATGAGTCTAATAAGGTAAACATTTTAGTTTATGGATTTAGATCAGCAAACTATACGTTAAAAGCATCTATTCTTGAACCCAAAGTTATTGAAGAAATTTTTATTGGGAAAAATGTTCAAAAGCATATTAACATGAACAAGAGTGAAAACTATAAATTCTCAGGAAAAAAAGGTACTCTTTACAAGATTAACTTAGATAAGTTAAGTGCAGATGCAGACTTAAGAGTGATGGTTGGTAAAAAAGCAAGTAAGCATAAGTATAGCTGTAAATCAACAAATGGTGGTACTCAAACTGATAGTTGTGAGATAAAACTTAAAGATGATGCTACTGTATATGTAAATGTTTTTGGATTTAGAGATGCTGATTATACTTTATCAGTTCAAGAGAATATTAACAATAATCCTCCTATAAGCAGAGAAGAATTAAGAAACATGATTGAGAATAATAAAGATGTACGTAATGTAAATACTTCAGAAATTACAGATATGAGTCATATGTGTTCGACTAGAGACTTTAACCAAGATATTAGTAATTGGGATGTTTCAAATGTTACGAATATGGAAAATATGTTTTATTACGCACTTGATTTCAATCAAGATATTAGTGCTTGGGATGTTTCTAAAGTTACTAATATGGATTCAATGTTTAATAATGCACGTAGCTTTAATAAACCTTTAAATAGTTGGGATGTTTCATCTGTTACAAATATGTTTAAAATGTTTATGGCAACAGAAAGTTTCAATCAACCATTAAACAATTGGAAAGTTGGTAATGTTAAAACTATGAGTCAAATGTTTGGACAAATGTATGGACATACTATTTTCAATCAACCTATTAATAATTGGGATGTATCAGGAGTTATAGATCTTGGAGCAATGTTTTTTAATAGTGATTTTAATCAAAAACTTAGTGATTGGGATGTATCTAATGTTTCTGATATGAGTCATATGTTTTATCATGGTAAATTTCAACAAGATATAGAAAAATGGAACGTATCTTCAAAGGTTAATATGGACTATATGTTTACAGATGATAAGGTATCTCCAATATTACCATCTTGGTATACTGGTGGAGTTGGACTTAACCCAGATTTTGAGGGTAATAAAAAGTAAGCTTTTACTTATATTCTAACAAATATAACACTTTTTCTTAATATACTTTATGCATTTTAAAAAGTATATTAAGGAACTTCATGATAATAAAAAAAACACTTCTTTTTACAGCCCTTCTAAGCACTTCTCTTTTTGCAGAATTTAACTCAAACATTTCTACCATAACAGCAGACATAAAAAAACGTATGGTTGATGGTGACTCCTGGAGAAAGGGTTGCCCTGTCTCTTTGGCTGATTTGCGTTATATAGAAGTAGACCATTTGGACTTTACTGACAATATTAGTAGGGGTGAGATTATAGTGCATAAAGATGTGGCAGAAGAGGTAGTGGCTATTTTTGAAGAGTTATACAATATGAACTATGCCATAAATCAGATGCATTTAGTAAGTGACTTTAACGGTAACGACTGGCAGTCTATAGAGGCTGACAATACCTCTGCTTTTAACTGTAGACCAACAACTGGAAATAAAAAGAAATGGTCTAAACACGCTTATGGAAAAGCAATTGATATTAATCCCATAGCTAACCCATATATTTCTAAAAAAGGTCATATCTCACATAATGCTTCGCAGAAGTTTAGAAAACGAAGACATAAGAACCTAAGTAATTTAGAAGACAGAGCTTTACTTCTTAAAAGTGACCCAGCTACAAAAGCTTTTAAAAGCTATGGTTGGAAATGGGGTGGTGACTGGAATACCATTAAAGATTATCAGCACTTTGTGAAGAAATAATTTTTATTTTAAAGTTCTAACAAACCATGTTTAATAATATTTTTTATTTCTTCTTTTTTATTGTATTTATCTGTAATATGTCATAGAAGATAGAAGGTTTATTTTTTTTAATTTTTGTCTAATACCTCAAATGTTAATATTAATATATATCTATATGGGGAGTAAGTATTATGATACATGCAGGAGATAAAATTCTTATAGTTGAAGATGAGTTAATCTCTGCAGAGTATTTAAAGGAAATTTTACTTCAAGAAAATTATACTGTTGTTGGTGTAACCAATAGTGGTGAAGAGGCTGTACGCCAAGCAAGAGTAGAAAAACCTGATCTGATTTTAATGGATATCATGCTTGAAGGTTCTATGAGTGGTTGTGAGGCAGCTGTTCAGATTCATCATGAAAATAAAGATATTAAATTTATTTGTCTGACAGCTTATGCTGAAGATGAAATGGTTACTTATGCTATAGAAGCAGATGTTTCAGCATATCTTCTTAAGCCATATCGTGAGAGTGAGATATTGGCAACAATCAAGCTTATATGTTCGCATGAAAAGATATCAGTATTAGAAAAATATAGTGAAGAAATTCCTTTATCAAAAGGCTACAGTTTTAACTTAAAACTGCATCGTCTATTTCAGAATAAAAAAGAGATCTCCTTAGGTAAAAAATCATTAAAACTTATAGAAATTTTAGCTAAAAATAAAAATGTATCTGTTTCAAATGAACAGATATGTAACTTTATTTGGGGTGAAAATAAAAATGATCGTACCTTACGTTCTCTAATTCATAGAGTTAGAGAAATGGTTAATAGAGATTTGATTCAAAATATTAATGGGTTGGGGTACAAGATAATTTAAAAAGAAACAGTTATGAAATTTTCTTATAGTAGTATTTTTAATGGCAATCTTATTTAGAAGGTCAAAATAAAGAAATAAGGATACGAAATGAAAACTATTAAAGATGTGTTGGCTAACAGTCACGATGGACAAACTAAAGCCGAGTTAGTTGAGTTATTAAGTGGTCTTGCAGAGTTAATAAGTATGAAAGAGTATGAAAAGGTAAGTGGTATAGATCCAAAAACTGAACTCTCTAAACTTTCAAAAAAAGATTTAGTATCAGTTGTTGATGATTTCCGTGAAAACTATGATGCAAAATGGGAAGATGGGCTTATGAATGCATCAAGTGAAATTATTCGTGGTGTTTTTGGTATGATAGAAGCAAATGAGGCTAGATTTGGAGCGATGGCTGCAGGAGATTCTGACTTTGCTGGAGAGTTAGGGAGTATAGATTTTGAAAAACTCATTGCTGGACCACTGCAAGCAGCAGTAAAAGCACAGAACAGTGCATCGTTAGCTACGGTTGCTTTTATTCAAGAAGTTGGATTTACAAAGCCTACTGATGCGAGTACAAAACAAGAGATACGAATGGTAGATTTTACTTATATAAAAGATGTACCAGATACTTCAGATGGTGCAGCTAAAGATGCAACAGTAAAAGAGACGGTTACTATTAAAGTACCTTTTATTTCAATTTTAAATATACCTTCACTGAGAATTGAAACGGTAGATATAGACCTAAATATAAAACTAAATTCAGTCTATACAAATAATACATCTAGTGCTTTTAATATAGGTGCCAGTGCTTCTGGAGGTTTTTGGGGTGTTAAATTTAAAGTTTCAACCTCATATAGACGAACCTCTAGTACAGGAGTAAAGGTTGAAAAAGAGTACAGTATGAATGTAAAAGTAAAAGCAACCAACGATGAGATGCCAGCAGGACTTGAAAAAGTGTTGGGCATGATGTCGGCATAAAGGCTATATTATGGTCAAATTATCAGACTATTTGAGCTATCTTAGTAATGAGATAGCTCAAGCTAGAAAAGGTATGGATTTAGAAGCCATAAAAAGAGCAAAAGCGTACTCTGAAGATGAGTATTTAAAATACTTTAAAGCACCACGTTTTACTATGCCTTCTATTAAACTGGAGTTACCTATTAAAATCTCTTCTATCGACAGTGATGTTACGTATACTTTTAGATTGGATAAAGATGATTTTAAAAAAAGGTTAAACGAGAGAGTCTCTCTTATAGAAGAGGAGAACAATGTTGAGCTAAAACATTTTACTAATGATGATTTGGATAGAAAAGATTTTACAAACTTGGTGAAAAATCTTGAAGAGAAAGACGATAGGTCTATTGGTAGGGTTGATTTTGATTTTAATAATTTGATTTTAAAAGAGCCTATTAAAGAGGTTATTGAACCTATGATTCCTATAAGAGATTTTGTTACTATGGATAACAGTGATAGTAAAGAGATAAAAGATAAGGTAGAAGAGGCTTTTCGGGAGACGCTTAGTGAACAGTATCGCCCTGTTAGTGCAAAGTTAAATAATATATTGATTCAACCTGATACCAACAGTCTAAAAAAGAGTGGAGACAATAAGATACTGGTAAAACTAAGTGTAGAACTTGTTGAAGAAAATCTACAAATAGTTAAACTAATAGATAAAGATGGTAAAGAGTATGAGGAGATAATAATTGACTAATGAAAACTTTAATACATTACAAACTACAGAGGATAGAAGAACTTATAAATAAGCTATTGGTTTTAAATAAATTATATATAAGTAGATCTTTTACTTTTGATACTGAACTTCTTAGTTTTATGGAAGAGTGTGAGACACTATTTGAGCAGTTAGGAGAGAACAGTAATAAATCTAAAGTTTCTCAACTTACTGTCTATTTTGAAATAGCCAAAAAGGGAGTTAACCCTTTAACTTTAGAGAAATTAAGAACTGGAAAACGAGAAAATTCTTGGATTGCAGCGTTTCATGTTTTAGATAACATGAGTACTATTCTTCAAGACTCTATAGACAAAATTGAGTTTGAACTGAATCAATCTAGGGAGCTGATAGAACAAGTAGTTTTATCTGCAATTCAATCGAAGATGATTAGTGAGAGTGAGATTAAAGAGCTTTCCAAACAAGAGAGTTTACAAATGTTATGGAAAAAATTAACAGATAATGAGCAGGTAAAACTTGTAGAAAGAAAATTAAAATTGACAGTGACTCAAGATGATATTTTTATTTTACTTGATAAAGTTTTTACTAAAATTAATGCTTAGAATAGGAGTTTAAAGATGAAAAAGAAAAACTCAAATAGATACATTTTGTTGCATAAGACTGACTCTACTCAAAGAGTTATAAATCGCATAGAAAAAGAGCTTAATATACAATGTGTATCTTCCTCTGAACTCAGTTCAACAGTAAGGGCAAAAAGTATTTTAAGTTCTGGTTCTGGAGTTTTTT
>Ga0256834_1001572_pt1 | contig 15220 bp, 12 predicted proteins | sample 4281140metaG_FD_190536 | JGI IMG/M metagenome (GOLD analysis project Ga0256834, IMG submission 190536) | Hydrothermal vent microbial communities from East Pacific Rise, Pacific Ocean - 4281-140 | ecosystem: Environmental > Aquatic > Marine > Hydrothermal vents | place: Pacific Ocean: East...
GAATACCGCCAGCATGGTTACTTTTGAACCCCTCATTCGTAATGGCATCGTTATTCTGAGAACCTTTGAGATGGGTACTCGCAACCCCGTCACCGATCTCTACCGCTTTGGCTGCATTGATCCCCATCATGGCTTCTGCAAGGATGCCGTCAAGTTTGTAATACAGAGGTTCTCCCAGTCCTATGGGGACACCGGTAGCCGTTGTCAGTACCACACCACCCACAGAGTCATGGTTCTCTTTGGCTCTCAGGATCGCTGCTTCCTGCTCTGCCTCTTTGTTAGGGTCAAGGGCATACATCTTTGAAGTTTTTGCATACTCGAAGTTTTGCACTTCACCCTTGATACCATCTACTTCACAGAGACCGCTTTGAATATCTATGCCCAGTTCTTTCAGTATCAGTTTTGCGATGGCTCCGCCGGCGACTCTGGCGGCAGTTTCACGTGCAGAACTTCTTCCTCCCCCTCGGTAGTCTCTTAAACCATATTTGTGAAAGTAGGTAAAATCTGCATGACCTGGTCTGAAAAGATCTTTTACATTTTCATAGTCTTTGGATTTCTGATTGGTATTAAAGATCACCATGGCAATGGGTGTGCCTGTACTCAGTCCTTCAAAAGTCCCGGAGAGAATTTCAAATTTGTCATCCTCTTTGCGCCCCGTTTCAAGTTTGCTTTTCCCCGGTTTTCTCCGATCCAATTCGGATTGAATGAATGCTTCATCGATCTCGAGCCCTGCCGGGACACCATCCAAGATGCATCCCAAAGCTTTACCGTGTGATTCACCAAAGGTGGTAAGTGTCAATTTTTTCCCAAAAGTATTCATATTATCCCTTTAACTTTTCTAGCGCGATACGGGCAGCTTTCTGCTGGGCATCTTTTTTACTTTTACCTTTTGCCGTAGCAATGGTCTGGTCATCGAGAATAATAGCGATCTCAAACTCTTTTTTATGATCCGGTCCTGAAGAACCGAGCATTTCATAAGAAGGTGTGACCCCATGGGTCGCCTGTGTCAACTCTTGTAAAGCAGTCTTGTAATCTTTTGATAACGTTTTCAGATCGATTTTTGGATGACACTCTTCAAGCAGGGCGATCGTGATCTGCTTGGCTTCGTTCAGACCGGCTTCAAGGTAAACTGCGCCGATGATCGCTTCAAAAGCATTGGAGAGCAAAGAGGGTTTATTTCTTCCGTTGTTGTTCTCTTCCGCCATGGAAAGATAGATATACTCTCCAAGATTTATCTCTTTTGCCAGAAGGGTGAATCCGCTTTCATTGACAAGAGAAGCACGTATTTTAGAGAGTATGCCTTCATTTGAGCCAGGGAATTTGGAAAAAAGGTACTCGCCTACGATAAGGTCAAGCACAGCATCTCCCAAAAATTCAAGCCGCTCATTATTGTAAGGCTTTTTATAACTCTTATGTGTCAAAGCCTCAATAATCAATTGCTTATTGTTGAATGTGTAGTTCAACCGTTTTTCAAGTTGACTGTAATCGTTCATTGGTTTTCCTTTGTTATGTTTTATGTGGGTTTCTGATGACAGGATCATAATGTCATTTTAATCCGTTCTGCTTCGTTTCTTGCCAGTTCATCACAGCGTTCATTCTCCGGATGGCCGTTATGCCCCCGTACCCAGGTACCATGCACATTGTGCGGAGCGGCAGCTTCCAGATAGGCTTCCCACAGGTCGACATTCTTCACTTTTTTAAAGTTTTTGCGTACCCAGCCGTCCAGCCACTCATTGATGGCTTTGACCACATACGAACTGTCGGAGATCACTTCAACATCACAAGGCTCTTTGAGGAGTTTCAGCCCCTCAATGACCCCTTGAAGTTCCATTCGGTTATTGGTCGTATGATCTTCTCCCCCAAAGTATTCTTTGCGGTTTCCTTTAAACTCCAGTATGCCGCCATAGCCGCCGGGTCCCGGGTTGCCGAGACTGGAACCGTCAGAGTAGAGAGTAATTTGTTTTCGGGCTTGATTTTGCAATTTCTTCTTCTACCTTTACAGAGTTTATCGCCATACAGTTGGGGCATCGTTTAAAAGAGACAGGGAAGCTCTGTTTACACTTTTTGCAAAGATAGGAAAAGAGCAATTCCCCTTCTTCAAAGCCACCTTTTCTGGTGATTGCCAGCATATCCAGGCTAAATATGCCACAGTTCTGCTTGGGGGCTTTTTGTAAATACCCTTTGGCATAGTAGAGCGTATTCAGGGCATTATTGGAAGTAATTATATCCAAATCGACTTGTGAATTCGGTAAGAACCAGAAGATATCAAGCGTCTCATCTATGCGCTCCATATCGATGGTTTCCCATGCTATTTGTGTGTCCAGTTGAAGCAGGACAGAAATGATCTGCCGATAAAGAGTCGGCTCATCCTTGAGCAACTGTTTGAGTTTTTTGATCTTCTCTTCTATTGAAGTATTTTTACTTGATGTGATCATCAAAAGTTCAAGGAATTTTTTCAAATCATAAGTGTCTTCCCCTAATAGTTCCAGTGGCTCTATCACTTCCTGGGCTTTGTCATACTGGTGCATCATTTCATACACGACACCCAGTTCATACAATACGGTCACATTGCGTGGTTTCTTGCGCAGTACTTCCACATAGATGGAGCGTGCCCTTTCCAGAAAACCGGCATGAAGATAGGTATTCCCCAGTCTCTCCATGAGTTCCAGTTTCCCCTGATCGTTGGAGAGATGTTTGATCAGATAGAGGTAGATAGAGATTGATTTATGGTATTCCCCGGAGTTTTCAAATGCTTTGGCAAGCAGAGAAAGGGGTTTGAGCAAATGCGCTTCAAAAGGCATATCTGAAGTGTCCAGAGCACATTCGGCAGAGTCGAATTTGTCCAGAAATTTGAGTAGGTTTCCCTGCTCCTTTTGCTGTTTATAGAGTCCCCACCCATAGGTAGCCACAGAGATGATAAGAGAAATGACAACAATGAACAGAATGCTGAACAGAGGGTCATTGTATCCGGGTAGAAAATTTTCCAAGTGCTGCCTTTTTGGGTCATAGGGTATTCAGAGGGTAATATTATACCTAATTAGATATAATTCTCTTATGATAGATAACACCTCCATTGAATCCCTTAAAAGCAGTATTGACATTGTTGATGTTGTCGGCAGTTTTGTAGAATTACGCAAAGCCGGAGCCAACTACAAAGCCAACTGTCCTTTTCATGGGGAAAAAACGCCTTCCTTTGTCGTTAGCCCCTCCAAACAGATCTACCACTGTTTTGGCTGTGGTGTGGGAGGTGACAGCATCAAGTTCGTGATGGAACTGGAGAAGTTGTCTTACCCTGAAGCCATTGAAAAACTTGCTTCCATGTTCAATTTTTCACTTTCATACACCAAAGGATCTTCGGATTATTCAGATGCCAAACGGGTACTTGAAGCACTGCAGGTCTGGTATGTGAAAAACCTTGAGCACAATACGACAGCAAGAAAATACCTTTTAGACAGAGGTATTGCGGAGAGTTCTATTCAGAAGTTTGGTATCGGGTATGTGCCTGACAGCAATTCTGTGATGAATTTTCTGAATTCGGCACTTTTGCCTCTTCCTAAAGCAGTGGAAGCAGGTGTGCTTGCACAGGGCGAGGGAGGACGCTATTATGCCCGTCTGGTGGAGCGTATCACTTTTCCCATCTTTTCTACTTCGGGAGCGGCTGTCGGTTTTGGTGGACGTACTATTACCAACCACCCTGCCAAATACATTAATTCACCACAAACAAAACTTTTTAACAAATCCCGTCTGCTTTACGGCTATGACCTGGCAAAAGAGAGTATTTATAAAAACAAAAAACTGATCGTTTGTGAGGGATACCTGGATGTGGTGATGTTCCATCAAGCCGGTTTTACTGAAGCAGTTGCAAGTATGGGAACGGCATTGACACCGGATCATTTACCTCTTTTGAGAAAGGGTGATCCCAAAGTTATTTTGGCTTATGACGGAGACAAGGCAGGACAGGCAGCGGCACTGAAAGCAGCACAAATGTTATCGGTTGCGGGATTTGACGGAGGTGTGGTATTGTTTCCTGATGGACAGGATCCTGCAGACCTTATTGCCAACGGACAGAGTGAAGAGGTGGCCAAACTTTTACGTGAAGCCAAACCCCTTATTCCTTTTGTATTGGAGCAGGTCATTTACGCTTTTGATCTTAATGACCCCAGAGCGAAAGAAGTTGCTTTCGGCAATGCCAAACAGTTTTTAGAAGGCCTCAGTCAGATCATCAAAGATGCCTATATCCCTATGGCCGCCACACTTTTGGGTATTTCACCTGCACTGTTCGGACAGCAGATCAATCAGGGTAGACCCAGAGAAAACTTCTCTCAAAAACGGGATGATGTGGCGCAATTGAGTATTTTAAAAACCCTTTTGGAAAAACCCAATCTGATAGACTCGGTACTGGATGTCATTGATGTCAATATGTTCGGAGGATATGCCGAACTTTTTGCTGCACTGATCAATGGAGAAAAAGAGCATCCTCACCTGATGGGACTGGCGGTCGATGACACTTTTCAAGTGATGAGCGAAGAAGAGTTACAAAATGTATTGCGTAATTTTCTTATTAAACATTATGATGCAAAATTGAGAAAGATCGTAGCCGATACAAGTATTCCTTTTGCAAAAAAAAGTTTTATGATACGTAAAATAAAAACCGATATAATACCCCGACTTAAAAGAGGCGAACTGGTCTCTTTTGATACCAATATATAAGGATACAACATGGCAACAGCAAGTGCAAGACATATTTTAGTGGACAGTGAAGAAAAGTGTAACGATCTCAAAGCACAGATCAACTCAGGTGAAATAACATTTGAACAGGCAGCAAAAGAAAACTCTAGCTGTCCATCGGGTGCAAACGGTGGAGATCTTGGAACTTTTTCTCAAGGACAAATGGTGCCTGAATTTGATAAAGTAGTCTTCAACGATGAAGTGGGTGTGGTGCACGGACCGGTCAAAACACAGTTCGGTTATCATCTGCTTGAAGTGACGGAACGTTCATAATGATATATAAAGGGTAGATTTAATCTGCCTTTTGATAGAATTCTTTTCTAACTTACAATGTGGGGGCTTAGCTCAGCTGGGAGAGCGCTTCGCTGGCAGCGAAGAGGTCGTCGGTTCGATCCCGATAGTCTCCACCATTTCTTCTTCATAAATCTTTTGTATCTATGTTATACTTTCCGAAATATTTATTTTCAAGGAAACGGTATATGCGATTTTTTTTCATGGTATTTATTACTTTCTATACTTCGACACTTTTTGCTGATGTGACAATGAAAAAAACTATTTCCAGACCTTCTCTGCCTGTAGAAAAACCTGAACACCCCATTGTCAGACCACCTCATGTACCGGTAGTGATTAATCCGGGTATTGTCTATCAGGATAATTATTACAATACCAATGTTGTCAACAGTTGTCAAAGCTATATTGAGGAAATCAATGAACTGAATGCCTATATTGACCAGATCGAAAAAGAGATGGCTGAGCTTAAAGCCAAAGAGTATAAACGTCTGCAAGATAATTTAAAATCCAAACATAAAAAAGAGTTGCAAGAGTTTGAGAACAGAAAAAGCAGTATGAAATCAAAAAACAGCATAGAGATCAAATCCCAATAAAATACCGGGCACATTTATACCTCTGTGTTATAATACAGGTTATTCGAGTACCTCCCTCTTCAAGGAAACAAGTGTGTCAATAAAAAATATAATATACATGTCTATGACGATCTTAATGATGTTGTCCGGATGTAGTGAAAAAAAAGAGCAAAGCCAAGCCGCACTGCCGGAAGCGCCTATTGCCGTGAATGTACATACCATTAAAAAAGAGAGTTATCCTGTCTGGATCTACTTTTCGGGAAAGACACAAGCCTTTGATGAGGTGGATGTGATCGCCAGAGTAGGAGGTGAACTTAAAGGCTATCATTTTCAGCCGGGGCAGCAGGTGAAAAAAGGTGACCTTTTGTTCGCCATCGATAAAAGTGAGTATCAGGCAGCATGGGATCAGCAAAATGCAATCCTGGAAAAAGACAAAGCTTCATATGCTTTGGCACAAGCAAATGTGAAACGCTATACCCCTTTGGTCAAAGAGCAACTCGCACCACGTGAAAAACTTGATGAACTGACAGCCACACTCAAGCAGCTTGAAGCGACGATCAGGTCAGACAAGGCAGCCCTGCAAAGAGCAACACTGGATCTGGAGTATTGTGATATTAAAGCGAGTATTGACGGACAGATAGGTAAACCCCTTGTGCTTACAGGCAATATTGTCTCGGTGGGAACAGTCCTTTCAAAAATTGTTGAAAGTAAAAAACTCTATGTCAATTTTAACCCAAGTGCACGGGAAGTCGCGTTGATCAAACGTTACAGCAAAGAGAAACAACCCAAAGTCAAAGTCAGTATCCGAGGTGATCACACGATCACAGAGACACTCAATGGCAAGATCGACTTTATTGACAACATATCCAACAGTAGTACCGGTACTGTGGCAATGCGTGCAGTGGTTGAGAATGAAAAAGGGTATATCTTCCCCGGAAGTTTTGTAGAAGTTGAACTCTTTTTGGGAAAGTATAAGGTATTGGCTGTTCATCCTGACCAGGTTTCTCAAGACCAGGGGGGACGTTACGTTTACGTGGTCAATGCCAACAATGAAGTGCATGCTATACATGTTGAACCATTCTTCTCCAACAATGATCTTGTACTCATTGGGGATTCTCTCAAAGAGGGTGACAGGGTGATAGTCGGAACCATTGCCGGCTTGACTGAAGGCACGAAAGTAACACCTACAGAAGTTGCCAATCCTGTGAAAGTGAAACAGTAAAGCGATGTTCTCGATCTTTTTTATTAAACGTCCCATTGTGGCGATGGTCATCTCTATTTTCATTGTTATCGTCGGACTTATTGCGCTCAATATCCTTCCCGTAGCCCAATTCCCGCAAATTGTTCCTCCTTCTGTGCAGGTGAGTTCAAACTACCCTGGAGGTTCTGCCGAGGTGGTTGAAAAAACGGTTACTTCGCCTATAGAGGAGCAGTTGAACGGTACGGAGGGGATGATCTATATGGAGTCCTCTTCCTCTTCTGACGGTACTTCTACCATCAAGGTCTATTTTGATCTTTCCCGTGACCTGGATATGGCAACAGTAGATGTTCAAAATCGTGTCTCTCTGGCATTGCCTATGCTGCCTGATGCCGTAAAACAAAAAGGGGTCAGTACCAAAAAACTCTCCTCCTCTATGCTTCAGATGATCTCTGTGCAGTCAAGCAATCCGCGTCATGATGCATTGTTTCTTTCCAATTTTGCCTCATTGAACATTGTAGATGAACTCAAACGAATAGAGGGGGTTTCCAATGTGCAAAGTTTTGGAGAGCGCCGTTATGCTATGCGTATCTGGCTCAATCCCGACAAGCTCTCTGCTTTAGGTGTCACGCTCAATGAGGTCACACAAGCGATCAAAGAGCAGAACATTCAAGTCTCACTCGGAACCATTGGTGATACTGCATTGGCGACACAGACCAAATACCAGTACACACTTGTGGCAAAAACACGTCTGAGTTCGGTTGAAGAATTTGAAAAGATCATTATCCGTGAAAATGAAGATGGTTCAAAGATCTACCTGAGAGATATTTCTCGAGTGGAGTTGGGTTCAGAGAGTTACATCTCTTCTGCAAAACTCAATGGCAAACCAAGTGCTATGCTGGGTATTTTCCAACTTCCCAATGCCAATGCACTGGATGTGGCACACAAAGTGAAAAAGAAACTGGAAGAATTACAGAAAACATTTCCAAAAGAGATCAGCCTGGCTGCCACTTACGATACGACTAAGTTTGTGGAAGTTTCCATCGATGAGGTGGTCAAAACACTTTTTGAAGCACTTATACTGGTACTGCTTGTGGTCTATCTTTTCCTGCAGTCATTTCGGGCAACTATCATTCCTGCTGTGGCGATCCCTGTTTCGCTTATCGGTACCTTTGCTGCTTTGCTGCTTATGGGATTCAGCATCAATACCTTAACCCTTTTTGGGCTTATTCTTGCCATTGGAATTGTCGTGGATGATGCTATTCTGGTGGTAGAGAATGTAGAAGCCAATTTGCAAAAATATCCCGATATCTCTGTAAAAGAAGCAACCATTACTGCGATGAAAGAGATCTTTGCTCCTATTGTTTCTACAACCTTGGTTTTGTTGGCGGTCTTTGTACCTGTCACTTTCATTCCCGGTATTTCAGGCGCACTCTATCAACAGTTTGCGATGACCATTTCTTTTTCCGTACTCATTTCATCCATTGTGGCATTGACACTTTCTCCGGCATTGGCAGCAATTATTCTGCGTGGACATAGCGGTGAGAAAAACCTATTTTTCCGTACCTTCAATAAAGGATTGGATGCGCTGAAATCAGGTTATGAAAAAGTATTGCACGGGCTCATAAAAGGCTGGATAGTTATCTTTTTGGTGTATGTATTGCTTTTAGGTGCAACGTTTGGTGCCTTTAAGCTATTGCCGACAGGCTTCCTCCCTAATGAAGACCAGGGTACGCTTATTGCTTCTGTCGCCTTGGCTCCCGGAACCATACTGAAAAATCTTGAAGCCGCCACTCAGAAGATCGTGAAGATACTGAAAAAGACCAAAGGGGTACATGATGTGGTAAGCATTAACGGTTTCAATACCATTACCGGGGTTGCCGATTCTTCCAATGCCACACTCTATATTATTCTGGATGACTGGGATCAGCGTACGACAGTAGAGACATCCGTTCCCTCACTCATCACTACCCTGCAGACAAAGATCAATAGAGAGGTAAAGGAAGCCAAAACTCGGATCTTTGGAGCACCGTCCATCCCTGGTATCTCTGCTATTGGCGGCTTTGAAGTGAAACTGCAGAATCGTAGAGCACTGCCTATGAAAACATTTGAGAAAGAAGCATTGGATTTCATTAAAAAACTTAAGGCAGATGAACGCATTATGATGGCCTATACGATGTTCAATGCAAACTACCCACAGCTCTATGTAGATATTGATCGTGATAAGGTTTTCTCTCTTGGCTTAAAACTCAATGATGTTTTTTCTGTTTTGCAAACCTATTTGGGATCTTTGTATGTGAATGACTTTAACAAGTTTGGAAAGACGTATAGAGTCTTTTTACAGGCTGACCCGATGTATAGAACGATGAAATACGACATTACAGCCTTTTTTGTGAAAAATAACAAAGGAGAGATGATCCCGCTTTCCACCATTGTCAAGATCAAGAATACCATAGGCCCGAACGTTATTACGCATTTCAATGGGTATCAGTCCATTGCTGTGAATGGTGTGCATAACATCAAAGGCGGATTCTCTTCAGCAGATGCGATTACTGCCATTGAAGAGCTTGCAAAGAAATATCTTCCTCCTGAGATCGGGTATGAATACTCCGGGATCACATTGCAGGAGAAGCAGGCAGGAAATGCAGCTGTGTTCATCTTTATCTTGTCACTGCTGATGGTCTTTCTCTTCCTCTCTGCACAGTATGAGAGCTGGTTGACACCATTGATGGTGATGCTGCCGATCCCTGTGGTCATGTTCGGTGCACTGGGTGCCAATATGATGGCAGGACTGCTCAATGATATCTATACGCAGATAGGTCTGGTACTGCTCATAGGAATGTCAAGTAAAAATGCCATTCTTGTCATCGAGTTTGCAAAAGAGCTTAAGGCTGACGGCATGAAGATCATTGAGGCGGCGATCCAGGCTTCTGTTCTTCGAATGCGTGCTATTCTCATGACCGTGTTTGCTTTCCTTTTGGGTATTTTGCCTTTGGTATTTGCTTCAGGTGCAGGCGCAGCTTCGAGACAGTCTTTGGGAACCGCGGTCTTTGGCGGTATGCTGATGTCAACCATATTGACATTTTTATTGACACCTATACTCTTTGTGGTACTTGAACGCATGAAAGAACGCTTCACGAAGGAGAAAAAATGAAGGTAAGATATTGGCTTAAAGGAATATTACTCTTCTTTTCCTTCTTTACCTTGTCTCTGCAGGCAGGAGAACATACCTTGACGATCGATGAGATCATAGAACTTACGTTAAAACACAGTCCGGATATTGATAACAGCCGTTTTGATTTTGAAGCGGCAAAACAGCGTAGTAAATCAGCCGAAGGCTTTTACCTCCCTTCTGTAGATTTAAGTGCAAATGCAGGTAAGCAGCATAACGGATTTCAGAGTCATAGCACAAATATTGATCTTCTCTCGGGCACACTGGGTGCTTCCCAGCTCCTGTATGACTTTGGAAAGACCAGCGGTTTTGTAGGAAGTACCAAAGAGGAAACCTTGGCATACCAGGCACAAATGGAACAGATCATTTCAGACAAGATCTATGATGTAAAAAAAGCCTATTATGATATTTTAAAAGCAAAAAGCATTATTGACGTGCAGCGTAAAAATGTCAAACTTCAGGAACAGCAGCTGAACCGGGCACAAAAATACCTGCTTTCAGGGATCAAAACGATCATTGATGTTTCCGATGCACAGGTACAGGTCGAGCAGGCAAAACTTGATCTCGAAAATGCCAAATATGATCTTGAACTGCGAAGAGCGATACTGGAAGAGTTGATAGGTCTTGTACCGTATAACGGAAACTATCGCTTGTATAGTAAAAAACTCTCTCTGCCTAATCTAAGCCGGAATCTGCCAGCTATACGTATCTCTTTGGGAAAGTTGGAATCTTTTGCCTATACCCACCGTTATGCCATGCAGAGTACCATACACAGTATTCGTGGTGCACAGTCCAATGTGGAAACTTCCAAAGGGGATTATTACCCTACACTCTCTGTGGGTGCAAATTATACGGCACAGCATGTGGATGACAGTGGAGGCTTGCCATTACCTGAAAAACAGGGGCAGATAGCGGTGCAGATGAACTGGAATCTTTTCTCCGGTTATCAGACAGATGCAAAAGTACAGGAAGCAAAAATTGCTGTACTGAAAGCTTCTTCTCAACAGCAGGCTGTCAAATTGGCGATCAAACGTCAGGTAGTTGATTCCTATATAGGTGTAAGAAGAAGCAAAAAAAATGTCAATCTCTCTGAAAGTATTGCCAAAGCCAGTCTAAAAAAGTTCGATCAGGCACAAAAACGCTATGAAAATGATCTCTCGGATTATGTAGAATTGCAGGATGCACAACAGGGGTATATTCAGTCTTTGTCTAATCTGGTAACAGCCTATTATGACTACTATATTGCTTTGGCACAGTTAGATCATTCTATTGGAAAGTAATTGGGGAAGATTTTGTTGGTGACCCCTAGGAGACTCGAACTCCTGTAACATGGATGAAAACCATGGATCCTAACCGCTAGACGAAGGGGCCAACAAAATTTAAAAAGTTTACAAGATACAAATGGTGACCCCTAGGAGACTCGAACTCCTGTAACATGGATGAAAACCATGGATCCTAACCGCTAGACGAAGGGGCCATTCACAACTTGTGGACGAAATTATAGTGATAGGGTGCTTAATTTTCTCTTAAAGAGGGTATAATTTTTTAAAAATATAAAAGAGTTTCAAATGTCCCGTAAAATCCTACTTCCTATGTTGTTCGTATACACATTATTTACTGCTTGTGGTACGCCACAATACCTAAAAGAAAATGCTGCCTACATTGTATTTAAAACACCTACTTTCAAGTATGCCGATATGGGTTTTGTCTATGAAAACAGCACGGAAGTGAAAGCAGAGATCTATGGATCTGGACAGGCTGTCATGTCTTTGAGCATCTCAGGAAACTCTGTCTGTATGAACCTTTTTTCCTGTATGTCCCGAAAAAAGTTTAATCAACAGGTGTTGACTGAAGTGTATCCTGACACGGTTTTAGAACACATTTTTAGAGGGAAACCTGTCTTTTCAAGTCAAAATCTGAAGAAAACCCGTAACGGCTTTACACAAAATATCGTAAAAGAAAATAAATATAATATACATTACAGCGTTTTAAATAATGAGATAATTTTTCGTGATACAATCAATCATATACTTATAAAAGTGAAAAAACAATAACAAACAAGGAAGAAAATGAAATTTGTAGGAGCGCATGTGAGTGCCAGTGGTGGCGTTGACAATGCACCATTGAATGCTATGGCTATCGGAGCAAAGGCCTTTGCTGTTTTTACGAAGAACCAGAGACAGTGGGTGGCCAAGCCGCTGGAAACAAAGACCATTGATGCTTTCCATAAAAATATGGAATTGGCCGGCATCCTGCCAAAACATGTGTTACCACATGATTCTTATCTGATCAATCTTGGGCACCCTGAAATAGAAAAACTTGAAAAGTCACGTGATGCCTTCATTGATGAGTTGGAACGATGCCGCTTACTTGGACTGGATAAACTCAATTTTCACCCCGGCTCTCATTTGGTAAAGATTCCTAAAAAAGACCCTGAATATATGGATAAACTGATGGCTGTGGAATTGCATTGTCTGGATGTCATTGCCGACTCCATGAACCTTGCCATTGAAGCGACTAAAGATTCCAATGTAAAACTGATCATAGAAAACACGGCAGGACAGGGCTCAAACCTTGGGTACAAGTTTGAACATTTAGGCTACATCATTGATAAAATCGAAGATAAAAGCCGAGTAGGTGTCTGTTTAGATACCTGTCATACATTCACAGCCGGGTACGACTTACGTACCAGAGAAGCTTATGATCAGACCATGGATGAATTTGAGAAAATTGTAGGCTCCAAGTATCTGATGGGTATGCACATCAATGATTCCAAACCCAAATTAGGTTCGAGAGTGGACAGACATCAGTCTTTGGGGCAGGGTGAGATAGGATGGGATGCCTTTAGATTCATCATGAATGACCCACGGATGGATGACATTCCGTTGGTGCTGGAAACCATTGATGCAACAATTTGGGCAGAGGAGATCAAAGCGCTGTATGCGTTGATAGAAACATAAAACAGAAGTATGTCATTTTGAGCTTGAGTCAGGATCCCTCGGGATTTTGACTCAAGTTCATTTATGATAGGAACTTTAACTAAAAAAGGAAGGAAAAGTATGAAACATTTAAGTAAAGTGATATTGGTAGTATCTGTACTGTTTTTTGTAGGTTGTGAAAGTGATCTGGATCAGCCGATCAATGAGCAGGTAAGTAACGGAGAGGTTGTTGTTGATCTGGATGGAGAGAGCATTAAAGGGTCTTTGATAGCCGCAGGAACACCTGGAGTAGATGAGAGTACAACGGTTTATGGGTATAAAGCCTATAAGATCCCTTATACAACAACAGATGAAGAGGGTAACAGTGTAAAAGTTTCAGGTTTGATGGTTGTACCGACAGGAGTTCCCGAAGCAATGAGCCAGGCAGGATTTTCAGTGGTCAGCGATGATCATGGAACGATCTTTGCCAATGCAGAAGCACCAACAGTGGTAGCGGCAAATACAAGTGCACCGGCAGGTTCATCTGTTATATTGACATCACTTTTTGCTTTTGTGACTTTGCAGCCGGATTATATAGGTTTTGGTGATTCTTCCAGTCATTATCATCCGTTCATTTTGAAAAAATCTTTGGCAAGTGCAACAGTTGACTTTATTACAGCGGCAAATAAGTTTGCTGCAGAGAATAACATCAATTTAAACGGACAGCTTTTCCTTACTGGTTACAGTGAAGGTGGATATGCAGCTATGGCGGCATTGCAGCAGATAGAGATGGAGGGTGAATTGCAAGTCACAATGGCAGCTCCGATGGCCGGACCATATGCGGTTGATCTTATGGCGCAAGGTGTATTGAGTCAGCCAACATTGTCAGTTCCTTCTTTTATGGCTGATATTGCTTATGCTTATGCAAATGCTTATTCGGAAGATGTATCAAATGTTGTCAATGAACCGTATGCTTCTAAATTGGAAGGTCTTTTTGATGGTTCAAAAACACGTACTGAAATTGATCCTGAATTGACAATGACGACAACAGGTCCAGATGGATTATTTAATCCCTCTTTTGTTCAGGATTTCTTTACAAATCCAAATAACTGGTTCAAGCAGGCAGTATTAGCCAATGATATGTATAAATGGAAAGCTCAGACACCGATACAATTAGTTCATTGTTTAGGAGACGATGTTATACCTTTTGCCATTTCAGCGGCAACAGAGGGTAATATGACAGCGGAAGGATCAATCAGTGTCAGTTTAATACCTGTTGAAGTTGCGGTAACAAAGGATCCCGCAACGTCATTGAGATATGGACATTCAGAGTGTGGACCGGTAGCATACGGTGTTACAGCAACAATATTTGCTCAGGTAAGAGCGGCGACAATAGGATATTAGGAGAAAAATGATGAAAAGAATAGTAGCATTAAGTGTGATCACAAGCGGATTATTGGTAGCAGGTGGATACAAGATCCCTGAGCAGTCATTGAACTCTATGGCTTTGGGTGCAGCATATGTTGCACATACTACAGGTGCGGATACAGCTTATTACAACCCTGCCAATATGGCATTTATGGGGGACAAACAGTATGTGGAAGGTGCCATTACTCTGGCACATCTTCCTCCCAATATCTATACATTAGCTGATCCATATTCAGGAGAGTCGGAAACAGAGAATATTTTGATCCCAAATGCCCACTATGTGGCGGCACCTATGGGTGACTTTAGATGGGGTGTGAGTCTGACGGCACCAGGAGGATTGACAAAAAGGTGGGATTCCCCATATCAAAAACTTTATGCTGAAGAGTTCACACTTAAAATTATTGAGCTTAGCCCCTCTGTATCCTATCGGGTCAATGATCAGTTTGCTGTGGGAGGAGGTTTACGCCTTATCTATAGTGAAGGTGTTGTAGACAGTGATGGTGGTTCGATAGCCCCTGTAAAAAGAGAGATGGAAGGAAATACGGTAGAATTTGGGTATAACCTGGCCGCAACGTATAAACCGACTGCAGATATTATTTTAGCTGCAACCTACCGTTCGAATGTTGATCTTGATGAAGAGGGACAGGCAAACCTTTATTTTGGAGGTGTGGGTAAACAGTATGATGCAGATGTTTCTGTACCGTTACCGGCAGCATTGAATTTGTCTATTGCAAAAACCTGGAATAATACATTTACACTCGAATTCAATTATGAGAGAACCTATTGGTCGGCTTATGAATCATTGGATTTTAGCTATGGTTCTCCAATACCACCTGCGCTTGTACCGATATTTGATACACCTTTGGCGCGTAACTGGAAAGATACCAATACCTTTAGACTGGGAGCAACAATC
>Ga0256834_1001573_pt1 | contig 15218 bp, 21 predicted proteins | sample 4281140metaG_FD_190536 | JGI IMG/M metagenome (GOLD analysis project Ga0256834, IMG submission 190536) | Hydrothermal vent microbial communities from East Pacific Rise, Pacific Ocean - 4281-140 | ecosystem: Environmental > Aquatic > Marine > Hydrothermal vents | place: Pacific Ocean: East...
ATTATATGTCTCCAGTCAATTATGAGCTTAAGATGCTAGAATATCAAACGGCTGCATAATCTTTAGGGGAACTTGTCTGAAATATGGGTAGCACATCATTGTTTGTTAGAATTATTAAAAGTAATAATAGGGAACCAGATGAAGAAAATAGTATTATTTGTAGTTTTTTTAGGAAGTTTATTTGGAATAAGTCTTTATGCTTATGAAATATATAAAATTGATGATACAAGTGCTGTATCAACAGCGAAAAAATATATAGATGCTTGGAACAATCAAGATTTGGAGAAATTAAATAAATTGGGTAGTCATGTCTACACAATAAGGCGTTTCAAAAGAGTCTATCAGCGATGCTTACTTGAGGAAGATGATATGCAATTGCATATTGATAATTTAACTAAAATCAGAAAAGAGTTTGAACCTGATTTTGAATATAAGATTGGATATGACCATAGCATTATCAATGGAAACGAGCATGCTATTCATAAAGAAATCTATGACTTTATTGAAAATAAGAAATATGAAAAATCAGATTTTAAATTTAATGAAATAAGAACAAAATATACTAATGATCATGATTTGAAGCAAACAAAACAAGCAATAGACACAGGTGATTTTATAGTAAAATCCCTCCTTGGTGATAATTATAAAACAAAGTTAACTCCCTATGAATATAAAATGGTTTGTTTTTTTCTTGGTTTTCGCTACATAAATAGTAATCCAGTCAATAAAAGTAGTAATTATTTTAATGAAATTCTCAGACATAACCACTATTCAAAGGATCCAAAATATATCTCATTACGTAAATCCTGTCTCAATAAAGCTATAAAGACAAAAGATATTGATCATATAAATTTTATAGAAGAAAAGAAGCCTGCTCCAGACAAATCAATAGTTAGACTTGAACTTATTCTTAAAGATAATACCTCTTATAAAATATCTATGGAATTGTCACTTGTTGATGGAAAATGGTACTTTGTTAGTGCAGATAAATGGCTACCATCTAACAATTAAATACAGGGGACAGTTACAAATGCACAAACTTTATACATTACTTTTTACCTCTACTCTAATACTGCATGCAACATGTAGCTTCACCGGTGTAGATCTAAAGAAAGATATATATCAGAGAGAGTGTGTAGACACAAAGAATATTTCTGACAAGCGATGTGCTGATTTACAATCATATATCAAAAGATGTGGTGTAGTGGTAACAACATTTGATGTACAGGTTAAGCCCTCTGGGAAAGTGGTAGTTGATAACAAGAATGTAAAGATATCTAATGGCTCTCCGAATACAAAAAGCAAAGAAGAGAATCAGACAACGATACTAAAAATATTCAAATATGGGAGTCCTCACGGGATAGGCAACACCTACCCTTCCAGACAAAGTTGTGAGCAGGCACAGGTAAAACTCACCAAAGAGAATGCTGGCTTAGATTACACTTACAAGTGTATCAAGAAATAAAGTACAAGCTAAAAAAATAAATCAAATATCTACAGCCCCGTTAAGGGCTGTCTTAACGTATCATCTTACTAAAGTTATAGATGACATCTTCACGAAGAGCAAAAGCTTCACTTTCTCTATACAGACTATCCGCAAGTACAGCCAGTATTTTACTACGTAATGCATCTGAAATAACATTGGCAGTATCTTCAGAAAATGATGAAGACCATGACATATCATAGTAGCCATAGCAAAGAGAATCAAATACATCGCTTTCTTCAAAACTGATGGTTGCTTTTACAAACAGCGTACCTCTTTGATCCATAATATGATTAATATTGAGATTGTCTTCAACTTTAAAATGGATAATCTTTGTCTGTAGTGTTGTCATATCTAAATCCTAGATTTATTAAAGCATTGCAAGCCCTACTACCATATATAGTAGTAGGGTGACAGCAACGCTTCTTTTCTGCAATTCTCGTCTCATTCGTCCTCCTTTAAATTACAGCTCTAAGCATCTTTGCATACTCATCAGGGACATCAAAGGTTTTACCCTCAAGATGTGTATGGGCAAGTGTGGTTATCCAAGCTTTTGATGTGGTTACTCCACTGATTCTAAGTGTATTCTCTTCAGTGATTTCATAATGCTCAATTTGAATATTTATACATTCATTTTCTCCATCAAGCATGATCTCCATATCCATAGTTTTAAATTTGGAATTGAGATTTAATTTTACAATCTCACCGTACTCACTTATATGATGATTCATGGTTATTCTCGCACCGTGTGAGAGTGCTAAATTTTTCATTTTTTGTAACATTATTGACCTTTCATAATTTGTGATAGTTTTGTTGGTTCAAAGTGAACATCTCTTTCAACTGGTAAGTTTAATGCACCACGTGCTTCTGCTATCTCTTCCAATGAGAAGTAACCAAGTTCACTCTCTAATCCCTGAACATAACCGTAGCATGTTGATCCGTCCTCTTGAGACAGCTCTATGATGTACCATGTCCAATTGGAATCAGGAGTGAAAAGTTTAACTTTACAGATGGGATCTACTGTCTCAGTTGAGCAGTAGAGGTCAGGAAGCGAATCCAATATTTCTTTTGGTATTAAGGCACTCATATTATGCTGCCTGCTGTTCTTTTGACAAGAACCATAGCTTATTAGAAGCATCCCAACGGAATCCACAGGCTTTGATGCTATCCTTCTTGTTGAAGATGTCTGTACCAACTACCACATAGTTATTACCCTGCTCAACTACCTGTAAATCCAAATTGAAAAGAGATGTAAACTCATACTGTGACTGTGGTGATTGTCTTTGTATCTGTGGGTTGGATGGTGCTGGTTGATTGTTTGATATCTGCGGTGTTACTTGTGCTTGTGTCTGATGATTCCTACTCTTATCGTACAAGCTGTTACCAAACTGGTTGCCTAAAGTTCTCATCGACCTCTTGAGGGAATCTGTAACTGCCTCCTTCGCTCCACCTTCATGTGCATCAGACAACATTTTGGCAATACCTGTTCCAAATCCAACATCCTCTTTTGAGATATTTTTACTATGGTCTAAGCTGTACACCGTGAGTTTAACCACGGCTTTGTAGCAGATGACTACATTCTGATTACTATTGGTCTCTTGTGATACCTGGTCTAAACTTGTAATTGCATATGACCAGTTGCCATGACCAAATATCTTATTGGCTGTCTCTATAAGATCAAAGCCCTCAAGGTATGAGAGATTGATATTTCCTTTAGTGCGACTCTTAATTCTGCTAGGTTCAATATCGTATTTTAGAACCTGTAATTGTTTATCTATGAACATAATATATCTCCTTATCTATGCTGCTTCTAGCAACTCAGTTGCTTCATTGTTGGCACTATTGCGTTTGGTGTTGATTTTTATACGGGCAGGCACTTCTTCTGTGATGATACTTACTTCTACAAACTTATCAATCTCATCCATACCTTCAAGTGTGGACATGGCTGCTTTTACAGCATCTTCATCAACTGTAATTTTTGTATACCCCAATGCCATGAGTGCATGTGGATCTGTGATAACAAGTTTGTCTTTTGTTTTGATTTTGGATGGTGTGATGGGTGAGTGAGGAAATGGCGGTACCGTCAATGCGGTCAATCCCATACTCTGTAAGTACCGATGCTGTAGCTTCTTGTGCGATAGTCTTAGCTTCGGTAAGTGTTTTCTTGAGTAGTTGAAGTTCCTTGATGTCTGAGGATAAGTAGTCAATCTTATTCTGTAGCTCCTGAAATGAGAGACCAATATAGTCTGCCTTCACATGGTACGGCTTGTCACTCTCCAATATCTCACGCACATAATTTTTAAACCAATCCTTTTGACTTGTGGGTGTTAGGTGTTCAATTTCTGTCTGTAATCTGTAATTCGTGGTTTTCATTTATTTGCCTCCTGTGGGTGCAATAGTAATATTAAATGGCATCTATGCCAAAAACTCAGATCAGTCCCTCATCACTAAAAGAGTAGTATCCATTCTGTGTAATGATAATATGATCAAGGATGTCAATACCCAGTAGTTTTCCTGCATCTTTTAGTCTTGTTGTGACTTTCTCATCTGCCCTGGATGCAGAGAGTTCACCTGACGGATGGTTATGTGCAAGAATAATACCTACTGCATTGGCAGTGATAGCTGGGTGGAATACTTCTCTTGGATGTACCAGTGACTGATTGATCGTGCCGATACTGACTATATGGGTATCTATGACTCTACTGGCACCATCCAAAAATATAGCGATGAAATGTTCTCTTTTTTTACTGTGATATTCAGCCAAATGAGCATAAGCACTGCTGGCATTGGTAATACGTGGATTATTCTTTAATCTGTGATAACGTGAAGACTCTTCTTTGACACGACCACTTCTACGAGCTAAGGTTCTGCGATGCATTTTTTACCCCTTGTGTGATGTAGCGGTGGTGTTCCAGAACAGTGTGAATTGCCTTGAGCGTTTTGACAGTAGAGATAACCTCTTGTTTGGTCTGTTTTGCAAACAAGATCTCGCCCTTGCGTGTTTCACCATCTTCAATGATATTTTCAAGCGTACCGAGGACTTCTGTACTGTAGTGTTCGAGTATGAAGTGAAGGTTGTGCCAAGTGATCGTCTGAAGATTTTTGATTTGTGTGTGATACATAACAAGGTATCCTTACGCTACTAAAGCCAGTGAGGGCTCTTTTATGTTGGCAATGCGTTCTGCAATATTCCATAAACCTTGATTCACATCTACGTCTTTAGTAATAGAGGTAATTTCTCTGGAAGTAAAACGTCTGCCAGTCTCTTTGTTAACTCCAGAGATATTCCCTCTAAGTAAATTCTCCTGAATAACATTGAGTGTCGTGTAAAGATCATCTTTCTCATCCTCTTCTCTATGAGGAATCAGAAGTTCATTAAGATCAACATCTAAATGATCTTCAAATCTAAGATGTATGGATGCTTTGGCAAATGCTTGTTTCTCTGCTGTTTGTAATTTGATGGATTCAAAACTATGTATCTTCTGTTCCAGGAGAGGTTTGATATTTGTGATGCGTTCTATAGCAGTTGCTACATCATTATCTCTTTCTCCAATATGTTTAATCTTGTAAGACTCAAATACTGAGTCTGCTATCACAAGACCATTGGCACACACAAAGCGGTAAATGCCTGCTGAAATACTAAAAGCAGTAGTTCTATCATGGCTGTTAAACAAAAGCAGTTCTACAGCATTCTCAGAGGGATTTAGTAGGTCATCAAAGTGTCTAAATCTCACAAGATGTCTTTGGTATCCTTCTTTGTCTGTGTCTCTAACATTGGCTTCCTGAACGGAGACAGGATGCCAGCCATATTGTGTGATGTTTGTAATAACATCAATGGTTGGAATGAAGTGATATTTATCTGATACTTCAAAGTGTGGTTCTTCTGTGAAGAGAGCTGGTGCTTGGTTCATTAGTTCTGTATGGGTTAGTGGGTTAATTGCTGACATGTGAATGTCTCCTTATTTTTTACATTTATTAAATTGGTCGGCTACGACAACGATGATGGAAATAACAATCGGGATAATTTCTTTCAATGGAGGCATTTTATGCACCTCTTGGAAAAGGAAAATAATCGGGATTGTTTGCGGGTTTATAGCTTGCTGGCAGTATGTGCAACAAGATAAAAGGGAAATGCATTATAAAAGCGCCTTTGGAACTTTCCTGATGTGATACGAGAATGTGTAAAATGTAGTGTAATCACAGAAGGAAGTGTTGGTGATGTTGAAGGTATTATCCTCACATATATATATGCCGCTTTTTTTCTATTTAGTTCCAAAATATGATAATATATAAACTCACACTTTAGTTATTTTAATTATTTAGAACTAATATAAGACAACTGGTTCTAAAATATGCTAAAATATAAACTATGAGTTTAGAAAAAGAGCTAAAATTAAAACAACTGTATCAATTGTTACCCGAAGGTGTTGTCGCACCAAGTAGATGGCTCTCTGCCAATGGCTATTCTGCACAACTGCTGTATATGTATGTAAAAAACGGATGGCTGATCAAACTTGAAAGAGGAGCCTATATACGACCTGCATCCATACTTGAATGGCAGGGAGCTGTACTGGGACTTCAGAAACTTGCAGAACTTCCTTTTCATGTGGGTGGACTTTCTGCACTGAATATATTGGGGTATGCACACTATTTACCTATAGGGGGAGAGAAAACCATCGCTCTGTATGGAAAGAAAGCACTTCCTGCTTGGATCAGACAAATGGAATCTCCTTCATTCACCTTCCATAAAAAGCCTCTCTTTGGAGATTTGGGATTAAAGAAACAAAGTACATCCATACGAGACTGGCAGATAACCATATCTTCACCCGAAAGAGCTATACTTGAACTTCTGTATCTTGTAGATGACAAAGGCATCACTTTTCAGTTCGTGTCAGAGATATTTGAGTCATTGACAACATTAAGTCCAAGACTTCTCAATGAGTTACTTCAAAACTGTAACAACAGAAAAGTAAAACGGCTGTTCCTCTTCTTTACAAACTACTATAACTTTCCCTGGGCTAAACACATCAGTAAAGAGTTGGATTTAGGAGCAGGAAAATTACAGATAGTAAAAGATGGAAATTATAATAAAACCTATATGATTACAGTACCAAAGGAATTTAATGCTTGACAGTTCAAATATTTACTATAAACAGGTACAGCTACTTTTAGAAGTGCTACCCTTCATCAACAATGAATCCTGCTTTGCACTCAAAGGCGGAACAGCCATCAATATGTTTGTCAGAGATATGCCAAGACTCTCTGTAGACATCGACTTGATGTACCTACCTATCGAAGACAGAACAAGCAGTCTAAGACATATTGCAGAGTCACTTGAACGTATTGCACAAGAGATTGAAAAGAGCCTGAGAGGTTCAAAAGTATACCGACTGGAGCAAAGAGGAGACGGAACACTTTCTAAACTGCAAGTTGAAAAAGATGATGTGCGTATCAAGATAGAGACATCTCCTGTGATGAGAGGAACGGTTAAAGAACCGACTGTTCAAATGGTAAGTCCAAAAGTAGAAGAAGCATTTGGGTTTGCAGAAACATTGGTAGTACATCATGATGATCTCTATGCAGGTAAAATATGTGCTGCACTTGACCGTCAGCATCCAAGAGACTTTTTTGATGTGAGAGGACTACTTGACAATGAAGGTATCAGTGATTCACTTATGGATGTATTTATTGTGTATCTTATTAGCTCCTCTCAACCTATATCCAAACTGTTACAACCTAACCTCATAGACATCAGTCATACCTTTGAAGAACAGTTTGTCGGTATGACCACAGAACCCATAGAGCTAAAACTTTTAACAGATACAAGAGAAGAACTGATAAAACTCCTACACCAGAAATTAACAGAGAAACATAAAACGTTCTTACTTGGATTTAAAAAAGGAAATCCTGACTGGAGTTTACTCCCGTTTGAAAATATTGACCAACTTCCATCAGTTAAATGGAAAATACTGAATCTTGAGAAAATGGATAAAGTGAAACGGGCTGAAGCTTTTGAAAAGTTGGAACGTAGTTTCAATACCACCAACTAAATTGTTATGGGTTCATTATAATCGATAGTAATTGATAAAAAAGTATCACCTAGAGAAACCTTAAGCGAAAAAAGAAAAACTTATAAGTGAAGTATTGTTCGTGTTTAAGGGGTGTGTTGATGGTGGAGAATAACGGGATCGAACCGTCGACCTCTTCGCTGCCAGCGAAGCGCTCTCCCAGCTGAGCTATGGTCCCAAAAGTGATAGAAAGACAGCCCATATACCTATACGGTAGCTGAGCCTGTCGAAGCTATGAACGGTCTGTTATTTCAAGTAAATGATACCCAAATTGTGTTTCTACTGGACCATGCACTACACCTACTTCATCATTAAAAACCACTTTGTCAAACTCTGGTACCATTTGACCTTGACCAAATGTACCTAGGTCTCCACCTTGTGCACCTGATGGACAAGTAGAGTTTTCTTTTGCTGCTTGTTCAAAAGTAATTTCTTTTGCGTTTATTTTTTCTTTTAATTCTTTACAGAGTGCCTCATCACTTACGAGTATATGTCTTGCCGATGCTGATGCCATGTTATTACCTTCTAAATTAAATTTGTATCAAATGTGACTAATTCACCACGTTTGAGTTTGGGTATTATATCGGTCTTTATCTTATCATATCTTTCTTCTTTAAAAGGAACCCGTCCCTTTTAAATTCATCTCACTAAAGCTTTGCCTTAAGGCAAGAAGATAATTATTCAATCATTTCTAATGATACAAACTCTCCTCTCCTCAATTTTGGAATAATATCTTTATGTATTTTATTTCGATAATATGCTTTTTTTTCATAAGGAATATTTCTATTTTGCATTATACTTTTTAACTTTTGCACATAATAAACTTCTAATTGATTTAAAAGCATCTGCTTTAAATCATTCTCATTCATGACTTTAATATTATCATCAACAGATAATCCCATTAATTGGGGGTGCTCCGTTTCTTTATTTAAAAGTAATGTAAATAACCCTTCATATCTTCCAAATGTAGAAATATCCACAGCATTTAAAACCATATCAATCAAATGTGGATTTTCTAGTAAAGTTTTTAATATACTCAATTGGGCTAAATCATCTTTTTTTTCTGAAAAATTATCTCTAGCTTGTGCTACATTGGCTTGTTTCCCAAATAATGCAGGTGCTACCCCAAGTACTGTAGATGCTAAGGGGATGTATGCGTCTTTTATAATCTGACTAAGCCCTTCTAAAAACTGTTTTACTGCCCCAAAAGCTGCCTCTTTAGCTCTAGGATCATTTAAATCATAGCCCTCACATATTTTTTCTATCACAAAAGGTATAAGTGGTTTTGCCTCTCTCAACAAGGTTGCTACTTTTTCACTCTGCCCCTTGGCTATGAGATCAGCAGGGTCTTGTCCATTAGGGAAAAGTACTACCCCTCCATCAAACCCTGCTTTACTTAGCATGTCTGCTGCTTTAAGTGCTGCGGCAATACCTGCTTTATCTCCATCATACGCCAAAATGATTTTAGGCTCACCTTTGCGAAGCATAGGTAAATGTTCCGTAGTTAATGCCGTACCCATCCCTGCAACAGCTTCTGTAAACCCAGCTTGATGAAACATCACAACATCTAAATAGCCTTCACAAACAATGAGCTTTTTATTTTTATAAATACTCTCTTTTGCTAAATGATATCCATATAAAAGTCGTGACTTATTAAAAAGTTTTGTTTGTGGTGAGTTAATATACTTTGCAGGGTGATTAGTAATAGTCCTACCCCCAAATCCTACTATGCCTCCACTTGCTGAGTATATAGGAAAGGTAATACGTTCTACTAAACGTGCATAAAATCCTTGTCCATTTTCGCTTTTAGCAATAATACCTGCTTCCATTGCTTTAGGTAAAGGCAATAATGCACTTTTTAGAAAGGCCATCACTTCTGCCCCAGATGGGACATACCCTATCTCAAATCTTTCTATAGAACTCTGACTCACCCCTCGTTCAAGTAAATAAGACATTGCTGTTTGATTACGATTCAAATGTTTTACATACCACTGTCCTATGGCTTCTAGTACTCGTTTTGCATCAGAGTAATCAGAACTTCCTTTTGTATAAGTCAAAGAAAAATTAAACATATTTGCCAATTTTTCTATGGCTTCAGGATAGGTAAGTTTTTCAAGCTCCATTAAGAACTTAATGCTATCTCCCCCCACGCCACAACCAAAACAATGATAAATCTGTTTACTTGGACTTACAACAAAAGAAGGTGTTTTTTCTCCATGAAAAGGACAATTGGCTTTATAGTTTGCACCTGCTTTTTTAAGCTCAATAAAACTACCTACAACATCTATAATATCAATACTATTTTTCAGGGACTCTATGGAGGAATTATCTATCATAAAGGCATTATATCTAATTCGCTATAATTTATAAACACAATTATTTAAGGACTCTTTTGGAACATATTTTACCTGCGTACGATGATCCACTTTTCAGTATACTACTTATTGTCACCTTGGGTCTTATTATCGCTGTATCCACTTATGGTTGGGGTATGTATCGACAACAAAAAGAAAAAGGTAACCTTCTTAAGTTTCTAGACAAATTTGATTCTTCTGAATGTGCACTTGACACCAATGAAATGCCTTTTGAAATCCATATGCTAAAACCTCTAACTCTCCTTGCTAAAGCATTTGAAAATGCTGGAGAGTTCCATAAAGCTATTTCTATCTATCTTTATCTCATTAAAAATATTTCAGATGAATCTGGAAAATCAGAACTTATGGAACGCTTGGGGAGTACCTATTTACATGCTGGTTTTTTAGAACGGTCTAGAAGTATTTATACAGATATCTTACGTAAAAAACCACGAAATGTAAAAGTCCTATATCAACTAGGTATCGTCTATGAGATGATGCATAAATATAAAAAAGCCCAAGAAATATTACAACCCCTTGATCTCCTCAATGAAGATACCTATGTACTTAAAATGTTTTTAGATTTACTGCAAATACAAGCAAACAAATCTAGCTCTACAGAACACAAAATAATACGATTAAAACATATCTTAAATGAAGAACCAAAACTTTACCGTGAAGTGATATCTGCTTTACTACGACTTGACATTAAAGAAGCATGGGAGGTAATAGACCCCACACGCATAAAAGAGATACTTGACATACTTTGGTTCTTACCCAATTCACAACTCGATTTAGATATAATCCAAGCTAATAACGAGCTTCGTACTCTTTATTATGCAAAAGGATATCTACAAAAACCCTCTAGTAAACCTTGGGAAAGTGGTATTTTTGCATTAGACCTATTGGCGACAGCTAGGCAACATGGGAATGATGAGGGAGAGTTATATTTCTCATACCTTTGTAAGAAATGTAAACAGAGTTTCCCCATGAGCTTTAAACGCTGTCCAAACTGTATGTCCATACACTCTGTGGAAGTTGAGGAAAACATTGGAAAAGCAAGCCCAAAAACAGATTACTCTTTACTCTGATGGTTCTAGTCTAGGAAACCCTGGTCCTGGTGGATATGGTGGAATTTTAGAATATAATGGCAAACGTAAAGAATTTAGTGGTGCAGAGATACATACTACCAACAACCGTATGGAACTTCAAGGTGTTATTGAGGGATTAAAGCTTCTCAAAGAACCTTGTAACGTAGAGGTCATCTCCGATAGCTCCTATGTTGTAAAAGCCATTAATGAATGGCTAGAGGGTTGGGTGCGTAAGAACTTTGCAAAAGTCAAAAATGTTGATTTGTGGAAAGCGTATCTTGACGCTGCAGCACAACACACAGTCAAAGGCACATGGGTTAGAGGGCACAACGGACATCCAGAAAATGAACGTTGTGATGAATTAGCAAGAGATGAAGCAGAACGTATAAAAAAAACGTTATATAAGGATATATAAAATGAACGACTATAGTCACTTAGAGAAAAGATTGGACTATACATTTAAAGACAAGCAATTGATTATTGAGGCTTTAACACACAAAAGTCATAAAAAGCCTTACAATAATGAGCGGCTTGAGTTTTTAGGTGATGCAGTACTTGACCTTATTGTAGGTGAGTATCTTTTTACAAAATTTCCGAAATCAGATGAAGGTATTTTGTCTAAAATACGTGCTTCACTTGTCAATGAAAGTGGATTTACATTACTTGCTAGAAAACTTGACTTAGGTTCCTATATTTATCTCTCCCTTGCGGAAGAAAATAATAAAGGAAGAGACAAACCTTCGCTTTTATCAAATGCTTTTGAAGCCATTATAGGTGCTGTATACCTTGAGTCTGGGTTAGAGACTGCTAAAAACATATCTATCAAGTTACTTGAAGAATCTCATCCTAAAATTGATTTACAATCATTATCAAAAGATTACAAAACAGCTTTACAAGAATTAACACAAGCGACACATGGTGTCACACCTAATTATGAACTACTTGGTTCCTCTGGTCCAGACCATCAAAAAGAATTTGAAATAGCCATTGTCCTTGATAACAAAACTATTGCCTCGGCAAAAGGGAAAAGTAAAAAAGACGCTCAGCAAAAAGCAGCAAAAATAGCACTTAGTGCATTAAAAGTTTTAAAGGAAATAAACAAATGAATACCTTTGGAAAAAAACTCACACTTACAACCTTTGGAGAATCTCACGGAAAAGCCCTAGGATGTATAGTTGATGGAGTACCTGCTGGGCTCACCATAGATGAAAAATTTATTCAATCTGAACTGGATAGGCGTAAACCCGGAAAATCAAAGCTAGAAACGGGACGAAAAGAAGATGATAAGTTTGAAATTCTTTCTGGTGTCTTTGAAGGGTTAAGTACAGGAACACCCATAGCGATGGTTATCTTTAATACTAATCAAAAATCAAAAGACTATGAAAATGTGAAAGACCTCTTTCGTCCAGGACATGCAGACTTTACATATTTTCATAAATACGGACTACGTGACTACCGTGGTGGTGGACGTTCATCTGCTCGTGAAACAGCTGCACGTGTAGCAGGGGGTGCTATAGCCAAACTTATACTAAGAGAGTTAGGGGTAGAGATACAGTCAGGGCTATGTGAAGTAGATGGCATTAAAGGAAATGTACAAGATTTTGCCCATGCACGAACCTCAAAACTTTATGCACTAGATCCAGCCGTAGAAGCTGCTCAAGAACAAGCTATTTTAGATGCCAAAGATACACATGATTCTGTAGGAGGAGTGGTACTCACTACTGCTACAGGGGTTCCTGTAGGATTAGGGGAGCCTCTTTACTACAAACTAGATGCCATTCTTGCTGAAGCCATGATGGGTATCAATGCGGCAAAAGCTGTAGAGATAGGAGATGGTGTAGCAAGTACACATCTTAAAGGTAGTCAAAATAATGATGCTATCACACTTAATGGTTTTACTTCTAATCACTCAGGTGGTATGCTTGGTGGCATTAGTAATGGAGATACGATTATCGTAAAAACCCACTTTAAGCCCACACCTAGTATCTTTCAAGAGCAAGACACCATTACCACCAACAACAAAGAAGTAAAGTGTAATCTAAAAGGTCGTCACGACCCTTGTGTTGCTATACGTGGAGCTGTGGTATGTGAGGCTATGATGGCACTTACTTTAGCGGATATGACTTTACTCAATATGGGTAAAAAAATGGAACATTTAAAAAACATATATAAAGGATAAACAATGAAAAAAATACTCTTAGGCTTAGGTGCCCTTCTCCTGGTAGTTGTTATTTACTACTTTACAATGGGTTCAGAACAAATCACAAAAGAGATTAAAACGCAAATAAACACACAACTTACTGCATTACAAAAAGAAGGATTTTCTATAGAAGAAAGAAAAATCGAAGAACAAAAAGAACATTTTGTAATCTCTTTTGATGACCCTAAAAAAATATCTACTTTTTTATATCAGAAAGGATTACAAATTACAGTAGAAGATGCAGCAATTCTTAAAGGTCTGAAAATAGGTGTAGATACCCATTACTTACCTGATGCATACTCTTCTGTTTCTTTTGACATGTACCCTGTTGCATTACCTAAATTACTTAGCACCTCAACAAATGAAGATGACAAGAAAATTTTGATTGAGATACAAAAAATGTTAGATCAAAAAACTATTCTCACACATATTGCTATTAATAAAATAGGCAATGGTTTTAAAGGCTACATGAATGACATAAACGAAACGATAAAGTCTAAATTGGATGTCAATATACTTTTAAAAGGTCTTCGTTTTGAAGGGGATATCAAAGAAAATACTATCCATAGTGTAAAGCAAAATTTAGAAAAATTTTCTGTATCTGCTTCAGATGAAATGAGAATCACTTTATCTAATGTAAAGAGTGATTATAAAATTACAGGTAAGACGCTTTATGACTACAGAACCCACTATGAAGTAGCTAATATACTTTCAAATATAAATGGACTAAATATTACTATAAAAGACATTGATGTCCTTTCTAACTCTACTGTTACTAATGACATAGCCTCTGGCACCATAAAAACTACTTTTGCCCATATATATATTGAGGATGAAAAAGAACCCTATGATTTAGAAAACTTTATTTTTGAGATGAAGGCATCTAATATTGATATAAGAGCAATGGATACTATGCAGAAAGCTGACCTCACAGATGAAAAAGTAATGAAGGATATCTTAAAACAACTCTTTTCAAAAGGTGTACATTTTGAAATTACTACCTTATCACTCGAGAGTATCGAAAGTGATGGGACCAAAATAGACGGCTTTGAACTTACAGCACAAGTTACACTAGACAAAAACTTTGACATCCAGTCATTGGAAAAGAATCCTCTTTCCGCACTAGAAACTGTAAACGCAGATTTAAAACTTGTCTTCTCTCCTGAATTATATGAGCTCATCGCCGAACAACCCCAAGCGATGATGGCACTTATGATGTTTCAGCCAAAAGATGAAAATGACAAAAAGGTTTACATACTTGAACTGAAGAATGGCCACTTTAGAGTCAATGGAAACCCCATAATGTAATGTAAAAAGGGTTTATTTTTAGTCCAACCCTTTTACTCTAAATGTTTTTCGGTGAATATCACACCTACCATACTTAACTAAAGCCTCTATATGGGCTTTAGTACCATAGCCTTTATGTTTTTCAAATCCATACTCTGGATATTTTGGGGACAAAGCTACTATCTCTCTATCTCTTGTTACTTTAGCCAATATACTAGCAGCAGAGACCTCAGGTACTATGTTATCTGCCTTAATCATAGTTTTGATGTTATCTACGCCAAAAGTACAGTTACCATCAAGTAAATAGTCAACCTCTGGTAAATACTTCTGTATACTAAGTAAACCTCTATGTAAGCACTGAGAGATTCCTAATTCATCCACCTCTTTAGCAGAAAAAGAGACGATACGGTATTTACTATTTACTATAATAAGGGGATACAAAGCCTCACGTTTTTTCTCAGTGAGCTTTTTAGAGTCCATTAACCCCTCAACCTTACCTGTCAATACTACTCCAGCCATAACGAGTGAACCTGCCAATGGTCCTCTTCCTGCTTCGTCTATTCCACACAGAGATTTATTGGTTTTGTTTATTATATTATGTATCATTGTGATGTGCTACCCATATTTCAGACAAGTTCCCCTAAAGATTATGCAGCCGTTTGATATTCTAGCATCTTAAGCTCATAATTGACTGGAGACATATAATCATTCGTAGAATGTAACCTCTGTCTATTA
>Ga0256834_1001574_pt1 | contig 15217 bp, 10 predicted proteins | sample 4281140metaG_FD_190536 | JGI IMG/M metagenome (GOLD analysis project Ga0256834, IMG submission 190536) | Hydrothermal vent microbial communities from East Pacific Rise, Pacific Ocean - 4281-140 | ecosystem: Environmental > Aquatic > Marine > Hydrothermal vents | place: Pacific Ocean: East...
TAAATCGTCCATCAAATTTAATTGATATTTTTTTTGCGAATTACTTAAATCTTGTATTGTTGGTAAATTTTCTTCCACTTCATTTGTAAACGCAACAACTCTATTATCATTTATAATAGCATTATTTGTAATTTTAGTTTTAAGTATAATGCCTTCTAAAGTTTTACATCTACTTAATGCTACATAAGTTTGACCATGCGCAAATGATGCTTCGGCATCTATAATTGCTTTTTCAAAAGTTAAACCTTGACTTTTATGAATGGTAATTGCCCAAGCTAATCGTAACGGAATTTGAGTAAAAGAACCTGCAATTTCTTCCTTAATTTCTTTGGTTTCACTATTTATGGCATAAACTATATTTTCCCATATTTCTGGGGTTGTTTCAATTATCTCATCATCATCTTTACATTTTACCCAAACTTTATCTTTTTCTAATAAAGTAATTGTTCCTATTTTTCCGTTATAATAACGTTTTTCAAAACTACTGTCATTTTTAATAAACATGACTTGTGCGCCAACTTTTAATGGTAATTTGTCTTTTGTCGGATAAGTCTGTTCGTTAAATTTACCTTTTATTTTTGCGGAATAATAACGTTCATTTAATGAAATTTTGTTTAATTCAGTTTCATTAATCGTATTTGCCCTATTGTTATGTGTGGTTAACGTAATATAACCATCTTTTTGTTTTGGTGTAAATTCTGGTTGAAAACGTTCGTTTAAAATAGCAGCCGATTCATTAGACAATTTATCGTTTCTAACTTCATTTAATATTTTAATAAATTTTTCATCCGCTTGACGATAAATATGTTTTAATTCAATACTTATCGCATTAGATTGTTGAAATGCTTTACTACTAAAAAAATACATGGTTTTATAATGGGCACTCAGCATTTGCCATTCATAAGGTTTTACAACTGGTGAGAGTTGTTGTAAATCGCCAATCATTAAAACTTGAACGCCACCAAAAACCTTATTTCTGTTTTTATAACGTCTTAAAACTTGATCAATACCATCTAACAAATCGGCTCTAACCATAGAAATTTCATCAATAATTAATAAATCTAAAGATCTAATAATATCAATTTTAATCTTACTGAATCTAAATTTAGATTTTTTTTCAACTCCAGGAATAATAGGCCCAAAAGGCATCTGAAAAAAAGAATGAATTGTAACACCTTTTGCATTAATTGCAGCAACTCCTGTTGGTGCAACTACTACTAAACGTTTGTTAGATTCGGTTTTTATTTTATGAAGAAAAGTTGTTTTACCAGTACCTGCTTTTCCTGTTAAAAAGATATTTCTATCGGTTTTTTCTACGAAATCTTGTGCTAATTCTAGTTCTGGGTTTTTAAGAGTTTTAGTTAAGGTTTCACTCACACCGTGACTCAAAGTCACGGTGTGAGTGTCTTGATAATCAACATATTCTAAAGCAATTTTTTTATTAGTTAATTTATTATTTCTTAAATTAGCATAATCTTTTGCTGATGAAAATTCGTAATCAATAGCAGTTTCAACCATTTTGGCTTTAACAGGATTTTGATGAATATAATCAAAACAAACTTGTGGATATTGTTTTTCTGAAATCAAATTAATTGAACTCATTTTATCACTTATAAAAGAAGGAGTATTTCCTTTAAAACAGTTTATACATTCTGCTTTTGTTTTTTCTCTAAATAGTTTACCACTAAATTTTTCTTGTTTATTAATTGCTCTAGTGTAAGAGCGTAACATAATTCCAATAGAATCGTTTATTTTTAAGTTTTTACTCACACCGTGACTTTGAGTCACGGTGTGAGTTTCTTTATTTAGTAATTCTTCTTCCTTAACTAAAACCATTAAATGAAAATGATTTGGCATTAAACACCAAGCAATAATATCTACATAAGGAGATAAATGTGTTTTAATTTTTTCTAAAAAATAGATGTAATTTTCTTGTTTAAAGAAAATTTTTCTTTGGTTATTACCTTGATTGTAGATGTGATATAAATAACCTTTTTCTAGTTGCATTTAATTTATTTTTTATTCCTTTAAAGGAATAAAATTACAAAAATATCTGTTATAAAAACTCACACCGTGACTTTAAGTCACGGTGTGAGTAAAATTTTATTATTCCTTCTTATCATCATCCGTTATATAATAAGCACCACCAACTGTTTTATCAGGTGTGAAAGCACGTTTAAACCAAAGTGGTCTTCTTTCTCCGTTTGGTCCTGGCGCAGGTCTTGTCATGGCTAACCATTCTTTAAATATCTCGTGAGATTTATTAGTATCTACTGCAATATCACCGTATTTTTCATCTGCTCCTGGTTTTTCAATCCTTACACGTTGATGCCAACAATGCATTCCGCTAATTGGATCTGGATGTACAGCATGTGTAATGTTTTGATGTACGCCACCATCTTTCCAAAAAATACGTTTGGAATCTTTATCTTTTGATGCGAATGGTTTGATACCAGAAATAGTACTCATTTTCCAAACTCCTTTTCCATCATTTGAAATATCTACGGTATTCACTGCCCAACGATTTCCGTCTTGATCTTGTGGTTTTTTCCATCTACCAATATGATGTGAACATGCCACAACACCAGGTTTCATAGATTGTGTTACCCAAACTTTATCGATAAAAAAACCAATATCGGTATTCATTTTTACTAAATCACCTGTTTTAAAACCCCATTTTGCGGCATCTTCTGGGTGCATCCATATAGGATTACGATTAGAAATTTCTACCAACCATTTTGCATTACCAGAACGTGAATGAATTAATGTTGGTAATCTAAATGTTGGTACTAAAACGTATTCGCCTTTCGTTTTATCTAATTCATCTAAATGAATGTGTGATTTAATATACGTTGGTGTTGAATATTCTGGCCATTTCCAATCGACCATAGTTTGCGAATAGAATTCGTTTTTACGTGATGGTGTTGGAAAACCAACTACGGCTTTATCATTAACCATTACGCCAATTTTCTTACCGCCTTTAGAAATTACTTTATTAATTGGATCTACTTTTGTTCCTTTTAATTGTTCATCACTTAATGGTGTTTCATTTTTATGGTACGATTCTCCTTTTTCAATTTCGTAAGCACCATATTTTTTCATGTAATTTAACTCGGCAAATTCACCTGTAAACCCATCTTTTTTTGCAGTTTCTGGTAAACCATCTACACGTTCAAAAATGTATTGGTAGTATTCATCAACCGTGATTTTTTCTCCTTTACGGTAAGGTGATTCAAATGTTTTTCTAATTCCCATAGAACCATCTGGATCTATTCGCCATGATAATTCAATCCAAAATTCATCTTCTTCCCAAACTTCACCAGGATTTACTTCGTAAGTATATTGAAATGTTTTACCGTTTCTACGCGCTGCTTCTTTTAAAACAGGTTGTCTAAAGGCAATCCAAGTTCCACCATGTGTTGCATACGAATTAATATCATGTCTTTCAGACGCTAATCCCATTGGTAAAACAAAATCGGCATAAAATGCGGTTTCATTCCATGTTGGTGTTAATGCTGCATGTAATCCGAATTTATCTTCACGTAAGAACATTTCCATCCATGTAAATCCATCAGGATACGTCCAAACAGGATTAAATACACGTGAAAAATACATGTCCATATAACCACGACCTGCTTTTAAGAAATGCGGCAATAATTGACTCATTTCGAAAAATGCTAATGGATATTCTTTAGGAAAATGTAATTCATTCCATACTTTTTGTGGTGCTGGCGGATTTGGTTGTGTAGGCGAGAACTTATTCCAAGAATTTGGAGAAGTTCCACCTTTTGCACCAACTGCTCCAGTTAATACAGTTAAGAAATGTAAACATCTTGCAACTGCCCAACCACCTAAATTAGATGCTCCAGCAGAACGCCAGTTATGTGATGCAAAACGTGTTCCTGCTTCCCCAATTTTAACGGCGATTTCACGAATCATTTCTGCCTTTACTCCTGATTCTTTTTCTGCGAATTCAGGTGTAAATTCTTTGTATTCGTTAATCATTTCTGCGATATAATTTTCGAAAGTAACTTCTTTATCGCTGTGTTTTGCTTGTAAATATTCTTGCCAGTTTGTCCAATTTTCTAAATAATCACGATTGTACAATCCTTCTTCTAAAATGATTAAAGCCATTGCAAGCAAAACTGCTGCTTCAGTTCCTGGATACGAAGGCATCCAATAATCAGACATTGACGCTGTATTAGATAATCTAGGATCCATGGTTGCTAACTTAGCACCTTTCATTTTTCCTTCGATAATACGTTGCGCATGCGGATTAAAATAATGACCTGATTCTAAATGTGCAGAAATTAATAAAATGAATTTTGCTTCTGCATGATCTGGTGATGGTCTATCGTAACCATACCAAATATTATAACCGAATCTTGCTCCTGAAGAACAGATGTTTGTATGCGAATTATGACCGTCAATTCCCCAACCTTGTAAAACCCAATTCATGAATTTTTCGTGTCCTGGACGACCAACTTGATATGCTATTTCGTTTCTTCTATCTTCTTTTATTGCTTTACGGATTCTTGCTGCAATAGTATCTAAAACTTCATCCCAAGAAACGCGTTCCCATTCACCTTCGCCACGTTTTCCTTTTCTTTTTAACGGATAAAGGATTCTATCTGGATCATTTACTTGGTTAATAGTTGCTGGTCCTTTTGCACAGTTTCTACCTCTTGAACCTGGATGTTCTGGATTACCTTCAAACTTAACAACTGTTTGTGTTTCTTTATCAATAAACGCCGTTAAACCACAAGCAGATTCACAATTAAAACAAGTTGTTGGTACAATTTGATAGGTTGTTTTTTTCTTTTTAGGCCATACTTTTGGGTCGTATTCTACCCAATTATCCCATTTTTCTGGTGGTGGAAAGTTCTCGTACATAGACGCAACTTCTTCATCAGAAAACTGACGCATATCGCCATCAAATTCTTGGTATTTTTCTTTGTGCAGATTTGGAATGATTCCTAGTTTTTCTGCGATATTTTCAATGAATGATGGTTTTTTGTAACCCATAATCTTTGTTTTTCTTAGCGACCTTTGCTGTTACTTAGCGATCTTTGCGTTTAAATTAACCGCAAGGTTCGCAAAGTTTTACGCAAGGTTCGCAATGAGTTTATATTTTAATTCTAAATTCAATTAAGCAAGTGGTATTCTTTGTGGTGCTTCAATCCATATTTTTTCTGTCGCATATATTCCGATAAGGACTAATACTGCTGCAATGACCATTGTCATACTACCAAGAGATTCCTCGATTCCTCGGAATGACAGTAATAATAATGGTAAAACGTTTCCTATTAAAACTACAACCAACCAAAATAAATTTTTATAACGACCTTTTGTAATCATGTTTAAAACTGCATGTGCTGCTGTTGATGGATGCGTAATGGTTAATTCGGTTATTAATGAAAATAGATTCACAATTAAAGCTATTATTAAGGTTGTTGTCATTAAACCACTCCAATTTCCTAAATTCATATCTAGAAAAGACGTTTTGCAAAACGTCTCTACGATTATAAATATTGCTGCTCCAGCCATAACGCTATGTACTAACATGTGTAAAGGTAAGGTTGGACTTTGCCAAAAATCTCTTCCTTTTGCTTGTGCGAATAAAAAAGCGGTATAAATGGCTAACATTACTGCGAAAAATGCGGTAATCCACATTAAAATAGTGCTTCCTGTTCTAATTTCGAAGAATGTCATTGCTCCGAAAACGGTTGCTAATAATCCGAAAATTGTAATAATATATCCGCCTTTTACTAACCAAGATTTCCATTGTGGTCTTAAAAGAACGTTTAAAAAACGGTCTGGTCTGTCTAAATCCATTACTAAAAATAATCCTGTTAAAGATAAGAATACTAAAGACAAACCTGCTGACCAAAGTTTTGCAGTATCTGAAACTTCATAACCTAATAACATTGCTAAAAACGGCAATAAAAATGCTCCTGCAGCAATTGCTTTTGTCATTACATAGGCAGAAACTTCCCAACCCCAAAGTATTCCTTTATCTGGAGTATCGTAAACTCTACGTGCTTTTCCGTTAAGGACATCAATATAATTTGGATTTTCGGTTTCTTTTTTATGATATGCAGATTGCATGTCATTATCTAATGTCATTTTTAGTAAGTTGACATCATCGTTGGTATTCATCATTTTTTCTGCATATTTTGCATAATGACCAACACCACGAGCTTGAGAATTCCATAAGAAATCACCTGATTTATCGGTTGCTTCTGGATTTAATGAAGCAAAATCACCATCGATATAAAATAAATTCGGATTTGTACCTTTTTCTGGTTTTCTAACGGTAACTGTTTCTCTTGCTAATAATTGAGAAATTTCTGTATTTGGATTTTCCATATCGCCTGCAATAATAGCGTGTTCTGGACAAACCGTAACACAAGCAGGTTCACGACCAACTTCTATTCTGTGTGCACAATAATTACATTTTGCTGCGGTATTGTTATCTGGATCTATATATAAGGCATCGTAAGGACAGGCTTGCATACAAGATTTACAACCAATACAACGGTTATTATCAAAATCTACAATACCATCTTCACGAGTAAATAATGCTTCTACAGGACAAATCTCCACACAAGGAGCATCTGTACAATGGTTACATCGCATTACTGAAAAAATTCTACGTGTGTTTGGGAATTCCCCTTTTTCGACTTGTTTAACATAAGTTCTGTTAACACCTACTGCGACATCATGTTCACTTTTACATGCAGTAGTACAAGCGTGACAACCAATACATTTTCGGTTATCAATAATAAAACCGTACTTCATTTATGGTTTGATTTTAGTTAGTTTTCAAAGTTAGTTTTATTTATATAAAATGTTGTAACTTTTGTAACTGAAACTATTATTTAGAATGATTTTAAATAAAAAAATTCTATTTTTGTAAAATGAAAATACAAGTGTTGTTATTTGGTATTTTAAAAGATTTAATTGATGAAACTAAATTAAAAATAGATTTAGATAAGTCAATAACTATTTTTGAATTTAAAGAACTTTTAGTTGAAAAGTATTCTAATATTAAATCGTATAATTTTTCTGTTGCTGTAAATGAAGTATATCAGCAAGATACTTATCTTTTAAAAAATGGAGATGTTGTAGCTTTAATTCCACCTGTTTCTGGTGGTTAATTTTTCAAATATTTTCTATCAATATAAAATGTACCAAATGGAATTATGGAAGCAATTAGAATGGTAAAAAACGTTTTATTATTCCATTTTAATTCAGATTTTAAAAGAAATGCTAAAATAATGTACGTTATAAAAAGTACGCCATGTGGCATACCTAGCATTTTTACATAAGACGGATCACTGCCAAAATATTTTATTGGCACAGCAACGAATAATAATAAAAGATAAGAGATTCCTTCTAAAAGACTAATAATTCTGAATATAGTTTTCATTTTTTTAATTTAAAAAGTCAAGGTTTTACTTTAAGTGAAACCTTGACTTATAATATCTTTAATTTATTTTTTTGCAGTTACTTCAAACGTAATATCAAAAAGATCATTTACAAATTTATCTTTTAAATTATCAAAGAATTTTTTTGATTTGTATTTAATTCCAAAATCAGTTCTATCAATTTTAATTGCATTACTTAAAAATGTTACCACACCATCTTTTTCGGTTACTGAAGCAGGAAAAGAAATGCTTTTTGTAATTCCTTTTAAAGTTAAGTTTCCTTCAACTGTTGAAACAATGTCACCTTTTACTACTTTGGTAATTTCGAAAGTTCCTGTTGGAAATTGTTTGGTGTCGAAAAAATCAGGATTTGTTAAGTGACCAACTAATTTACCATAATTTTCATCGGTTTTAGGAATATCTAATACATCAATACTTGCCATATCGAAAGTAAATTTGCCTCCTTTTAAGTTTTTACCATCAAAATTTAATGCTCCTTCTTTTAAGTTTATGGTACCATTATGAGAACCAGATGGTTTATAACCTTTCCAAGTTAATTTTGAAGACATTACTTTATAAGCATTGTTTGCTGTTGTTTTTACAACTTCTTTTGCTGCTTTTGTTTCTGTTTTTTTAGATTTATCTTCTTTACATGAAGTGAAAAATAAAACTACACTAAGTACTAATATTACTTTTTTCATTTTAATCGTTTTTTAGTTAGGCTACAAAGATAATTATTTAGAATGAGTTTAAATTAAAAAATCTTGTTAAAATAAAAACCCTGCTAAAGTTTAAAACTTTAGCAGGGTTTTTTTCGATTTTTCTTAAATTTTTTCTTTACAAAAAGAATCTAATTTTCAAATTCTTTCATTAATTCTTCAACTTTATCGCCTGTAACAGTTTCAACTTTTACATCTTTTTTACCATTAATAGTTGTTGTTGTAATTACTGTAGCGTTTTTTTCGCCTTCTTCTTTTTTAATTAAAACTTTAACTGTTTTGTCTATGTTTTTATCAGAATTTACAGTGTGATTTTCAGCAATCAATTTAACTTCTTTATGCATTTCAACTTTAGTTGTATGTGCATCAGAATGACCACCTAAAATTGGAGCAATAACTAAACCGATAAGACAAGTAAGTTTAATTAAGATATTCATTGATGGTCCAGAAGTATCTTTAAAAGGATCACCAACAGTATCACCAGTAATTGCTGCTTCGTGAGCTGCAGAACCTTTATGAGTCATCTCGCCATTAATCATAACGCCTGCTTCAAAAGATTTTTTTGCATTATCCCAAGCACCACCAGCATTATTTTGGAATATTGCCCAAAGCACACCAGAAACTGTAACACCAGCCATATAACCACCTAACATTTCTGCAATCATTAATTTATCCATACCAAAAATCATTGGTAAAAATGTAATAACTAATGGAAAACCGATAGTTAATAAACCTGGTAACATCATTTCTCTTAATGATGCTTTTGTAGAAATCTCTACACATTTATCATATTCTGGTTTCCCAGTTCCTTCCATAATTCCTGGAATTTCTTTGAATTGTCTTCTTACTTCGTAAACCATTTCCATTGCTGCTTTACCAACGGCATTCATTGCTAATGCAGAGAATACAACAGGAACCATTCCACCAATAAATAACATTGCTAAAACTGGAGCTTTAAAAATGTTGATTCCATCAATACCTGTAAAAGTAACATAAGCAGCAAATAATGCTAAAGATGTTAATGCTGCAGAAGCAATTGCAAAACCTTTACCTGTTGCAGCAGTTGTATTACCAACAGCATCTAATATGTCTGTACGTTCTCTTACGATATCATCTTGATTACTCATTTCAGCAATTCCACCTGCATTATCTGCAATTGGTCCAAAAGCATCAATCGCTAATTGCATTGCTGTAGTTGCCATCATTGCTGATGCTGCCATTGCAACACCATAAAATCCTGCTAAAGCATAAGATGACCAAATTGCAGCAGCAAATAAAATTACTGTTGGAAATGTTGAAATCATACCAGTTGCTAAACCTGCAATAATATTTGTTCCTGCACCTGTAGCAGATTTTTGAACGATATTTAAAATTGGTTTTTTACCTAAACCTGTATAATATTCAGTTACTGCCGAAATAACAGCACCAACTACTAAACCTACTAGTGTTGCATAAAACACTCGCATTGCAGTAATATCTATTAATCCTTCACCAAAGAAGTTCATTTTCATAGTTTCTGGTAACATCCATATTACTAAAACGTAACATGCTATTGCAACTAAAACAATTGCAAACCAGTTACCTTTATTTAATGCTGCCATAACTTGAGCTTCTTTTGCGTCGTTAGATTTAATACCAACTAACATTGTACCTAATAAAGAAATGATGATTCCAACACCAGCAATTGACATTGGTAATAAAATAGGACCGATTCCGCCAAAAGCATCTTGAATACTTCCGCCCATATCTTTAATAATATAATTACCAAGCACCATTGCTGCTAATACAGTTGCTACGTAAGAACCAAATAAATCTGCTCCCATACCTGCAACATCACCAACATTATCACCAACATTATCAGCAATTGTTGCTGGATTTCTTGGATCATCTTCAGGAATACCTGCTTCAACTTTACCAACTAAATCTGCACCAACATCTGCTGCTTTTGTATAAATTCCACCACCAACTCTTGCGAATAAAGCAATAGATTCTGCTCCTAAAGAAAAACCCGCTAAGGTTTCTAATATTTTTGTCATATCTGCAACGTTTGTCCAACCTTCTGGCATAAACATTTTGAAGAAAAAAATGAAAAACGCTGTCAAACCTAAAACTGCTAAACCAGCAACTCCTAATCCCATTACAGTTCCGCCACCAAAAGATACTTTTAAAGCGTTTGGCAAACTAGTTTTTGCTGCTTGTGTAGTTCTTACATTAGTTTTAGTTGCTATTTTCATACCCATATTTCCTGCATAAGCAGAAAAAATTGCTCCAAAAATAAAAGCAACCACTATTAATATGTGGGTTGATGGAACTAAATAGGAAACAATTGCCAATAAAACACTAACAACAACTACAAATATTGCTAAAAGTTTATATTCTGCTTTTAAGAATGCCAAAGCACCTTCGTAAATGTGATCAGAAATTTCTTTCATTTTTCCATCACCTGCGTCTTGTTTCATTACCCAAGACTTCTTGATTACCATGTAAATTAAGCCAATTGCAGCTGCAAGTATTGGCATATAAATCATCATTGATTCCATAAATATATTTTAATTAGTTAATTATTTTCATTTTTAAGCGGTTGCAAAAGTAGTGAAACTTAATAAGATAACAAAACCTCAAATTTATTTAATTTGAGGTTTTGTAGTATTGTTGTCCGACAAAAGACATAAGACCGCTTCGCTTTAAGACTTAAGACATAAGACTAACCGTAACTAATTGATAATATAGTCTTAAAAACCACATGTGTTTTTCATTGAAAAATAATTCGTTTTATTAAAAACCAAGATGTGGTTTAATAAATATAGAATTGCCTCTATTATTCGGTTTCATTGTTTGTCTATAATTTTCATCGAACAATATTAAATACAAAAAAACACAGATTACACAGATCTTGACTTCTTAATCTAATCGTTTTAATAATCTGTATAATCCGTGAAATCTGTGTTTCTTTTAACTACATGAAATTATTCTGTCTTTTCTTCTAAAATATCAAAAAATTGATCTAATTTAGGTAAAATAATAATTCTTGTTCTTCTGTTTCTTGCTCTACCTGATGCAGTGTCATTAGATTCTAAAGGTAAAAATTCACTTCGACCTGAAGCAACTAAACGTTTTGGATCAATATTATAATCGTTTTGTAAAACACGTAAGACTGCGGTTGCTCTTTTTGTAGATAAATCCCAATTGTCTTTCATGCAAGAAGTATTAATACCTACATTATCTGTATGACCTTCTACCATAACTTCCATATCTGGTCTGCTAGAAATTACTGTTGCTACTTTACCTAGAATTTCTTTTGCTCTTGCTGACACAACCGAACCACCACTATTAAATAATAATTTATCCGATAAAGAAATATAAACAACTGTTTTTTCTACGTCAACTATAATATCTTCGTCTTGAATACCATTTGCTAATTGTTTTGTTAACTGAAATTTGATAGCTAAATTTAAGGAATCCTTTCTAGTCATTGCATCTCTAACACCATTAATATATTTATCTTTTGCACTTAATTGCGCAACAATTTCTTTCATATTATCAGAACCTGATTGCGTTAATACCGTTAAATTATCAATTTGTTGTACTGAATTTTCGTTTTGTTTTTCTAATCTTGAAATTTGTCTATTTAACAAAGCAATTTGATCATTTAAGGAATCTACTCTACTTGAACTGCCTGTTTTATCTAATAAACAATTTTGTAAATTTGCTTTTACATTAACTAATTCTTGACTTCGAGTATCATACCTAGATTGTAGGTCTGCGAATTCTTTTTTAGAAACACAAGAACTTAAAGTGATTAATATTATTAATACGAGTAATTTCTTCATAATAAATGTAATTTTGATGATTTTAATAGCAAATTTAACATAATTGCTCGGAATAATAACTAACTATCTTACTTTTTAGTGTGCTTTAACAATTATTTAATAGTTTTGTATTAGAAATAAATTCATTTTCATGAAAAATTTTATTTTAACCGTAATAATTATTTCTTTTATTTCATGTAAAAAAAATGATTACAAAACCATTATCGGAAATGCGTTTGGTACCACATATCATATTAAGATAAAGGATACTTCCAATAAAAATTGGAATTTTACAATAGATAGTTTAGTAAATTCGGTTAATAAATCGCTTTCTACTTATATAAAAGATTCCGATATTTCGAAAATCAACAAAGGTGACACAACGATTATTGTTGATGAAAAATTTAAAGAAGTTTTTAATAAATCTATGCGAATTTTCAAAGAAACCAATGGTGTTTTTGATCCAACAATTGGGGTTTTAGTGAATGCTTGGGATTTTGGTCCTGAAAAAAAATTGAAGAATTTAGATTCGGTTGTTATTAAAAATTTAATGCAACAGGTAGGATTTAATAAAGTAAAAATTTTTTTCGATAAGGTTATTAAAGAAAACCCAGAAACTTATTTAGATTTTAATGCTATTGCAAAAGGTTATGGTATTGATATTATTGGTAGATTTTTGGAAAAGAATAAGATTACTAATTATATGATTGAATTAGGTGGCGAATTAAGAGTTAGAGGAAAAAACCCAAAAGATAAAAATTGGTCTATTCAGATTGAAAATCCGAATTTTGATGGTACACAATCTGGTAATAAAATAGTTAGTTTAGATAATGAATCTATGGCAACTTCAGGAACTTACAGAAAATTTAAAGTTGACGAAAACGGAAACCGCTACGCACATATTTTAAACACCAAAACTGGTTACCCAAGTAAAAGCAATTTGTTAAGTGCTTCGGTTATAGCCTCTTTAGATTGCGCAGATGTGGATGCTTATGCGACCGCTTTAATGGCTTTTGGCTTAGAAAAAAGTAAAGAGTTTTTAAAAAAACATAAAGAACTAAAGGTCTTTTTAATTTACGTGGATAAAAATGGAGGTTTACAGACTTATCAAACTTCTAATTTCTAAGAAAACCGTTCATCATTATATAAAAACCGTTTGTCATATTTATTTAAAAACAACGTTGATGTTACCATATCTTTGAACTATAATTTAAAAACTAAAATAGATATGATACGTTTAATAACAGCATTAATTATTACTTTATTGGTATTTGTAACTACGGCTTTTTCTCAAAACACAGCAATAACTGGCGATTGGTACGGACAATTAGATATTCAAGGAACAAAATTAAAAATAAATTTTCATGTTTCTGAAAAAGGTGGTATTTATACAACTACTATGGATTCGCCAGATCAAGGAGCAATGGGCATTCCAACTGCAAGTACAAACGTTACAAATAATACTTTAGAAGTAAATTTACAAGGTGTTAGTTTTATAGGCGAATTAAAAAAAGATAAAATTGATGGAATTTTCAATCAAAACGGAATGTCAATACCATTAATATTATCTAAAACTCCAATAGTTTCAGAAAAACCAAAAGCAAAACCACAAGAACCTAAAAAACCGTATAATTATATTTCGGAAGAAATTACATTTGTAAACAAACAAGCAAATAACATAAAATTAGCAGGCACTTTAACTTTGCCTAAACATGTTAAAAAACCAGCAGTTGCCATTTTAATAACTGGTTCTGGCCCACAAAATAGAAATTCAGAAATTTTAGGACATCAACCATTTTTAGTATTATCCGATTATTTAACCAATAACGGAATAGCAGTTTTACGTTATGATGATCGTGGAGTTGCAGATTCCGAAGGAACACAAGAAGGAAAAACTTCAGTAGATTTTGCAACCGATGTAGATGCTGCAATAACATACTTAAAAACAAGAAAAGATATAAACACCAAAAAAATTGGTTTAATTGGTCATAGCGAAGGCGGTTTTATAGCACCAATGATTGCCTCTAAAAATAAAGAAATAGCATTTATTGTATTATTAGCAGGCACTGGAGTTGATGGTGGTTTAATTTTAAGAACTCAAGAAAGAAGAGCAAATGAACTAAGTGGTGCTACTAAAGACGCTTTAGATTATAAAGAGCGTTTAGGTAAAAAAATGCACGATATTGTTAATTCAAGTAATAATAGTAAAGAAGTAACCGAAAACCTGAAAACATTTTTTACAGATTTCAGAAAAAATAATACTGAAACATACACTAATTATATTACCGATGACATGGTAAATATAATGGTTAATGCGTATAATAATTGGCACATTTATTTTATAAAAACAGATCCAGCACAGTTTTTAGAAAAAACAAATTGCCCAGTTTTAGCATTAAATGGTTCTAAAGATTTTCAAGTATTACCAAAATTAAACCTTAGCGGAATAAAAAGTGCGTTAAAGCACAATAAAGATGTTACTACAATAGAATTAGAAGGTTTAAACCATTTATTCCAAAAATGTAAAACAGGTGCTTTAAGCGAATATGCACAATTAGAAGAAACGTTTAATGAAGACGCAATGAAAATAATTACAAATTGGATTAATAAACGATTTTAAAAACACCGTGACTCAAAGTCACGGTGAGACTAAAAAACAGATTCTTATGACAAAATATAACAAAACACAATACGGAATTTTTATGAATGTCTTATTTATAATTCTGATACCTTTTCTAATTTATTCTAGTTATTATCAAACTGGTTCAAAACCAATACCAATGTTGGTTACCATAATTATTTCGTTATTATTTTTAGCAATAATATTAATGTTTTACAAATTAAACATAACTATAAAATACGAAACAATTGAAGTTAAATTTGGCATTGGTGTGATATCAAAATCGGTTAAATTACAAGATATAGATTTGAGTACTATAAAAAATATTAAAATGCCATGGTATTATGGTATCGGAATTCAGGGGCGACGCATTAAACTTTTTTGATATTGATAATCAATATATTATATTTTATCTAAAATAGTTTAGTACATGACAAAAACATAACTTACTGATTATTAATAAATTAAACGTTAAATAATTAGTTTAAAACATTGATATTCAGCATATTAGCAGAATAATTTCAAAGATTTTACTAATGCAAAATACCAATGTTAATCCCAAAAGTACTGAATTAATATCAATTTTAGACACACAATTTAAAGGAAAATTAAATTTAGCAAGAGTGAAACTCATTGCTA
>Ga0256834_1001575_pt1 | contig 15209 bp, 20 predicted proteins | sample 4281140metaG_FD_190536 | JGI IMG/M metagenome (GOLD analysis project Ga0256834, IMG submission 190536) | Hydrothermal vent microbial communities from East Pacific Rise, Pacific Ocean - 4281-140 | ecosystem: Environmental > Aquatic > Marine > Hydrothermal vents | place: Pacific Ocean: East...
TTATGACCTCCTCGGCCCTCTTCTCCTTTCCGAGGATTTTTCCAGCTAAGAGGAGCGACTTGAAGAAGACCGGGTCTGTGAAGTTCTTCAGCGTTCCGTAGCTGAGGACCACGACAGGGATTCCCGTCTTTTCCTGAACTTCATCGGCGGTCTGCCTGCTCACGAAGACCATGAAGATGACCTGCGGGTGGACCTTAATCAGGGCCTCCATGTCAGGGAGCTTTCCGGGACCGCCTGGCCCGATGACCGGCAGTTTGAGAAGCTCGGGATGGGCCAGTATGTATGGCCTCCCGTAGGGGAAGCGCTTCTCGAACTCCTCGATTCCGACGACGTCTTTGGTGGCGTTGAGGTAGACGAGGATTCTCAAAGCTCCCGGTCCAACGGCAACGACCCTTGTTACGTTTGCCGGAACCTTCACGGTTCTTCCGAGCATGTCGGTGACGGTGATGTACTTCTGTGCTTCAGCGGGCGTCGAAGAGGAAACAGTGGAAGTTGCAGTCTTTGTCGGGGAAGTGCTCGCACCAGAGCCGCTGCCTATACATCCGGCCATTGAAACGGCCAGAAGGACTATGAAAACGGCCAAAACTTTCCTCCAGTCAAACCTCATCTCCCTTCACCTCAACTATTCCCCTACCTATAACGGCGTAGTATTTCTCCCCGGCGCATTTCAGGCAGAACGGTTTTCCGTTCCGGTAAACAATCCGGCTCGCCATTGCAAGCTCGTTGCACCTTGAACAGCGGACGCTCTCAAAAATCGGGGCAGGCTCTATGGGCCTAACCTTCACGCGCTCTACTTTGAACTCATCCTTTGGAAGCCGCAACATCTTGTAGGCGATTTCCTCCCAGAGTTCCCAGAGGCGCTTTCTCTCCTCGGGGGTTCCCCTGCGCTCCTTCACCACCTTGTCGAACAGCTCAACGGCCTCGGGAGGGTAATACTTCCGGAGCCTCTCACCGTCGGCGTAAACCCTGACGCCGGTCCAGTCCGAGCGCTTAACGAGTGTGAGCGCCGTTTTACCGAGGTCGAGGTATATCAGCGAGTTGTTGCCGAGGGTGCAGCCCGTCGTTACCTGAACGCCGTCGGCAAAGCAGCTGTTGCTCTCAACTATTGCAAGGATTCTTTCATCAACGCTTCCCTCGTAGTCAAGCCGTCCCACCCCGAGTTCCTCCATCGCTATAATCGAGGCCCTTATCCCGAGCGCGAGGTAGGGACAGACGTGCCCGTGAAACTCCCTAGCGTAGCGCAGGATTCCCTCGTAATCCCTGGCCTCAACAAGACTGTTGAGGGTCAGCATCGTATCACCAACTTCAAAAGAGGTAGCACGCTTTTAACGGTTTTGGTTCATATGTTTGCACACACACAAAATTTAAAGGTGAAGTGTCATTCATAATTTTTGGTGGGCTAAAATGAGGGTAGCTGTTCCAGTCGAGGAGCCGTCTTTCAACTCCAAGGTGTCAGAGCACTTTGGAAAGGCTAAATACGTTGCGGTGTTCCTCGTAACGGGAAGAAAGCTCAGCGGGGCCGAATTGATAGAACTTCCTGAGGGGCACACTCCGGGTGAACTGCCAGCCCTCCTCAAAGAAAAGTGCGTTGACGTGCTGCTCGCCAACAGGGTCGGAGGGAGGGCGCTCTCGCACTTTCAAGCCCTTGGAATCAAGGTAATCACTGGAGCAGAGGGACGTGCAATTGACGTAGTTAGGTTGTTCTTAAAGTCCATAGAAAGCACCGAATCTTAAGACTACCGATGTTCAGGGGTAGGGTTTTCAACCTTAGACTCAAGAAATATTTAAATTTTCTCATATGATACAACTTTGGTGAAAAAACATGAAGGTCGGCGTTAAGGATTTCGCTCCCAGCTGGTTCGCGAGCGTTATGGGCACTGGCGCACTGGCTTTGGTAAGTCTTGCCTACTCCCAGAGGCTTTATCTGCTAAAGGAAATCGCCGTAACATTAACGTATCTGAATACCGCGCTCTTTTTGATTCTCCTGGTTCCTTGGAGCATTAGGTGGATTAAATACCGAGAAAACGCTCTCAGCGACCTCAGGCATCCAGTTATAAGCCACTTCTATGGAACGATAGCCGTCGCGATGCTAGTTCTGTCAGCAGATTACCTCTTCATAGTTAAGAACGTGATTACCGCAAAGGCTTTCTGGTTCGTGGGAACGACCCTCACGGTTTTCTTTGCCCTGCTAATTCCATATATAATGTTCGTTGAGAAGGAGGTGGACATAAAGGCGGTGACACCTGCGTGGTTTATACCTCCAGTTGGACTGATAGTGATACCCCTGAGCGGCTCAAGGATAGCCGTCATGTACTCCGGAACGGTTAGGGAAGTCCTGTATGCGGTGAACTACTTTGCATGGGGTTCGGGCTTTTTCCTGTATCTGGCGCTGTTCTCAATAGTCATGTACAGGTTCATAAGGCACGAGCCCATGCCATGCGGGATGGCCCCGGCAATATGGATAAACCTCGGTCCTATTGGGGCGGGAACATCAACCCTGTACTCCCTAATCAGTGCCAGCACCTTCCTCAGAGTTAAGGAGCCATTCTTTGCTTTCGGGCTGATATTCTGGGGCTTCGGCGTGTGGTGGCTGATAATGGCAGTTGTGATGACGCTCCACTACATCAGGAGGCTCAATCTCCCCTACAGCCTCGCATGGTGGGCCTTTATCTTCCCTCTGGGCGCATACGTTAGCGCCACCCACAACGTGGGTAAAACACTTGGAATCGGGGCAATAGATGCCTTTGGATTCGCACTCTACTGGCTTCTCCTCTCCCTCTGGGTGATTACAGGGTTCAAAACGATAAGATACGTGCTACTCAAATGAAAGAGAATCAGGAAACAGAGGGGGTTCCCTCCTCAAGAACCCTGCACTTCCAGAGGCCGGCGATTTTTCTCCACATTTTAACGTAGCCAACCAAGAACGGTATTTGAACTATGGGAGTTATCGCGGGGGGTATTGCCATCATTCCCATTCCGGCCGCGAGGGCTATTGCCATGGCAGTTCCCTCGTTCTTTCCTACCGAGGTAAACGTCATCGCCATGTGGTCCCTGTAAGAGATTCCAAGTGCCCTGTTGAGGAGCGTCATAAAGGTCAGCGACACTGTGTAGTAAACAACAAGCGGAAGCAGGGCGAGGCCCACGATTTCAGGCTTGCCTGCTATGACTCTGGCCTTTTCCATGAATATTAGAAAGACTATCGCGTACATGCCGAGGAGGGAAACCGCCGGAAAGGCGGGTCGGATTCTGAGGAATCCCTCCGAACCCATACGGGAGATTAGGTAGTGCCTTGTTGCTACACCGAGCACCATTGGAACTATGACCACTATCAGGATTGTCTTAACGAGCAACCAGGCGGATATTGGGACATGGTAGCTTGCCGCGAAGACCTTTAGCCAGCCGGGCACGGTTACGATTGCCAGCGTGAAGCTGAGGGCCACGATTATCGTCGCCAGCTCAAGGTTGCCCTTGGTAAACCCCGTGTACGCTATGCTCATCGAGGAGCACGGCACGACAACTGCGAGCAGAAGACCGAGCACAAGCAGGTGGTTCATTGGATGGAACGAGTTTACCAGGAGAACCGAGGCATACATTATCAGGGGGGACAGCACGAGCCCCATGAAGAGGGCTATTGTGAGTTGCTTCCAGAGTTTAGCACTGTTCTTAAGCTCCCCCACGCGGAGGTTAATCATCATGGGATAAATCATGCTTATAACGACGAGCATGTTGAGGGTTTTAAGCGTTTCATGGTAAGGTTTTAGGTTCGCGTGCACCCCAACGTAAAAGCCGGCTATCATAGAGAGCGTAACGTAAAGGGGAAGGTACCTGTCGAGATGGTTCTTGAGCCTCAACCAGTCCATAAAAATCACCCTCCTGCCTTTATGATGAGAACCGGTTTAGACGTCTCCTTCAGAACTCTCATTGTTGTTGAACCGAGGAGCTCCCTGGAGAACCCAAGCCGACCGTGACTCGGAAGGAAGATAAGGGAAACATCCTCCTCATTCGCGACGTTGACTATCTCCTTCCAGGGAACCCCAACCCTGACCAGAACTTTCACCTTCGCCGTTCTGAAGGCCCTCTTCAGTCTCTCCCGCTCGGTTTCGAGTCGCCTCTCCGCGAGTTCCACGAGCTCCCGTTCGACGTCATCAACCGTAACCTCCCCTTTCTCAAATTCGGAGATGTCCTCCAGCACCTCAACTCTGTCCTCCTCAACGACGTGGAGTAGAACCACTTCCCCCACGGGGAGCTCGTTTCTTCTCTCAAACGCGAGCACCGCACCCTCATAGCCGGGGCTGAAATCAGTCGGCACGAGCACCTTCCTCAACATCTATCTCACCTGATATATCTTTCATTTTAGATATTTTTCATGTGTTAGGTAAACCTAACGCTTTTTAAAGGTTTCTGGTCAGATTCGTCCAGAACTATTGGTTGAAAACATATACATATGAAAAATTTTTTAAATTTAGTCGAACACCCTCAGTTGGGGGTGGAAGAATGTCAGAAGGAGAAGCTCCCATCGTTGGAAAGGACGCCCTGGGACGTCCGGTTAAGGACCTGAGCGTTATTCCCTGGTGGGGAATAGACAGGCGGGAAATCGAATGGTACCCTAAGATACACTATGAGAACTGCGCCGGTTGCGGGATATGCTTCATAACCTGCGGGAGAAGGGTGTTCGACTGGGACAGGGAGAAAGGCAGACCCATAGTTGCAATGCCCTACAACTGCATGGTGGGCTGTTCAACCTGCGCGACCCTCTGTCCGTGCAACGCAATAGAGTTCCCACCAAAGGAGTACGTTAAAAAGCTTGTCATTGAAAACGGGATTATAAGAAAAGCCTTTGAGATTACAAAACCCCTTACAAAGAGGGAAAGCGAACCAACGGGAACGGAGAGTGTATTCAACCCATAGACACAATGAGCGTTTTGACCGCAATTACGTACATTATAACCCCTATCACCTTTTTTACCTGCTCAGAGCTCATCCTGAAGTGCATCAGGTGGGTTCCAATCCACCCACCGGCTATGGCTGGCACAGCCACCCAGAGAAGTAGCTCCCAGCTGAGAACACCCATTCTCCAGTACGTGAGAAAGCCGCTGAGGGACGAGAAGAAGACAACCAAGGCGGTCGTTGCGGCAACCTTCTTGGGCTCGTAACCGAGCATTATCAGGGCAGGACTTATGATTCCACCACCGCCCACCCCCAGAAGACCCCCAAGAAAACCTGCAACACCCCCTATAATCGAGCCCTCCAGCACATGATTCCCGCCTGTGCCACCCCTCCTCGGTTTAAAGAAAATCATCATCGTGCCTGAGTAAAGCAGAAAGGCAACAAAAATCCAGAGAACATAGGTTCTGGGAATAAACCTGCCGGAGTACGCACCAAGGGGTGCCATAACCGTTGCAACGATTAGAATGGGAAGTCCAAAGCGGTGGTCAAGTTTTCCGTGTCTCAGGTTTTTCAAGGTAGCAGACAGCATTGAGAGCGTGTTTATGAAAAGACCTGCCGGCTTTGCCTCCATCAGAGGCACTCCAAGCCAACCCATAACGGGAACTATTGCTATCGCCGAACCCACACCCCCTATTGAGAACACCACGCTGAGAACAAACGCGATTAGCGCCAGCTCTGGATAGTTCATTAGGTTCACCTCATTTTCTTTTGCCCCTCAAATAGATGAACACGACTTTATAAATCTTTACGTCGAACTCATTGAACACATTAGACATTTTAGAACCAAAAAACTTTTAAGGAACCCTAATTCTGTGAAAAAAGAAATCAAATGGAGGGAGGTTCATATGGAGAGAATTAAAAACTTCAATCCGGCGTGGTTCGCGAGCGTTATGGGCACCGGGGCCGTTGGCATCGCTTCGTACAGATACTCATCTTACTTGACGTATCTGAAGGATGTCGGACTCGCGCTGACGTATTTAAACGCAGTTCTCTACGCCGTGCTTTTAGTTCCGTGGCTTGCCAGATGGGTGCTCTATCGGGAGGAAGCGCTGAACGACCTCAGACACCCCTCGAAAGGACACTTCTACGGCACAAGCGGAGCAGCTACCATAGTGCTGGCGGCTCAGTTGCTAACGATTATGCACGAGCAAGGGGCCGCTTGGTACCTCTGGCTGTGGGGGCTTGCATTAACGTTTGTATTTGCGTTCTGGATGTCCTACGAGGTTTTCATAGCGGGTGATGTTGACCTGAGGCATCTATCACCGGCTTGGTACATCCCGCCGGTTGCATTGGTTATAATCCCCTTTGGTGCGGTTTTCATGAAGACAACTTCCGGCTACATGCGGGAGTTCGTCACCATAGTGAACTATCTCGGCTGGGGAGCTGGATTTTTCCTCTATTTAATACTCTATGCGGTCGTTACACTGAGGTTTATAAGGCACGAGCTACTCCCACCCCAGATGGCACCCCTGATATGGATGAACTTGGGGCCGATAGGGGCCAGTATAACCGCGCTCTTCGCCCTGCTCAACAACTCCAGCATAGCGGTATCGAAGGACCCCCTCTTCATATTCGCGTTCTTCCTCTGGGGACTCGGTTTCTGGTGGCTGATAATGGCCCTAGCACTGACCATACACTACATTAGAAAAATGGAACTGCCCTACAGTCTCTCATGGTGGGCGTTCATCTTTCCGCTGGGTGCCTTTACCAACGCAAGCATGGATTTAGGGGAGGCGTTCGGTCTGGAGCTTATGAAGCTGTTTGGATACGGACTCCTGTGGGTCCTTCTAATTCTGTGGGTCATCACCCTCGTAAAAACGTTAAAGATGTGCCTCATGAGCCGGTGAGGCACTCGCTCTCTTCCTCTTCCACCCTGATTATAAGCTCAAGGACGCATTCGAGTTTTCTGAGGTCATCAAGTATCGCCTCAAGCCGGGACTTCATTTCCCCCTCGCTCTTCTGAATGAGGGTTTCGACTATCTCCTCAAGCGGTCTGACTTCCCTTTCGAGTATATCCTTCGGCTGGCGGAGGAACTTTTCAAGGAAAGCGGGAACGGCCGTGAAGTACTTGGTTTTACCCTCCCTGCGGCACGTAACAAAGTACTCCCTAACAAGCCGGTTGAGGGAAACCGAAATAGAGGAGCGGCTTAAACCAGTAGCTTTGGCGAGCTCGGTTATCGTCATGGGCTTTTCAGAGAGCAACAGAAGGGCGTAAACCTTCCCATCCGTTGCAGTATAGCCCCACCTAATCATTATACGCTCAACAATCTCAATGAACTTTCTGTGCTCCCCTTTGGCCTTCATCTCAATCCCCTTCTGAAAATTAAAATAAAAGGCTTATAAAAATGTCTGAAACGACCTTGATAAATCGAGCTCACTTGGAGGTCGCTATTATCGCGCCGCCGATAACCGCGAGCCAAGCCCCAATCGTCCAGAACCCCCCATCGAAGGGCATGGTTATGAACGCCAGCACAACGTTCGTCCATCCAACGGCGCTTGGACTCCTTTTGTAGTAAGCCGTTATGATGAACATTATTATGCTCAGAACTACCTCAGTCCAGCCGACCGCTGACACTCCTCCGTAGTGCCATCCGTAGTAGTGCCCCGTTGCCAACACAGTTATGCCGTCAACTAAAATCAACACCGCACCAATCAGGACAAGCCAGACACCGGTTCTTGCAGATGCCATCTCAATCACCTCCGGGTTTTCATTTTACGGTAGGTCCAACTATTATTTAAATTTTTCGGTTATATTTGATATATTAGATATATCAGAAAAAATTAACATAAGCTATCTGTTAATTACATCGAAAACTTTAAACGCATTTTTGCCCGAATTCTAAATGGAGGTGGGAAAAATGGCGGAGAAGGGTAACTCCTCGGGAGGAAACCAGGTTACGACCGCCCTAAAGGCCTTCAAGCTTATCCTCGGCAATCCGATAGCCAGGGCCCTCATTAGACCCACCCTCAAGAAGTACGAAATCAACGGAAGGGAACTCCCTGCCCTCTACTGGGCGCTCAGCATCTACGCCGGCGAGAGCATAAACGCCCCCATGATGGTTCGCTTCCAGGCCGATGTCATAAAGCTCCTTCTAAAGCTTGGAATAAAACTTGCCCACGGAGATGAGGAAGCCGTTAAAGAGGCCCTCCTCAGGGACCCGCACATAAGGCGCGGAATCTGGGTGGTTCTTGAGGGAATAGCGAAGTACGGGGTAACCGTTCCCCAGCGTCTCGCCGGTCCATTCCTGATTGTGTGGAACTTCACCAACATGTGCAACTTCCGCTGCCAGCACTGCTACCAGAGGGCAGACAAACCCCTGCCAAGTGAACTCACCCTCGAGGAAAAGCTCATGCTCGTTGACCAGCTCGACAGAGCTGGAGTTGCGGCCGTCGCGCTGAGCGGCGGCGAGCCAACGATACACCCGCACTTCCTCAGAATTGTCAAAGAACTGTCGAGCAGGGGAATCCACACGTCGGTCGCAACGAACGGCTGGACGTTCGCCAAAAAGGAGGAGCTGGAGAAGGCCGTCAAGGCGGGTATAAAATACGTCGAGGTCAGCATTGATTCCGCGAAACCCGAGAAGCACGACAAGTTCCGCGGGATTCCCGGGGCCTGGGAGCATGCTGTAAAGGCTCTGGAGAACGCGGTAGAGCTCGACCTGAGCCACGGAATGGCAACCATAATGGACAAAGAGACATACCACGAGATAGACGACATACTTGACCTCGCGGAGAGCATAGGCGTGAAGCGCGTCATCTTCTTCAACCTCGTGCCAACGGGGAGGGCAGAGGACATGGTCAAGGTTGACCTGTCTCCAGAGGAGCGCGAGGAGTTCATGAAGGAAGTTTACAAGCAGATGAAGAAGAGGAAGCTCGAGATACTGACGACCGCGCCACAGTACGCGCGCGTTACACTGCTCATGAGCGCGGGAAAGAGCGTTACACCGGCACACTTCTACATCGGTGAGGACAACGCTGTGAAAACGCTTGCCGAGTTTATAGGCGGTTGCGGTGCCGGCAGGATTTACGCCGGCATAGAACCCGACGGGACGGTAGTTCCATGCGTCTTCCTGCCACTTCCGGTCGGGAACGTTAGGAACAAGACGTTCAAGGAGATATGGGAGACGAGCAGAATCTTCAGCATCCTCCGCGACAGGGACAGCTGGGAGGGACAGTGCGGCAGGTGCCCCTACAAGTACATCTGCGGCGGCTGCCGTGCGAGGGCATACCACTACACGCTCGATTTGGCCGGCGACGACCCGGGTTGCATAATCAACAAGCGCCTCTGGCAGGACATCCTCAGGCACGGAAAGCCGAAGGGACTGACCGAGGTCAGCTGGGTCGACGAGAGCGTCGTCCTCCGCGGACCAAGCCTCTACGTACCAAGCTACTACAGGGCCGTTGAAACAATCGGCGAGAAGGCCCTAGGAGGGATAACTGAGGAAGTTCACGCCTGATTTTCTTTTTCTACACTTCCAAACGAGCACTACACCTTCTCCGGAACCGCTGATAATCTGTTTCCACCCTTCAAGGTGCTTCCCAAGGTCGGTAAAGACTTTTTAAGGTGTTACCCCAATACGCTCTCGGTGATACCATGCACGAGTGGGCGCTGGCGGATGCCATAGTTAGAACCGTCCTGAACTACGCCCAGAGGGAGGGGGCAAAGAGAGTAAAGGCCGTCAAGGTCGTTCTCGGCGAACTCCAAGACGTTGCGGAGGACATAGTGAAGTTCGCGATGGAGCAGATGTTCGCGGGAACGATTGCCGAAGGGGCCGAGATAATCTTCGAGGAGGAAGAGGCCGTCTTCAAGTGCCGCAACTGCGGGCACACCTGGAAGCTCAAGGAAGTCAAGGACCAGTTCGACGAGCGCATAAAGGAGGACATCCACTTCATTCCCGAGGTCGTCCACGCGTTTCTTGCCTGTCCGAAGTGCGGGAGCCATGACTTCGAGGTCGTTCAGGGAAGGGGAGTTTACGTTGCCGGGATAATGATTGAGAAGGAGGGAGAGGCATGATTGACCCGCGCGAGATAGCGATAAACGCGAGGCTTGAGAATGTCAAGAGGATAATCCCCGTCGTCAGCGGGAAAGGCGGTGTTGGAAAATCGCTCATCTCGACGACCCTCGCTTTAGCTCTGGCTGAGAAAGGCCATAAAGTCGGCCTGCTCGACCTCGACTTCCACGGGGCAAGCGACCACGTGATTCTCGGCTTCGAGCCGAAGGAGTTCCCGGAGGAGGACAAGGGAGTGGTTCCGCCGACGGTCCACGGGATAAAGTTCATGAGCATCGCCTACTACACCGAGAACAGGCCCACACCGCTCCGCGGGAAGGAAATCAGCGACGCCCTCATCGAGCTCCTCACGATAACCCGCTGGGACGAGCTTGACTACCTCATCATCGACATGCCGCCGGGACTCGGCGACCAGCTCCTCGACGTTCTCCGCTTCCTCAAGAGGGGTGAGTTCCTCGTCGTTGCAACCCCGTCGAAGCTCGCCCTCAACGTCGTGGAAAAGTTAATCCAGCTGCTCCTCGAGGAGAAGCACAGCGTTCTTGGCGTCGTCGAGAACATGAAGCTGAACGACGAGGAAGACGTCAGGAAGCTCGCCGAGCGCTACAACGTCCCGTACCTCATCGGAATACCCTTCTATCCGGACCTCGACGCAAAGGTCGGAAACGTCGAGGAGCTCATGAAGACCGAGTTCGCGGAGAAGGTTAGGGAGCTTGCGGAGAAGCTGTGAGCTCTCTTTTTCCATTCATTTCAGAGGGCGAAACCCCTAAATATTTTCCAAGACACTACACTTCAGGTGGGAGCATGGAAGGTGTAACCCCTGCCACACTTCGAGAGTTCCTCGGCCCGAAACCTGAGCGAGAGCTCCTTCTGCTCGCGGCCATAGAACTGTACCGCGAGGGGAGGCTGAGCCTCGGAAAGGCCGCGGAATTTGCGGGCCTGAGTCTGAGGGAATTCCTTTACGAACTGAGGAAGAGGGACGTCCCAATAAACTACACGAGGGAAGAGGCAGAGGCGGATATAGAGACCGTAGATGGTCTGGAATTGTCGTCTTCTGCCTGTATCTCTTGACCACCATAGATAAAGGAGTGCCGCTTATAATCCTGACTGGAATTCATCGTGTGAATAAAGAACGTTTTTAGAGGCTCCGAGCCGAAACTCCTAAATATCTTCACGCCCTACTTCTTCGGGTGGTGTGTCGTTGCAGGCCAACGTCAACCTCGACGCTCTTCTTGAGAAGATGAAAGCTGAGCTGGAGCGGGTAAAAGAAGCTCCACAAATTGACTTTACTAAAATTAACAACTGCCTAAATATTGCCAAAAAAGCTGCTGAGGAGAGAGACGCGAGAAACTAGAGCATGATGTGGAATTTCATCAAAAGGATGTTGAAAGATTTAAAAGATGGACACTAATAACGACACCTCTTGGGGCGTTAGGTGCTTACCTATTCATCAAATCTATAAACAATCTCAGCGTTTTAATAGTGGCAGTAGCTCTTTCATCATTTTGGTTTACATTCCCCTTCCTTTGGTATGACGCACATCGTAGCTATTCTCAAGCTAAGGCTAAGTTATTGAAAGCACAGAAGCAAGAAAAAGAGCTTCTTGAAGATGTGCAACAAGCCTGTAGTGGAGACGTTTCAAAAATGTTAGCACAGTTTAAAAAATCTTGGAAACAGGCTTATATTGATGTTCTACGGCAACTATTAGCAAAGCAATTTTGGCATTAGCTGAAGGAGATTTTGAGAACGCTGCTTCAAATCTCAAACTCGCTACGAAAGAGTTGAAAGACTTGAACATCCTCGCTTCAAAATTAACAAGAGATCTTTTAGGGTGGAAATCCCAAGAAGTTTTAAAAGATGTTATTGGCCAAGAAGTAGTGCCTAAGCCATTACATGATACTGCCATAATGTTGAAGGCATTAAAATTCGCCGCCCGCGCCTGCGACGCCCTATACCTCGGTGACGTCGAGAAGATGCGTGAACTCCTCAATGAAGCCCGTGAAATGCTCGACGAGCGCGATAAGTTCGTCATCGGCAACGTTAAGTTCTTCAAATACCTCTTTGAGTTCCACTACTTCCTTCTCAAGGCCGTCGTCGAGGCTTACGAGGCCGAAATCGGAGCGGTCGCTAAAACCACTTAGGAGCAGGCGGAGCGCTTCGCAGAGGCGAAGCCAGTTGAAGTGCCCGAGACGGTTGAGAAAGTTACAGTCTCGGCGGAAGAGCCCGAAAAGGAACTCTACCGCGGTGAAGTCCGCTTCAAGATGGGGGCGATGAGTCAGGAGCGCGTCGGAAACCTCGTGATAACGAACAAGAGGCTCAAGCTCACGGGCAAGTACAGGCTTAGGGGCTACGTTGCAACGGTCGCCATAAAGGCCGCTTTGAGAGCGGCTGGAGTTGGTGAAGTTTACGAGGACATTCCGCTGAGCGAGATAAAGTTCCTTCAGCTCAAGAAGGCCCTTCTCGGTGGTTATTACCTTGAGTTCAAGGCAAGGGGCAAGAAGTACACGATTTACACCGACGCCGCCCAGCACATCTACAACCTTCTGAGACAGTACGGTGCTGAGACCGTTTAGGGAAAACTTTTTCTCCTTTCTTTCCAACTTTTGGTCGATGGAAGCGAAGAAGCTTATTCATAATGCTGTAATGAAGTCAGCGGATAAGCATGGGGTTAAGGTAGTTGAAATAATCTTGTTCGGCTCCCGCGCTAGGGGTGATTTCAGAGCCGACAGCGATTGGGACGTTCTCATAGTAACCGCTCATCCTTTAAATTGGGAAGAAAGGCTGGCCTTCACCGGGGAAATACGGAAAACGCTCGCAAAGAAAGGCCTCGCGACGGACATACTCGTCATCTCGAAGGACGAACTTGAGAAAGTGAAAGGTGCCAAAGAGTACATCTACCACTACGCCCTGCGTGAGGGGGTTAAGATATGAGCTGGAGAGACTGGATAAGAAAAGGCCGTGACGACCTAAGACTCGCGGAACTTGCACTCGAAAACGGCATCTTTGACTACGCCGCTTTTCACGCCCAGCAGGCCGTTGAAAAGTTCTTGAAGGCGTTCTTAATCAAACACGGCAAACCCCTTGTTAGAACCCACGATATAGCCTACCTTATCGAGCGGTGCAAGGAGATAGACCCCTCGTTCGAGGAGTTGTACGACCTAAAAGCCCACTACCTCTCGGATTTTGCCGTTGAGGTCAGGTATCCCGGCTACTACTCGGTTCCCGGGGAGCTTGCCGGGGAAGCAATCGAAATCGCACGGAAGGTTCTGAACTTCGTTTTGATGAAACTGGGTGAAAGAAAATGAACCTCGAAGAACTCTTCCAGGGAAAGAAAAGGGTCGTGGTCTGCGGAATCGGGAACGACATCCGGGGGGACGACGCCTTCGGCGTTCTGGTCGCGGAGAGGCTAAAGGAGTTGCTGGACAACCCCGACGTCCTCGTGCTGAACTGCGGGGAGGTTCCGGAGAACTACACTGGGAAGATAGCGAGCTTTAAGCCAGACCTCGTTGTCCTCGTCGATGCCGTTGATTTCGGCGGTGAGGTCGGCGAGTACATCATAGCCGACCCGGAGGGGACGCTCGGGGAGGCAATATCGACGCACGGACTTCCGCTGAAGTTCGTCACCCGGTTCATGAAAACTATGATTAACGCTGAGTTCGTGCTCATCGGCTGTCAGCCGGGCTCAACAGGCCTCTTTCAGGAGCCGAGCGAGCTGATAAAGAAGCGCGCCGAGAGACTGGCGGAACTGCTGGCGGGGATTCTCAACAAGGAATAGTCCCCCACTGAATCCCCCAATATTATTTCAAGTCCAAGCCCCAAAGCTTATAAGCCATGAAACGTACTCACGAGTATGATACTCACGAGTAAGTTCATTGACCGCGAGAGCGAGCTCAAGTTCCTGAGGTCAAGGTACGCCTCGGGGAAGCCAGAACTGATAATCCTCTACGGCCGGAGGAGGATAGGCAAGACGTACCTCCTTCAAAGGTTCCTCTCGGAGGTCGGGGGAGTTTATCTTCTCGCGGAGGAGAGCGAGACCATCTTAGAGGATTTCTCAGAGAGACTGGCGGAGTACTTCAACGACCCGTTCCTGCGGGAGAACCCGCTCCAGAGCTGGAAAGCGTTTTTCACTTACCTCGCGGGAAAAAGCGGGGAGAGGCTCGTCGTGGTGATAGACGAGGTTCAGTACGTGGCTAAGGCCCATAGGGAATTCCTCAGCGTCCTTCAGAAGTACTGGGATTTTCACCTTTCGAAGACGAAGATAATGCTCGTTCTCTGCGGCTCGCTGGTTTCCTTCATGGAGGGCGTTCTTTCAGCCAAATCGCCGATATACGGGCGGAGAACCGGGGCGTGGAAGGTCGAGGAGATGAGCTTTTTTAAGGTCAGGAAGTTCCACCCGCTGAGCACGGAGGAGGCGGTCTATGTCTATTCCGTCTTCGGTGGCGTCCCGCAGTACTGGGCCGACTACAATCCCGAGCTTGACTTCTGGGACAACCTCAGAGTTCTGCTCCTCTCGAAGGGCGCCAAGTACTACGACGAGCCGAAGTACCTCCTCAAGGAGGAGCTCCGCGACGTCTCGCGCTACTTCTCAATCCTCAGGGCAATAGCGCTCGGCTACACCCGCTTCGGGGAGATAGCGGACAAAGCGAGAATAGAGAAGAACTCGCTCGGCAAGTACCTGCTCGTCCTTCAGGAGATGGGCTACGTTACCGAGGAACTGCCCGTAACCGGCGGAAAGCGGGGGCGCTACCGCATAGCGGACAACCTCTTCAACTTCTGGTTCCGCTTCGTCTATCCGCGGAGGAGCGAAATCGAGATGGGGATTGACGTTGCTGACGACATTAAGCGGAACTTCAACGAGTACCTCGGCTTCGTTTTCGAGGAAATTGCGAGGGAGTTCCTCATCGAGCTGAACAGAAGAGGGGAGCTTCCGTTCCGCTTCACAAAAATCGGCCGCTGGTGGAGAAAAGGAGAGGAGATTGATTTGGTCGCTTTGAACGAGCGGGAAAAGAAAGCTATGTTCGTCGAGGTCAAGTGGAAGAAACTGAGCGAAAGGGAAGCGCGGGGAATTCTGAAGGACCTGGAGAGGAAAGCAGAACTCGTTGGGATTGAGGGCTGGGAGAAGAGCTACGGGCTTGTTGCTAAGAGTGTTGAAGGAAAAGAGGAGCTGAGGAAAGAGGTCTTTTTGGTCTGGGATCTAAAGGACTTCGAGAGAATTTAAGGCAAACTATTGATTTCCAATATCTAATATCTCAAATT
>Ga0256834_1001576_pt1 | contig 15205 bp, 23 predicted proteins | sample 4281140metaG_FD_190536 | JGI IMG/M metagenome (GOLD analysis project Ga0256834, IMG submission 190536) | Hydrothermal vent microbial communities from East Pacific Rise, Pacific Ocean - 4281-140 | ecosystem: Environmental > Aquatic > Marine > Hydrothermal vents | place: Pacific Ocean: East...
GCTTCCTTTAAACCTTTTTAACTCTAACGAGTTAAGAAATAAGAACAGTGGAACACCGCAGAAGGGCATAATTGTTTATTGTCTAAACGTTGTCACTAATAGACAATAGACCTGTTCTTTTGTAACCTACTGTTCCAAAAGGATTAACTAGTTCTCGCGTGTCCCGTTTTACAACGTGACCACTTACGTTTTTGCTGATTGTTCTCCCAAGGTCGATAAAATCGTAAGTGGTCACCTTGCTAATACTTTCAACCAAACTCAACCCCTATCGGTGCGGTTGTTGAGGTTTGGGAAAGATATTGAAGGGACACGCGAGAACTAGTTAATTTCGTACATTTGCTTTGCTATCGCGACGCAAAGAACAAAGCCCCGAACAATATCGGGGCTTAAAGTGTTATCGCTCCAAAGAACAATTTTAGGAAATTAAACTTTGGACGATTTTGTTATCCATTGAATCAGGTTTGATACCTTCGTCGAGTTGGATATTTTTTGTAAAAAAATGTTTGGCAAGAAGGGGCAAAGTATTTTCTACTCCTTTTGCTCCAGCTTCATCACCATCAAAAATAAGAGTGACTTGCTCGATACCAATTTCCTGCAGGAGAGTTATTTGCTCTTCTGAAATTGAAGTACCAAAACATGAAACAACAGGAACACCAGCACTATGTAATCTGATCGCAGACCAAAAGCCTTCGACAATTACAATATGCTTTGTACCGTAGTATTTTTTTATAACTCGATTGAGATTGTAAAGAACTAAAGATTTGTAAAAACCTTCGGGCAGTTTGTAGCGCATTTCGTTTTCAGGTACATTTTCATCTACCCAACGTCCAGCGTATGCCACCAGATTATTTTCTTCATTGTGAATCGGAAAAACAATTCTATTTTTCATCATTCCTCGGTTTTGAAACCCTAGCCCAAATTCTGAAATTTGAGATTGAGTTAAACCTCGGTTTTCTAAAAAAGGATGGTTCGGGTTTGGTGTTAGTGAGAATTTAAGCACCTCGTTAATTTTAGGCTCGTTAGAGTCCAATTTTTGCGATTTTTTGGCTAATTGGACACTATCACCGCCAGAAGTCCTATTTTCGCTTCCTGTAGCCTGTGAGGGCGAATTTTTCGAACTAGAAGCACCTGTACCCATAATCTCGATAGCCTTTTCCGCTCCTTTTCGAAAATCAGCGCTATCTTTAGGATTTCCATTTTCTTTAAGAACGATAAAATCTAAAACATTGCCACCTGAACCACAGCCAAAACAGTTAAAAACTTTTTTGCCCGTGTGTACTTTGCATGAGGGTGTTTTTTCATTATGGAAAGGACAAGAAATTGTTTTTTGCTCATTTTTGCCTATGTATGTAATTCCATAAAAATCTAGAACAGATTCAAAGTTAGTGTTATTTTTTACATCGGTGAAGTTTATCCAGTTTTTATTTTTAGTATTCATAATATTTTTTGATAACCTATTTTTATAGAATTGAAAGTTATGTCTTGATGCTCCTGCATCGAGTGATATTCACTTCCAGTTACTACAAAGTGGTCTAGAACAATCAGATCAAAAATATTTAAAGCTCTAATCACTTTTACAGTGAAATTTTTATCAGATTCACTTGGCTTTGTAATTCCTGATGGGTGATTGTGAGCTAATATTACTGCAGACGCATTGTGTTGAAGTGCAAGTTTTGCAATTTCTCTAATAGATACCGTTGCAGTATCTACTGTTCCAATCGCTACTGTTTCCGTTTTGATAAGTTGATGTCTCGTGTTGAGAAAAGAAACTTTAAAAACTTCTTTTTCTAATTCAGCAAGTTCGAGCATGAAATACAAGCCAGCTTCTTTTGTTGAGCCAAATAATTGCCCGTATTTTTTTGCACGTTTTTTCAAAATTGAAAGAGCTTCTACAAGTAAATAATCTTCGTGGTCTATTAATTCTTCCTGCTCATTTTCTCGCAGTTGTACTACATCCGCTATGTGTTGTTCAGCAATTTTCACATCCGTTTCAAATGATGGGCTAACTTCTTTGTTGTCGTTACTCATTTTTATATCTCCTGATATTAAATTGAGAAAGCCAACAAATTGCTGGCTTCCATGTTTGGAAACCAGCGTTAAGCTAGTGAATATATATTACCTTATATTAAAAAAATATCAAAAAATCATATACTTATGTTCATCCGTATAATGTTATTAAAACTTTTTTACTGAATTATATAAATAACTACATAGCTGATTATCCAATCAGTACTTATTTGTAAGAAAGGTAAAGTAATGTTCGAAATCAAAATAATAATAACTACAGTCAAGGTGTCTCTTTGGTTAATAGATTTGTATACAATTGTTTATAATAAAAAGAAAAAACAGAAAAACGTTTTTCTGTTAATTGTAGATTTTGTAAAAATTATATCTAGTATAATCAATGTGTTACAATAGAATATATTGAGTGTGTAAAGGTGTTGTAGCTCTAAATCAGCGACTCGTACCAATGGCAGGCTGGCAAAAGAAACAGTTTATCTGTCTACTGGATTGGTCGTTGATTTAGGCTTATGAGTTTAGATATTAAAAATAAAAGTTATATCGGTGAATACGTGGGATATGGTGGTTCTTCCCAGTTTTTGACTTTGTCGGCTACCGACCGAATGCGACATATTTACATGATAGGGAAGACAGGTAGTGGAAAATCTACCTTGTTAAAAAATCTCATTATTCAAGATATATATCGAGGTGAGGGGGTTTGTGTTATCGACCCTCATGGAGATTTAGCAGAAGATATTTTAGACGCTATTCCAAAAAGTAGGCTCGAACAAGTTATTTATATTGACCCTGCAGATAGAGAAAATCCAATAGGTTTTAATCCCTTTGATTTTAGCAATGATCGAGACAGGTCGCTTGTTGCTTCGTCCCTTATTTCAGCTTTTAAAAATTTATGGTCGGATTCATGGGGGGCAAGAATGGAGTATGTTTTGCTTAATACAATTTCCGCATTGCTCGAAGTTCCAAAATCAAACGGTGCAACTATTTTATGTATTCCGAAAATGCTCACAGATAGACGTTATCGAAATTGAGTAATTAGCCATATCAAAGACCCAAAAGTGAAATCATTTTGAACTGATGAATTTACACAATGAAATGATAGAGAAATTGGAGTTGTTATTAGTCCTATTCTTAACAAAGTTGGTGCGTTTATATCGTCGCCATTGTTACGAAATATTTTAGGTCAGGTTAAAAGTAGTTTTTCAATTCAGTATGCAATGGATAACAAACAGATTTTAATTGTAAACTTATCTAAGGGAAAAATAGGGGAGGATAAAGCAAATCTTCTCGGCTCTTTGATTGTATCGAACTTGCAAGTTGAATCTATGAAGCGGTCATATATTTCAGAAGAAAAGCGAGTTCCATTTTTTGCATACCTTGACGAATTTCAGAACTTTGGGACAGAGGCTTTTGTTTCCATTTTAAGTGAAAGTCGAAAGTATGCTTTTTCATTATGTATCGCTCACCAGTACACTAAACAAATTACTGAATCGGTAAAGTCTGCAGTTATTGGAAACGTGGGAACAATCGTTTTGTTTTCTATCTCGTCGGCTGATGCAGAAATATTTGCTACTGAATTTATACGTTTTCCTGCAGAAAGTTTGGTACGGCTTGGGCTTGGTGAAGCGGTGGTACGACAGTACAAAGGGGGTAAGAATCAAGAGCCTGAAAAAGTAAATTGTTTTGCTCCTGTAGATTTAGAGCATGGTTTAAAAGAGAAAATTATCAAACATTCTAAAATGCGGTTTTGTAAAAGCAGGGAAGTTGTTGAGGGAAAGATTAATAGGTTTTACGGGCAATAACGCAAAACAGGGGGTTTATTCAATCTTATGGACTAATAGAGAGTATTTTATATACTATATTTTTATATATTAACTAAATGATAATTAAAAAGTTTTTATTAAAAACAGATGTTTCTACTTTTGAACTCTTTCTAGAATAGAATGGAGAGGAGTGTTTAAATACAGGCTTACTAGTTAAGGAACACACATAGGAGTTAGTATTGTGAATGACGTTGTTACTGTAATAGAACAGTTAAGAAGCACACCTATAGGGTACTTGGTATTTATCATTGTTATAGGTGTACTAGTAGTTATTGGGCTTGCCCTTTGGGTTGCACTTGTAGCACTAAGAAAATAGGAGCAGGGGGGACAAATGTTAGAATGGATACAAATGCCGTCTAGTTGGGTTAGAAACGAAGGTAGTTACCCACTGAAAAAACTAAGGTGGGTTGGAGAAGATAAGTCTAATAAGACAGCCGCGTTAATGCTGTACATAATTGTATTGCATGATGTAAATAATAGAATTACAACAGTCAAAAAAGAAGTTGGTATTTGCAATTTGAGATATTCTGATTTTCAGAACATATCAGGGCTATCAAGAACTAAAATTTCCGCAGGGTTAAAGATTTTAATTAATGACTTAAAGTTAATTAAAGAAATTGGCGAAGGCAGGAATAATATATATAAAGTTAATAACTTTTTAGATGTTGATTGGGCTGAATTATCTGAAAAAGAGCAGCTACAAAAAGCATGGGCAAAGCTACCAGCTAAAAAATTATACACATCAGGAAAGCTAGATATGTTTCACGGATTTCATTTACGGAAAAGAAGTGAATTAAATGCTTTAAAACTTTATTTACTGCTAGTTGCCCAAAGAGATAGGGCAAAAAATCATGCTTCAATAAGTTACGACACGATCACTAAATACACAGGAATTCAAAGAAAAGATATTAGGCCTGCTCGTTCTATACTGGCAAGCGAAAACTGGATTACTGTACAGAGTGCTCAGAGTGATGTTCACGACTATTCAAAAACAGTTTATGAAATAGCACATATTAAACATTAAAATTAATTTGTTACAATTAGAGCATGGAGGATAAAAAACAGAAAAACAGAAAAACGTTATTTGGACGAAATGAGGCTAAAATCCTCACGTTGCTGCAGCGAGATATTGAAATATTAAAGGCTTTGTATCGCTATCGTTTTTTAAATACTTCTCACCTGTTGATTCTTACGGGTACAAAAAATAGGCAGTCGTTAAATGTCCGACTACGCCAACTATTTGACGCTAAATTCATTGATAGACCAGCCAGCCAAGTATCCCACTGGTACAAGGTAGGGCAGGGCAAAGGTCACATGGTCTATGGTTTGGGGAATGAAGGGGCAAAATTTCTGCAGGAGAATTTAGGCTGGTATGTGCCAAGTACAGGAACACAAACTGAAAAGAACCGACGAGTAAAACCACTTTTTATAGAACATACTTTAGAAATTGCCGATTTTATGATTGCTGTTGAAAGGCATTGCATTGATTCTGAAAATATCCGTTTTATATCTTTCGATGAAATGATTGCAACAGCACCTGAAGGGGTACGAAGAAGAAAGAATTTATCAAAGTGGGCTACAACGGTTCGATGGAATGGTCGAGTTGAAAATATTAATATTGTTCCAGACGCTATTTTTGGAATTCATTTTACCGATAAGCTAGACGGCAGGAATAAAGCGTATTTCTTTTTAGAAGCTGATAGGGGAACAATGCCACTTACTCGAAAAGATTTTAATCAGACTTCATTTTTGCGAAAATTAGAGAGTTATCGAGATACTTATTTAAACGCTCTGCAGACAAAATATTTTGGTGTTAAAAATTTTCGTGTTTTAACGGTGACAACAGGGCAGGATAGGGCGAGTAACCTTGTAGAAGTTTGTAAGCAGAATATAACGGACGTTCCTGCAGGTGTGTTTTTGTTTGCACATCGAGGACAGTTAGAAAATGGTAATCCGTTGAAATTTGAGTGGTTGGATTCAAAAGGGAAAGAAAGAGTTTTAGTGAGTTAATTCAAAAGGAGAAGAAATGAAAAAGTTTTTAAGTTTGTTGGTGCTTATAGGTGGTTTTTCTTTTGTAGCCGTTTCGGCTGATGTGGATATAAAAAACTGTAAGTTAGAAAATCATTGTGTGGTTGATAAACAGTTCACTGTTCAAGTAACAAATATTAGAAAGCGTGGGAAGTTTATATTATTACAGGTTAAATATGGTTTCTTGAAACATGGTTATTCTATTAACTATGAAGGGGCTAGTCTTATAGACAACAAAGGGAATGAAGGGATTATTAAAGGAGAGGTTATAGCTAAAATTAAAGTTAGTAGCAACGATATAGGAGGTTTTAAAAATGTATCGTTTAAATTTAAGGCAAAAGATTTTGAGTGGGGAGATACTTTTGATTTAGAGGTTAAAGCAGATGACCCACATGGTTCAGTTGCTTTTTTTGATTTGAAAGTTAAGTAAGAATTATCCTAAAAAATCATCATTCGATAGATCGTTAGGTGATGGTTGAGTAAAGCTTTTCTTTTTTAGTAAGTTCTGTCGTTTTACTATTTCTTGTTCGGCTTTCTTTCGTGTAGAAATGATGGGGGATTCGTCGAGTAGTTTATCTTCAAGCCGTTTTTTTATTCTCGGTGTAGTAAATTCTGTTTTTGCGTCGAGTGTTCTAAATTGTCCTACCTGCCCTTCTGGTGTCCTCACTGTGGCGAGTCTAGGGTTTTGTGTTCCTATTGCGTCAGCGAACATTTTTTCTTGTTCCTGCAGGCTGTAAGGGTTCCCCCTTTCTTCTAGTATAGGTTTAAATGTTTCACTATAACCTGTAGTGCTTCCTGCTGTTTTACTTAGTCCGTATGCCCTTGATTGGCTGGTTGAGTTTGAAGAAGTAGAACTATTACTAGAACTCTTGAAAGAAGAACTTCCTATACTTTCTGAATCCATGAGAGTTTCTGAATGTAAGATATTATCTGTAAAGTCTCCCTCGGTAATAAGCGTCTGTGAGGATAGCCCTGTTCCTGTAGATTGAGAATTTCCCGACCCCGAAGACGTGCCAAAACTATCAGAGCTTCCAAAAGATTCTCCCGTGCTGGTAGCGTTTGTTTCTCCATAAGTTTTTGTAGTTGAAGCAGAGTTGAGTTTTATAATTTCATGTCCAACGGTGACAGGTTTTAGAGTTGCAGGGTTTATTCTGTGGGGGTTGTATTTCCCCATGTATATTTCTTTTGCTATTTCGTCAGCATCTTTATGATTGAGTTGCCCGAACGATACTTTAAGCCCTGTATTTGCTAGTACAGAACTGTATATTAAATCTCCCTTTTCTTTGAGTTGTTGAAGGTGCTGGTGAGCAAGTACAAGAGACAAACCAAACTTTCTACAACCCACTAACATTTCTTCTACACGTTCGCTTAAAAACTGCTGTGCTTCGTCCATGTATAAGTAGAATCTTTTTGAGGTGCTGGGTGTTCTGCGGATTGCACTTAAATACATATCGTTTACTAAAAGTGTTCCAATTACTCGTGCATTTTCAGGAGATAGATATTCATTCGGTGCAAGGTTTACAAGCACTATATCGCCTTCGTCCATTGCCTTTTTAAAGTTTATTGTATTTTCTTTTTGACCTAAAATATTACGAATTATGGGAGAGGCTAACAGACCTCTAAACCTTCTTTGTGTTGCTTCAAATTCAGCATTAAAGTCACGAGAGTTTTTTAAATGGCTGTCATTCCATGCGGTTGCAAATTCTGGATTACCTAACCCAGTAATTATTTTTTCTCGTGTCTCTCTTTCTTCATAACTCGTTAGGTATCGAGCTTCGGCTATCGTCAGTTCATTATCAGCAAGGGCGTATAAAACACGTTCGAGAGTATCTTTTATAAGTGGTGTTTGAGTTAAGTCCCCTCCTCCCCAAACGTGGCTAATTCCCGAAGCCGTAGAATCTACAACGTTAGGGATTGAATCTTTATTTTTTGCTTTAAGGGGATTAAAACCAAAAGAATTATCTATATCGGAAATATTGAGAAGGTGTATTTTTCGTCGAGCAACAAGATGTTTGTTTAAAGACAGCCATTCAAGTAACTGGTCGTATAGTTCACCGTGAGGATCGAGGAGACATAAACCTTGGTTATTTATAATATCCTGTTTGAGCATGGTATAGAGAAACTGGCTTTTTCCTCTGCCTGTTCCACCAATAACGTGCATGTGTGTAGACCTATCTTGTTCAGATATTTCTAAAATATTGCCGTTCTTTTGTGTTCCAAGTTCCATTCTGTGAAGTATCATACCATAGGGTCAACTTGACTTTAAGTCTTTGATATGTATAATAATATTAGTTCCATTAAATTATAGAAGTGGGTTTCTATTCGGAAATCCACACACTGTAATTTAATGGAGGTGCGTATGGACGCAATGTTACTAGAGTTGGATCAAGATTTAAAAAAGATAAGTGCCAAAGAGATAAAAAGAAATTTAGATAATAAATATAAATTTCCTACTGCAGACGCAGAATTATCAACTGATGCTGTTCTTATTCTTGACGGATTTATTAAATCAGTTAATTTGACTGATGATGAAATTGTTGTTTCTGAGTGGGCTGTATACAAATATAGTTCTATTTCTAAAAACATGAGCAAACAAATTCCTAAACTACTAAGAGTTCAACAAAGCACAGATTTTGTTTTAGGTTTTAAAAATGCTTTCATGGGTGGCACTAATAGAAGTCGTAATCTATTGGCAAAAAATGCTCTTTCTTTATGGATTGAATATAAAAATAAAAACTAGGCTTAGTAGCCACTAAAAACCCAGCGATGCAGCGAGGGTTTTTATTTTGCTATATGTTGAGCAACTTTTTCCCTTATCATATCTACAGTGTCTTCTCTTTCGTCGTCACTTAAAAAAGGATTGCTTGAGATTTTTTCAAGGTAAAAACTTTCTATGCCCTCCATTTCTTTACGTGTCATATCCTTATTTAAAATTCCTTCTAGTTCTTCTTTCAGGCTTTCTATAGGAGTTTTTTCTTTAACAGGTTTCACGTTTAAATTTCCTTCTACCTGCTTCCTCTCACTTTTTGCGAGTGCTTTTCTAGTCTTATTTTGTTCTACTTGCTCCGCAGTATATTTTTCTAAAATATACTGCTTACCATCAAGGTAGGTTAAATTTTCGTTGTGATCTTGGAGCATTATGCAGTAGAAAAACATTTCTTTACTACTATGGACAGGTCTATCTACAAACTCACCAAACAACCTCCCATTTAAGTTTTCATTTTCATATCCGCTTGATATTTCATTATGTACTTGAGTAGCTACAACTCTTCTATAAATAAGGTCTGCCATTCCCCTATCTCTCATTTTTAGTAAGTCTTCCGTATCGAGTGGTAAAGTGTTTCTACAACGGAAAATTAAAAATTTCCAATTATCATTTTTTGCAGAAAAAAAGTAATTAATTATTACTTCGGAACGATGCTTTTCTTCTATCTTATACCAAACGTAGTTTTCAAACTTTCCCCTTGTTTTTTCTGCTGATAATTCTGCAAGAACTTGGCTTCTTTTTTCTTCTTTTTCTTCTTGTGTTTTGATATATAGTGCGTTTATTCTATCTCTACTTTTTTGGCTTTCTATAACCCTATTTTCTTTATCTACAGAATATTTTATAAGCATCCCAAGGGCTATTAATGAACCAACTATTACTAATATCACCATAAAATTCTCCGCTACAAACCCAAAAATTGCACCTAAGACAGCACCTACAGCATACATAATGCCCACAATAAGCAGTAACCAAAAAACCACGTGACCTATAAATTCATCCATTATGATAATATTTTTTCAAAGAGCCTGTCATGTCTGAACCCCATTCAGGAAATCCATCTATTAAGTTTTCATCCAAAGCTGTTCTTATTAAATCTAACCAATTATCAGGAACGCCAAATATTACTTTGTCGTCGAAATCGACAGCATAAACAGTTGGTTTTTCTGATACTTTTTTTGGCAATAGTTGTTGTAAAAAATATTCAGCTATTGAATATTGTGTTTCTTGTGAAATATTTGTTTGGGTCAATGTGAAAGGAACAATTTGAATTGTATGTGTAATTATATACATAAAAGTAAGTAGTTTTTCTTCGTCTTTAAAAGATATATCATTTCCCAGCTCTTCTACTGCCGTCTTTAATAAATGAGAACATCTATTTATCACATATTCTTTTGCGCTAGTGACATTTCCCTCATCGTCTTTTTTTATAACCTCTGTTTCTTGAGCCTTTTTATATATTCTTGAAAAATCTTCATGTGCTTTACTCATTGATATAATTCCCCACTGTTCCATGGCTAACATTTACTTGGTTTGCAATATTACGAATAGAAACGCCCTGCCCTCGCAATTTTTTTATTTCTTCAATTTTCGTATCTGATATTTTTGGCTTTCCTAGTTTTTTACCTTCTTTTTTAGCACGTTCAAGCCCTGCTTTTACTCGTTCAGATTGCCTTATTCTTTCTTGCTTTGCAATCGTCGCCAATATGCTCACTACCACGTCCCTGAAAGCCCCCATGTTGTTCAGGTATGCTTCTGTATACGAACAGAAGTAAACGCCGTAGTGTTCGAGCTGTTGGAGGTAATTTAGAGAAGGCAAAGCCCCTTCCCTGCTGAATCTGTCTAATGCCCAAAACAGGACAACATCAAACTTTCTCTTTCCTGCATCTTCAAAGAGTTTTTTAAATTGGAGGCGGTCGGCTTTGCTTCCGCTTTCATGGTCGATGTATTCGTCTGTTATTTGCCACCCTTCCCTTTTACAATATTCACGAAGTTGTAAAAGTTGGTTTTGGGTATCTTGGTAATGTGGGTCGTCTTTCTTTTTATTAGTGCTGACCCTTGCATAAATTGCGACACGTTTTTCTTTCATATTGTCCATATATCAGTTGTTATATGGACAGTATAGCAAGGTACAAAAAAACCGCAATTTAGAGCGTTTTTTTCGTTCTATTTTTGAAGAGGTTTAATGGACACTTTAACTATGTTCCATATAAACGTTTTTTTTGCTTTTATATTGAAACAAATATAATTGACGCCATATTATTTATAACTAATCACATAACAAAGTTATATTTATATGAATAATGATATCGAAATATGCAAGACAATTATAAGACTAGATGCCTTGCAAAGATCTCTTGCTCCACGAATAGGTGCAACTAATCAAGAAGAAGTATGTAACTTCCTAAAGGTGAAAAAATAAGAGTGCTATTCTGAGTTAAAAGATTTAGGAGCAACTTTCAATGAAGAAAAGAAGATAGTAAATTTAGAAGGAACTACTATTTGTGAAAATAAAAATGGACTAATGTTAAGCGAGAAAATTAATAAACTATTATATATACCCGTTGACATTGCTAAATTAAATCAAGCATATGATGCTTTAATACTGAGAGAAAACAAATAAAACGTTTTAACGTTTTTCTGCTGATAGTAGACTCTTAATATTTCGCTTACCGTGCAAGATTCGTATAACCACTAGATCATTTTCAACAGAATAATAAATATTATAATTTGGGTATTTTCCTGCAGTAAATAATCGCAATTCTTTTTCTATATCGAGTTCAACCTGTGAACCAATATTGGGATTAGGAACAATAATATCTTTAATTACTCTTCTAATCTCACGGATTACTTTTAGGGCGATTTCTGCCCCTGCTTTTTCTTGTAGATATGTCTTTATTTCTTCAAGGTCTTCAATTGAGCCTTCGCTATAACGTAATTGCATAAAATTCTATTTGAGGTTTTTTATACTTTCTTCTAGACCATTAAATATTTCATCATGGCTCTTTGTAGAAATAGGAGAATTCAAACCTTCTATAAGAAGTTCCCGTAAGTGCAGGTCTTCTTCCTTTGCTTCGAGGTCTTTACGAATCAGGTAGCGTACATAATCACTAGGCGTACTAAAATTTCCGAACTCTACTAAGTCGGCTACTTTCTTTTTTAACCCTGCTGTAAGGGATATATTCATTGTTGTTGACATAGCCCTATTTTATTATATTGACGGTATTTGTCAATATCTGACAAATTCTTATATGGATAACCAAAAAATGTTAAAACATTATTGTGTTTTCTTCTCCTAAAAGTTCTCTGTATCTCATTTTTAATTGGTCTTTCAGAGTTTCTTCTATCTCACTTATTTCTATTTTATCAAGCACTGCCCTACCCTCGGCAATTATAGAGTTTCGTCTTTCCTGCAGATGCTTAGTTTTTAGCGTACTTGGTTGTAAGGAATTTAAAGCTATTTCTTTTTTAATTAGGTGTAGTTCACTATCTATTTTATGCAAAATAACAGAAAAACGTTTTTCTGTTATTACATCTTTTTGGTATTTCCCTTTCTGAAATATAGCCATCATTCGAGAAGTAGATTTATTAAATATCTCCCCTAACTTTTTATATGTTCAGTGCTTGGGGTTTTGTATTCGAAGATTATATATTTCAGCATTTCTTTCTGTTTGTGGTTTAGTCATATACAATCTATATTAGCATATTCTAATACTTCTTATTTTTTGCTAAGCTCCTTTTATGGGTTATACCAGACAAAAAAGGAGTACACGCTACAAAGCATTAACTTCCATTTATGATTCCCATACACAGTACCGTTTATTAGCATTTATGTATCTATCTAAAAAACGTTTTAACGTTTTTCTGCTATTGTGTTTTTATGTTATTCTTGTAAAATAAAAGCATGAGTAAAATTGCCTTTGTTTCCCAAAGTGGAAACGTAATGAAATCGACCCTTGCAACCGCCATGGGTCTTGAAGCTGTCGCTAATGGCATTGATACCACTGTCGTTGATCTTGATACCGAGCATAGAACAATTACTGCATTTATTGAGCAACGTATCGAGTATGAAATAGAGCCAATATTTAAAGTAAATACTGTAGATAGTGCAAGAGAGGCTTTAGATAGTTTCAACGATGAGCAATTGTATATTATCGACGCACCGAGTAGAGCAACTTCTGCAACGTCTACCATAGCCAAAGAAGTTGATTTAGTAATTCAACCAACGCCACCAAGTAAAAAAGATATAGATTTAGCATTAAAAACATTCTTTCAATTATCTTCTGATGGTGTGCCTGTAGAGAATATGCTTTTTGTTATTACTCGTGTTGGTTCTTCCGCAGAACTTGATAGGGCTGTTGAATATATCCAGTCTGCAGATATAGAAGGAAAGACAATACGCGTACTTTCTTCCGCTATATGGGAGAAAGTTGCTTACAGGTCGGCAATTAACGACGGTCTAGCTATTACCGAAACGCAATACCCAACCCTAAATGACAATGCAAAGGCAGTGATACACCAAATATTAACCATACTCATACGATAAATTATGAATAAAAAAACAGAAAAACAGAAAAACGTTTTTGCAGCATTGAAGAAGCAAAAGCCAAAGAAGGGTAGGGGAATGTCCAAGCCTCCTACAATGGCACAGGCAGGGACTAACACAAAGTTACCTGAACACACCGAGGCGGTAGCGGTACATAAAACAAGTAGCACAAGACGCACAGCAAGGATAAGTACCTACATCACTGACGAGGCAAGCGATATGCTTCAAATGTTAATTATGAAAATAAAGAAAAAGGAAGGTAAAAAGCCTTCAATCGGGGAAGTGTTAGAACGTGGCTTAGCAGAGCTTGATAAAAGGTTTTAAAAAAACAGATTAACGTTAAAACGTTTTTATTTCTTATATATTTTCTCTAAGAATACATCATATTCTACTATATCTAAATCTGTAACCGTTTCTAAAAATTCTATATTTTGGTGCATATTCATTGCACTTGTCCAACGTTCTCGACCTTTTACAGATGTAACTTTTCCAAACAAACCATTACCAAACATAGAATCTCTTTTACTCCACAGTTTATCTTCTTCCTTGTCTGGCAGGGTATCAACATATTTTTTTACCTGTGCAATACGATATTTACTATAAGATTTTTCTTGATGTAGTTTTTCTCGCTCCATAGATTGACGCAAAACCTCCTGTCTTATCTTAGCTTTCTTATCGTCCTTTTTTATTTTAGCTATTTCTTTCTCGCCATCTGTCCACTCTTGTTCGATATAAGTAATGAGCCAACCAGCAGGGTTTTTAATCTCTTAGGAGTTATTTTTGTACGATTCAAGGGCTTCTGTAGTCTTTTCAGAATGATCTTTAAAAAGTTTTATAGCTTTTGTTTTTGGAACACCATATTTTATTAATGCTTCGACTTCTGCAAGTTGTGGAATAGGGGAGAGTAGTTGCCCTTTTTTAGCATTCTTTTTATTAGATTTTATTGTGAAATTTACAGCCGTATATTTTCGCCCAGTTTTAATTTTTTCATACTTAATAAGAATATCTGTTTTCTCATTAATTTCTTTTTCTGATGTTTTCAATACTCGCGTTTCGAAATTATCCCAGCGACTTAAAACGCCTTTATCTAATCCGACCTTATCCCTTAATTCTTCAACACTAAATTTTCTTTGCCCTAACCCTTGCCGTGATTTTAGAAGCTCGTATATTTTCTGTGAATATATAGAACGTAAGGGCATTATATTTTTTAGTTGAATCGACGTAAATTTTTCTTTTAAATCGAGTAAATAAGGTTTTAGTTTTTGGTGGACTGTTACAGATACAGTGCCTTCACCGTAGTTGTAATCTGCTGAACTAATTAAACCTACTTGTATTATTCCTTTTCCATCTTCCCTAGGCACTTCAACTACTTTTCCAATGATGCTTTTAGTTACTTCTTTAAGGCTCTTATATGAATTTGTATCAGGTGAATCTATAAGTTCGCTAAATGTAGAAACGTTAAAAACATACTCTTCAAATTCTTTATCATCTGGCTGGATACAAGAAATCACCCACAGAAAAAATCTTTGTTCCTGCAGATTAAGTTTGTGCCTTGCTTCAATAAGTATATTGGAACGAGTGGCTACTTGATTTTTATTTATAAGATTGATTATCTTCACTTGAAATGTTATTTCTTGTTATTCTATCATAATACCTATACTTGTCTATTCTTGTAGGTGTATAAGTTTTCATACAAACTTACGAGTTTTTTGTAGGTATATGTTTCGTAATTTAATTACTAAATTAGTACGGCAGAAGCAATTTTTAGTGGGTGTTTTCTGAGGTATAAATTTGTAGGTATATACGAGTTTTTTGTAGGTGTGTAGCGAGTAATTTGTAGGTATATCACGAGTTTTTTGTAGGTGTGTAGCGAGTAATTTGTAGGTATATCACGAGTTTTTTGTAGGTATTTAACCTCTAGAGGCCTTTGTTTATAAGGCTCTATCGAACCTCTAAACAAGTAAACAAATAAACAATATAAACAACAAAAGGAATAATGTTGTTGTTTTTCCTTGGTGGAGTTTA
>Ga0256834_1001577_pt1 | contig 15203 bp, 11 predicted proteins | sample 4281140metaG_FD_190536 | JGI IMG/M metagenome (GOLD analysis project Ga0256834, IMG submission 190536) | Hydrothermal vent microbial communities from East Pacific Rise, Pacific Ocean - 4281-140 | ecosystem: Environmental > Aquatic > Marine > Hydrothermal vents | place: Pacific Ocean: East...
GCTGGTAGCCTCACCTTATTGTCTTATGCCTTGTATCGAAGAGATCCTATTTTTGTAATGGGACAAACCTTCGGTGTAGTCATCTATCTTCGCAACTTGTATTTTATCAATCCCAAAATTGTTAAACCTTTGATCACAGGTATCATTATTTTCTTCACCGCGTTGATCTCTTATTTATTTTCTATCGGTTTTGTTAACCCAGAACACATTAAAGAGCTACGAAGTAACAACACAGCATCAGATACCGTTTGGCAAATCGTTGGTTTTGTTGGGCAAATCATGTTCTCCATGCGCTTTATTCTGCAATGGATGGAATCTGAAAAACAAAAGAAATCCGTAATGCCTGTATCCTTTTGGTATTTTTCGATGTTCGGCAGCATGATATTACTCTCTTATGCTATCTATCAAAAAGACCCTGTTTTTATTATGGGACAGTCTTTTGGTATGATTGTTTATTTACGAAATTTGTATTTTATTTTTAAGGCAAAAAAATGACTTTGAGTTTATCGCACGGCGACACAGAGGCACAACGAAAATTTTTATAATCCTGACCTATCTGTTATACTGATACATATTGAAAATTATTAATTTTTTATGAAGGAACTACAAAAACATAACCCCGATTTGTTAATTGAACTTAACAAAATTATCCAACAAGGCAAAAATAAAGTAGCTGTCGCTGTCAATAGCACTTTAACTTTAGTTTTTTGGCAGGTAGGTCAAAAGATAAATGATTTTGTGCTTGATAATAAACGAGCTGAGTATGGTAAGGAAATTGTGAAGAGTCTTTCCATTGAATTAGTTAATAAATATGGAAAGAGTTTCACAAGTAAAAACCTACACCGAATGATGCAATTTGCTGAACAATTTTCAGATTTTGAGATTGTCGTTACATTGTCACGAAAATTAAGTTGGCCGCATTTTGTTGAATTATTTTCTTTTAAATCCAAAAGAGCAAAATTGTTTAAGGGTTAAATATCCATGAATATCAATCAAATACAAAATATAATAACCAAAGGCGAAGGCATTAACACTGAGTTTAAAACTGCAAAAAACAAGCTCAATAAAGATGTGTTTGAGTCTATTTGTGCTTTTTTAAATCGCAGTGGTGGTTATTTGTTTTTAGGTGTAGGTGATAATAGCAATATAGTCGGTGTTGATACTGATGCATTACAAAGTTTACTCGATGATTTTGTTAGTCAAAGTAATAACGCTCAAAAACTTAATCCACCTTTTTATTTATCGCCTGAAGTTGTTAAGATTGAGAATAAAATCATCGTTGTTATTCATGTTCCAGAAAGTTCTCAAGTGCATCATTGCGTGGGCAAAATTTATGACCGCAATGAAGATGGTGATTTTGATGTGACAGCTCAATCGAATCATGTCGCACAAATGTATCTTCGTAAACAACAGTCCTATAGTGAAAATCTAGTTTTTCCTTATATTGAAATGTCAGATTTTGAACCTGCATTATTTACAAGAGTAAGAGCCTTGGTGAAAAACCAACGTCCAAACCACCCTTGGGTTGAATTATCAGATAATGATTTGTTGAAATCGGCTGGCTTGTATAAAAAAGATATGCAAACAAACTATTATGGCTATACCTTGGCAGCGGTTTTATTATTTGGCACGGATGAATTAATTCAAAATGTCTTGCCTCATCATAAGACCGATGCTATTTTTCGTGTTGAAAATATTGATAGATACGATGACAGAGATGATATAAGAACCAATTTGATTGATAGTTATGAAAGGCTAATGGCGTTTATCGCTAAACATTTGCCTGATAAATTTTATTTGGATGGTGAGCAGCGTATCAGTATTCGCGATCATTTGTTTCGTGAAATGATTGGTAATTTACTTATTCATCGAGAGTTTACCAACGCTTTTCCTGCTAAATTGATTATTGAAAAGAATAGAGCCTATTCAGAAAATTGGAACAAACCACATGCCAATGGAAAAATTGATCCCAATAATTTTTCTCCATTTCCAAAAAATCCGATGATTGCTAAATTATTCAAGGAGATTGGCTGGGTTGAAGAACTGGGCTCTGGAGTTAGAAATACGTTTAAGTTTTGTGAGTTGTATAATAAAAACACCACCCCTGAGTTTATTGAAGGTGATACTTTTAAAGCAATCATACCTTTAGAAAGTTCGGTAGAAAGTTCGGTAGAAAGTTCGGTAGAAAGTTCGGTAGAAAGTTCGGAGAAAAGTTCTGAGAAAATAATTAAATTGATCTCAAAAAATAAATTTATCACTATTCCAGAACTTTCTAAACTTGTTGGTATTAGTACCAGAGCAATTGAAAAACAATTGGCGAAGCTTAAAAAAGAAGAAAAACTAACAAGAGTTGGTTCTACTAAAGCAGGCCATTGGAAAATCTTATGAACCAAATTGAAATAAAAAAACTCACTTTCTGGCTTTTCGCCATTACCGCTATTATTATCTTGGCAGGTACTGGTTTGCGCGATCCGTGGCCACCTGATGAACCACGGTTTGCTTTAATGGCAAAGGAGATGTGGGAGACGGGTAATTGGTTTTTTCCACACCGTGGGGGGGAGATTTATCCAGATAAACCACCGATGGTTATGTGGATGATTTTGTTGTTTTATGGTTTGCTTGGAAATTTAAAGATAGCTTTTTTATTGCCCTCTGCTATTTTATCCATGTGTACCATGTGGATGACTTATGATATTGCTAAGCGCTTATACAACCCAAAAGTTGGGCTATATGCTGGGTTTTTACTCGCCATTACTTTACACTTTATCTTGCAAGCCAAGAGCGGGCAACTCGATGCGCCTGTGGCTTTTTGGGTGTCACTTGGCTCTTATGGGTTGTTGCGGCATTTGATTTTGGGTCCTGCTTGGAAGTGGTATTATTTGTCCTTTTTTGCCATGGGTATGGGGATTATAACCAAGGGTGTGGGCTTTTTACCTGTACTAATGTTATTTGGTCTAATTATCGTTTCACCCAGTTGGTACGATAAAAGCAACAAGCAATTACTCAAATGGTTTGCTGGGATCTTCTTTTTGCTTTTGGCTGTTTCTTTATGGCTGATTCCGATGTTAATTCAGGTTGAAAATAATCCAACGCCTGACGTCTTGGCTTATCGTGATAATATTTTACTGAAACAAACGGTTAATCGTTATGCCAAATCATGGGCACACCACCAACCATTTTACTATTATATCCTTGAGGTTATTCCTCTGTTTTGGCTGCCTTTGTCTTTGTTTATTCCTTGGTTGATTAAACCGATTAAACAAGCCTTTAAAGATAAAGAAAGACGCATCATCTATCCATTGATTATGGTTGTTTTTGTTATTTTCTTTTTTAGTTTATCCAAAGGCAAACGTGCTGAGTATATGTTGCCAATTCTGCCGCTGTTTGTGTTACTTGTTGCTCCCTATTTTGAAATGCTTGTCGCCAACAAAGGTATCCAACGACTGTTATTGACGTTAGTGCTTGTTTTAAGTGTTGTATTTGCATTAATTGGTCTTGCTGGCATTTTTGAAGTAGAGATAGTGAGTCGACTAACTGCCAAGTATTTTGTTAATCCTTGGTATTGGATGGCATCCTTGGGTGGATTTGGGATGATTGTCACGGCATTGTTTAGAAAAAATGCAATCAAAATGTATACTATTTTTATCACTGGATTATGGTTGAGTTATGGTTTGTGGGCAGCACCTCTGGTTGATAAAGTCATGAGTACACAGCCTATGATGGCAGCTATTGCTAAAGTTATCCCTAACGATGCTGAATTAGGCTTAGTTGGAATGCGTGAAAAGTTGTTGCTACACACAAAGTGGCAAACCATTCATTTTGGTCACCACCATCCAAAAGAGGAACAGCAACGAGCGGCTGTTAATTGGATTAAAGCAAAACCCAACCGTTATTTGTTAGTCAATAAAGATTATCTCAATAAATGCTTCTCAAGCAAAAACAAGATAAACTATGATTCGTTTCATGCCAACAAATGGATTCTTTTTTCTAATACTTTCTGTCAACCTAACAATAAAGAATATACGCATTATTCCAGTTATTAAATAATTTAAGGAGTATAAAGTCTGGAATTACATTAAAGAATAAAAAAAACGCTAAGCTTATGAGAGTAAACTTAGCGTAATTAAATTCCTTTTTGCGTTCTTATTCCTTTAACCATTATCCTATTTAATGGAATCCCCGTCCCACACACTTGTATTGCAATAAATGGATGATTGCTATTTAATCACATATAAAATTCAACCGTTATCTCATATGATGCAAATGTTTGTACATTTAGATTAAAATGGCATTTCTTGACGTTCATATCCCGAAGGCATAACAAACAAAGAAGAGTCCAAACTTTCATGGCTCACTTCACTTAGTGTACCCTGCTCACCTGCTTGGTTATAATTGACTGGAACAAAATCACCTAACTCTGAAAAATCCATAGACTTATCTGCTCCAAATTGTTGTGCCATATTGGAAATTACACCTTGGAAAGACTCAATGACGTTGTATTCACCTTTACTCATACCAATAGTCGAGTAGTCTGTTACACAAAATTCAGATTTTTTACGTTTCAATTTTTTCTTAACTACTTGGCAATCAAAGCCATTATACGATTTAGTTTTCCCTGTTAGTTTATATTCTGCTTTTGGCATTTCTTTTGGCATCTGCGACTTTAATGCACCTTCTAACATGCCACGCATCATTTGTCTTTGTTCTGCTGGCATATCTGCCAATTGTTTTTCTAGCATTCTATCCATCATAGCACCAATATCACTTAATGAGGCAATGGCTTCTTTATCCATTACAAAATAACTCTTACCCTTTGTGTCTACCATAGTAAAAGTGGTATTTGCTGCATCATAAATCATATAAGAACTGTTATCCCCAACCGAAGTGGCTCGCATCTTGTGTCCTGCTACCTGCATTTTCATGGACACATTATCTTTTTTATTTGTAAAAGTTAAACTCGTATCTGCGAAAGTCGCGGTTGCCATAAGTGGCAATAAAATCATTGGTAAAATTTTCATGTGTATCTCCTCTTAAAAATTAGTATTTTAGTCATTTAGTTTGAACATCGTGTTAATATTCTTCATTCATTAATTGTTAAGTACGTTATTCCATTGAAAAAGGTGTCATCTAAACCAAAAAAAAAACCAACAAAAGGTTCAAAAAGAACTGATGGGTTTATTTTGCGCCCACTACTATGGCTAGGCACTGGCTTTGTCATTGGTTTTTGTTTGCCATGGTATTTATATTTACAATTTGTTGTTAATTCATTATTTATTGAATATAACTGGACTATCCCATCGAGTATTTATGCACGAGAACTCAACTTGTACAACGGCAAAAAGATTAATCTCAAAGCAATTAAGTATGAACTTTCGCAACTAGGTTACAAAAAAAGTTCATCTATTGACTCTATCGGGACATTTACGCAAATTAACAATACTTTCAAGATTCATACCAAAGGGTTTAACTTCTTTGATGGATTGGAAAAGTCTAAAATTGTTCAGTTCGATTTAGATAATGGTCAAATTAATAACGCTAGTGAAGCAATTATTCGCTTTGAACCTTTGCTTATCGGTCAGTTTTATTCAACTAATTTTGAAAACCGTCAACCAATCCCGATTTCTCAAGTGCCTAACACCATGGTCATGGGCTTACAAGCTATTGAAGACAGGAGCTTCAACCACCATCCTGGCGTTGATGTTTTGGGTGTGTTACGGGCAATGGTTAGAAACATCACTTCTGGTCGAGTTGTGCAAGGAGGCAGTACCATTACTCAACAATTAATTAAAAATAGACTCAATTACAGTAGCAGAAGCTGGTTAAGAAAAATCAATGAAGCCATTGCAGCACTTATGTTAGAAAGGAAATTTGATAAAGGTGCAATCATTGAAAATTATTTTAATGAAATTTATTGGGGACAAAAAGGCTCAATTGCCATTCATGGCATTAAGCAAGCTGCGCATTATTATTTCTCTAAAACACCTTCGCAGCTGAGTATTTCAGAACAAGCATTATTGATAGGGATAATAAAAGGGCCATCCTGGTATCATCCAATCAAACACAAGCAGCGTGCTATTAGCAGGAGAAATATTGTTCTTAATTCATGGTATCAGACTTCTGTCATCACTAAACAACAATGGATGAAAGCCAAAAAAACCTCATTGAGTGTTCAGCTCAATACAGCATTTACTGGCAGTAATTACCGTGATTTCATGGATCTAGTTAAACAACAACTGGGTGAGTCTATTCCATCTCAAGAGCTCAACACCAAAGGCTTACGAATATTTACAACCCTCAATCCATTTATTCAACATCAACTGGCAAACACCTTGCAATCTAAAACAGATGATTTAGCAAAAAATATACAGTCTGCTGCATTGGTTAGTGATGCTCGCACAGGGGAAGTCTTGGCTATCAAAGGAGATAAAAATAAAACCAGTTATTACAATCGAACACTTTTATCCAAACGCCAAATTGGGTCGTTAATTAAACCTTTTGTTTATTTAGCCGCATTAGAACAGTTACCAAACTTTACCATGTCAACTCTCATTGCTGATAATCCAATTAAAGTAAAACTAAAACAGGGCGATTATTGGCAGCCAAAGAACTACGATGATAAATCCCTTGGTCAAATACCCGCTCAAATTGCATTAATCAAATCCCGCAATCAAGCCACGGTCAATTTAGGTTTACAACTTGGAGTGGATCGTTTTGTCAAGTACCTCAAAAAATTTGGGTTGAACATTATACGAAGTAATCACCCTTCTGTTTTTCTTGGAGCAACTGAGTTAACTCCCTATGAAGTGTCTAATTTATATTTAATTTTAGCTTCTAACAATACCGTCAATCAACTGGTTTCAATCCGTCAAGTTGTTGACAAAAACAACAAACTAATTAGGCAGACCAAATACAGTAAAAATATTCTCATTAACAAAAATGCGCTGTTTCAAGTCCGAGAAGCATTACAACAAGTTACCATTAAAGGAACTGCTGCCAAGCTTAGTTACAAGTATAACTTTAATAATTTATATGGCAAAACAGGCACAAGCAACCAAGGTAAAAACAGTTGGTTTGTGGGTTTTAACAAAAATTATTTAGCAACTTTTTGGGTTGGCAAAGACAACAATAAACCAACACCACTCACAGGAAGTTCCGGTGCGTTGATTTTATGGGGCAACTGGTTTAAAAGTATTATTTAGCAAGGCCTCATATAAAGAATCACTTTATTTACTCCACCCATTTTTAACCAGAGACTCAACAATCTTCTCACCACGGTGTCCATAAATTGGATTATTTTCTAATGCTAATTCATCAGCTAATTTAATTGCCACATCTGCTGGTGGCGTATCGGTAACTTTGGATTGGTTGAGCACATGTAAAGTCGTTTGAAAAACTGAATACTCGTAATTTTGATCTAAATGGCGGTAAAAATACGGATCATTATCAATATAACCGGATTGTTCATCGGCACAATTAACAATACCCATGCGATTAACCAAAAAATCAGGCACATAAGTTATGCCTCTTTCAGCAATGGCTTGACCATGCACTTTAGAATCTTTGAGTTGGTTGTTTGAAGCACCACAAATAATTTTGGCTTTGATTTGAGGTATAGACTCATCGTTTAATATCGCGCCCGTTGCACAGGCCGCTAAAATGTCACATTCTTCAAACAATATAGAATTGTCTTTCATATCAACAAGACGAGCATCGAGATTTTTATCGGCATATTTAGATTTCACTTCATCAATTAAGTCTTGGTTAATATCCACCGCAATAATCTTGGCAACTTTTCGCTCAAATAGATAACCCATCATCGGTTCAGCCACGTGACCCATACCTTGAACAGCAACGGTTTTTCCTTCGAGTGTTCCCATGTCTAAAAACTTTAATGCTGCTTCCATACCATGAACCACACCAAGTGCTGTGGCAGATGAGGGATTGCCGCTACCACCAACAGAGGCTGGAATACACGTGGTAAAACGCGTTTGTGAAAACACATTTGCCATGTCTTCTTCACAAGTACCCACATCTTCGGCAGTAATATAACAACCTTTAATCGAAGTGATAAAACGACCATAATCTTTATACAACTCCTCACGCATGGTTAAATCATTTTTGTCGTTCTTTGGGTTATGAACCATAATGCCTTTACCGCCACCCCACCACAGATTAGCCAATGCATTTTTGCGCGTCATGCCTTTGGATAAACGCATACCATCACGCAAAAAATCTTCCATCGTCGCATACTGCCAAAATCGTAAACCACCTGAAGCTTGTCCTCGATTAGTTTTATGGACAAAAGCACCAAACAAGACATCATACTTTTCACTTAATTGAAACAACATACCTTCATGTTGCATAAAGTCACGTTCATCAGCATTGATAAAATCAGCTAACGGTTGTAATTTTGTGTCTGAAACGTTCACTTTATTTGCCTTCTTATCGAAGACCAAAGAAAAACGTTTGATATTATTTTGTTGCAAAAATGCAATAAATTCTTGCGGGTTTTTTGAGACCAAAGAAGCATTACTAGTCATTAGATTGTCCCCTAAATTGACGAGATTATTTTGATTGGGTGCATTATAATATCTTGTGAGTTATAAGCAATTTAATTAGCTCTTCTGTATTTAATTTCTTTTATAATTTTATACCAACCTAAATGTGAAGCAATTGATAATTTCCCAACAGTACTAATCCATACCAAGCTTAATACATTTTTTTGTTTAGATATTTTCTCCACCAACCACTCTTCATCAAATCCAGCCCATTCACCAGCGAGACTAAATAAGTTCCAACGACAAACAGGATAAACTTCATACAGCATAATTTTTTTTAATTCTTCAATCGAATAAGGTGAAGCTAAAAGTGCTTTAACAATATTTTCATGAAAGATGGATGTATCGGTATCTAAAAACAAATCAGATAAAGCGATCCAAACTTTTTTTCGTTCGGCTAAATCTGCAAAATGTCTTTTCTTTTTCATAAACCTTCAAAATAACGAATCATCTTAGCAATGTCTCTGTTGTGTGCTTTTGTGTGATTAAGCTTAAACCATGTGGGGACATCGAGTCCGCAGGCGGTTTCGTGGTAATAACACTGCTCTATCATGTATTTGCTTGAGGGGGAGCATGTGATAGCTTGGTTATATTGACATGAATAGAGTGTGGATGCTTGTTGAGTAATTAAACTTGTATAATTTGGGTTGATTGTCCCCAATATTGTAGAGAGTTTGTTCAAAAACATTAATGCTTTCGACCCGTTAACTATTTCATTTGTAGAGGCAATTAATGGGCCATTCTCAGTAGTAATTATTAAATTAAATACTTCTTCAAAGAATTGGTTTTTCCCTTCATCGTTCATATAATCCATACCCATTCCTCTTTGGATGAGGTCAACATATTTTGATTTAAAAGCAAGTTTAAAGAATAAAGCTTCCGCTTCTTTACCCGTTTTCTTCTCAAGATACGTAGGGTAATCATTATGTAAAGAATTACGCTTTTTTTGACATTTATTAAGTAATTTTTTTACTCTTTTTATGCCATCACCTTCATCTAAATCTATGATCATATATCCAATTTGTCGACAATCACGATCTAGATAAGTCACACTAAGCATTTCAATAATTGGCTCTGGACTAAATTGTTGTTGGGATAATTCGAAGAGTATATCTTCGGGCACATCAAGCTCAGCGACTTTCTTTAGTACTTTTTTAGGCTGTTTATTGGGTTCAGACTTAATTTTAAGGTTCTTTTCTTTCTTTGTTTGCGTACTGCTTAATGCTTGTTGTTTAGGCAACTTCTTTTCACCTTTGTCTTCATATAACCAATAAGCAAATACTAAAGTTATGATAACTAAACTTATAATTTTATTTGGCATAATTTTCCACCAAATAATCAAAAATCAGGTTCAAGTCATCAACTTGGTTTTCTGTTAAATAATACTCCAAATAAAACTCCTGCAAGTCTACATCGCAAGCCTCAAAATACAATCCTGTGCTAGAATTAGAATACGCTATCTGAGGGATATAACAATAATTTGCTAGGTGTCGATTTACTGACAGTTGACAATTTTGTCCAAGATAACACAAATATAAATCCAAGGCTGGTTGTAAGAGTTGATTGAAATATGCATCATGCTTGATTGAGATTTGATTTTTGATTTGTTCTGAAAGAGTGGTAAATTTTACACCTAAATCCTTATATCGTTCTCGGGCATAGTAATCAGGTAATTTATTATCGTCCTTGAAACTAAAATTCACACCTGCAAACGCTTCGTAAAAAACCCGTGGGTATTTGGTGTGGAGGCTTTTTTCAGTCTCTTTAATCAACGAATGAAATTCGATAACTTTATTAGCAAAAGCTTGCTCATCATGTTCATATAAAGAAGCTAAGTAGATTTTCTTTTGCTTATACTCTTCTTCCTGAACCTTGAGATTTTGCTCATCACGTTCCTCTTCAGGCACTTGTTTACGTCCAGCGACTTCCCAACGTAACTTTTCTATCTCACCTTGTATTTTCCAGATTTCTTCTTGGCTGACAGTTGGCTTTCCATTTTTTAACTTTTCTAACTCATTAAGACTTGCTGTTAATCGTTTTACATTTGCTATCGTCGATTTTAGTATTTTACCCTCTTCTGATTGCGGTTTTGTTTTCTCCATAAGTTCACGAAGTTTGCTTGACTTATAGTAAACACCATCGCTGGTTGAAACTTTATCTTCAAACAATGATTCAACTTGAGCAACCGTTTGCTCGCAATTATCAATATGCTCTAGGTAGAGCCTAATTTGTTTGTCTGTTGCTTGTTGTTGTCTATTGTTACTGTTATTCCTAATATTATCCTTATACTCTTGAAGAAAATCAATTTCCTTCTTAAAGCTAGTATTGTTTTCCAGCTCATAAGTTTTCATACTTACTTGCTCAATATAACTAAAGCAATTTAATAAATCCAAATATTTGTCATACAACTGAATATAACTTAATTGTTTGAGTTCTTTAGCAAGAAGTGCTTTTTCTTCTTCGGAAATTTCGCTATTTGTTATGGTTTGAGGATTTTTGGTTTTGTTATTCTTAATTGGTTTTGGTTTGTCTGGGGTGACAACAGGGCTTGTTTGCAGACTAACGGTATTGACTTTGCTAATCGTTTCAGCCTTGTCTTGCAACAATAGCCAAGCAAGTAATGCTAAGACTAGAACGATTCCAATTTTAAAATACAATTTCATAAACAGATTGTGTTGAGATTGTTAATAGATATATGGATGATTGAGAAAAACTCAACAATTGTAGACTAAAAGTCCATTGTCATCCTCGCGAACGCGCACTAGTGTTCGGTTAAATTTATTCATACGAACTCCAGACTAATTTGTAGTTCATCTATTAACTTTTGTTTTTGCCTTCGCCGTTGGTAATAATTGGTGTTTATGCTATCTTTAACAAATAAACTAGAAACCAATGGGATGTTCAGAGCATTTGGTTTTCGCTCTTGCACGTAATATGCCCGTTGGTATCCGAGAATCAGAAAAACCATCTGATAATTCCTATTATTTTTACGAAAGGCAACTCAATCCTGCCACTATACGCTTTTATGCTGATTATTTGCCTGCTGGTTCTTACAATATAAGCTATTATTCGCAAGTAAGAAACACAGGAACTTTTATTGCCATGCCTGCAATCGTTGAAGAAATGTACGATGATGAAAACCGAGCAACAACCACACAAACCCAAATTAAAATTTTATCTGAATAGGAACGGCATTCTTTTATGCCATAAAAAAGGCTCTGTGATTTCTCACAAAGCCTTTGGTTTATCTTTTTACCAAAGTATTAACTTCTTGGTTTACGTTTTCTTGACCTTCCTCTATCGCCACCACCAAATTTCTTACCACCTCTACTATCATCGCGTTTTTTGCCGTAATTTTTAGAGCCACGTCTGCGACCACCTTCTCTGCGTCCTTCTCCACCACGTCTAGCGCCACCTGATGGTGGTGAAATTGTGGCTTCTTGTCCTTCTTTGACTGGTTGCAATTCACTGGCTTGACCACATAAGAATGCTTGGCTTAATTGCTTCATCAATTCGGGTGGCATATCAGCTGGCAAGTCAACGGTTGTGACATCGTCAAATATCTCAATATGACCAACATAATCTTTATCAATATCAGCTTCATTGATTATCATACCGACAATATTTCCTGGCTTCACACCATTGTTATAACCCACCGAAACACAGTAACGTTGCATAGCAATATCTGGGTGCTTATTTAAAGCCTCTGCTTGCGATGTTAGAGTTCTAGTTTCAGCTGGTCCTCGTGGCGTGCGTGAATCTCTAAAATCACCGGCATCACGTGGGTTGCGTTTATTGCCTTGTTTGTCGTGGTCATAAACGTGCTTTTCTTCTTTAAGTAAAATACCTTTTTCGCCTTGTGCAATTAAAGCCAATGCTGCTGCAATTTGCATTGGATCATTGTCTGTTTCGGTTTGAAATTCACGAACTAATTGTTGATAAATGCCTAAATCAGCACTGGCAATGGTGTCACTTATTTGGTCTTTGAACTTTTGCATGCGTTGCACATTGATATCTGCAACCGATGGCATCTTCATTGGCTCAATAGGCTGCTTCGTCACCCTTTCTATCATGCGTAACATGCGTTGTTCGCGTCTGGCTACAAATAAAATTGCTTCACCTGAACGACCTGCTCGTCCTGTACGACCAATTCTATGCACATAAGATTCCGGATCATAAGGTATATGATAATTAATAACATGACTGATACGCTCAACATCCAAACCACGTCCAACCACGTCAGTACCAATCAAAATATCAATTTTTCCTGATTTTAAGTTATTAACTAATCGCTCTCGTTGATTTTGTTGTATGTCTCCATTTAAGGCTTCTGCCGCAAAACCACGTGCTTTTAATTTGTCAGCCAATTCTTCAGTTGCCACTTTGGTGCGTACAAAAATCAACACTGCATCGAATTCTTCAGTTTCAAGCAATCGCGTTAAAGCATCCAACTTATGAAGGCCGCTAACCATCCAATAACGTTGGTTAATATTTTTGGCTGTTGCTGTTTTATTTTTAATCTTAATGTCAAATGGGTTATTCAAATGTCGAACGGCGACTTTCTTAACTTGTGTGGGCATGGTGGCAGAATACAAAGCAATTTGCCTATCATCGGGTGTTTGTTCTAATATCCAATCCACATCATCGATAAAGCCCATACGCAACATTTCATCGGCTTCATCCAAAACTAATGTGCTCAACTGATCGACTTTTAATGTTTTTCTGCGCATATGATCCATTACACGCCCTGGTGTTCCGACAACTACATGTACGCCACGACGCAATGCTTTTAACTGTGGTTCAAAACTCTGTCCACCATAAATTGGTAGGACGTGAAATCCTTTTATGTGCTTGGCATACGTTTGAAATGCCTCAGCTACTTGAATCGCCAATTCACGAGTTGGGGTCAATACCAAAACCTGAACATGTTTTTTAGACATATCTAAATTAGATAAAACTGGCAAAGCAAAGGCTGCGGTTTTACCTGTTCCTGTTTGTGCTTGTCCAAGAACATCGCGTCCGGATAAAATAGCAGGAATACTTTCTGCTTGTATTGGGGATGGTTGTTCGTAACCAGCATCCTTTATGGCTTGTAAAACACTAGGCGCGAGTTTTAAGTCTTCGAATGTGATGTTTGATGGAGTTTTTGACATAATATTGCGCACAAGGCTTGAAAAGACGGCGTATTATACAGGAAAACACATTGTAAAGTGCTATATTCCTTGATATAGCTTTGAATATCATTAATTAATGTACCTTTTTAATATTAATAGGTTACAATGGCAATTTGTTAAAATAAACATTACAAAAAGATTGGCGAACAGAACTCACAAGGATAATTCTATTTTTTCTCAACCAAAAACCCACATATCAAAATGCATTTAATGGTACAAGCAGTTGATATGCGCATGAGAGTCATAAAAACTTTAGCCACATTACTGGTGCTAAGACTTACTATGGGCTTTTTAAGTCTGTCAAAAACTTATAATAGTATCGCAACCTCTACATCTGAGCTTAGGTTTATTCAATGGAAATACTTTCTGCCGCTTGTTGTTTTAACAGGTACTTCAAGCCTCGCACTAGCTAGTTACTCTCCTGTGTATGACCAAGAACTTGAAACCCTTGTTCAAACCACACCTGACAAAGCACTACAAATTGCTGCAACTATCCTAAATGAAGCGCCTAACACTAACCAAAGATTGATTGCACTATATTACATTGCCCACTCTAATGATATGCTCAATGACTTATCCAGTACAAAAAAAGCTGTTAAGCAAGGCCTTCTACTGGCAAAAAAACAACAATCAGAACGCTTTATTTTTGAATTTACAACATTTTCAGTTTTTGAGTATGAACTAGCAGGGGAGTTTGTAATGGCATTAAAAATTGCCAATCAAAACTACCAACGTGCCATCAAGCTTGATGATGAGAGACTTATTGCCATTTCTTTGACTACTAGAGGTCAAATGCATTTAAACCTAAGCAATCATCAGTCTGCTTTAAAAGATATTGAGGAGTCCTTAACAATTTTCAAAAAACACAATGATAAAATAAATATTAGCAACAGCTTTAACACGCTTGCCATCATTTATGCAGACTTAAATGATTTTAAAAAAAGCCTTAAGTTTTATAAAGAATCATTAAACTTTGATGGTGGTTCTAGCTATGATAAAAGCACTATTTATTACAACCTCGGCACTACATATTTAGAACTAGGCGATTATGTTACTGCAATGAAATATTTTCAAAAAACAATAAATGACGCATCTAAAGTAAATGACCAATACACCGTTGTTTTTGCAAAAAATGGTATAGCTGATACTTATTTAAAACAAAAAAAATATAACGAATCAATTAGTATGTATTCAAACAATGTTAAGCTTTTTAAAGAACAAAATGATGTACAAATGCTTTTTAACATTAATCTTTCACTAGCCCAAGCTTATTGTGGCAAAAATGAATTTAAAAATGCTTTAAATTATTTAGCTATCGCAGAACAATACAGCCAAAAACTAGATAATAAAATATCCAAAATAAATATATTAAGAACTAAAGAGCAACTATTCAAACTACAGAAAAATTGGGCAGGTGCCTACCATGCTTTAAATATATTGACAGGTATAGAAAAAGAACTAAACAAATTTA
>Ga0256834_1001578_pt1 | contig 15203 bp, 15 predicted proteins | sample 4281140metaG_FD_190536 | JGI IMG/M metagenome (GOLD analysis project Ga0256834, IMG submission 190536) | Hydrothermal vent microbial communities from East Pacific Rise, Pacific Ocean - 4281-140 | ecosystem: Environmental > Aquatic > Marine > Hydrothermal vents | place: Pacific Ocean: East...
TATCTACAAAAAATACTATGCAACCCAGGAGCGGCGCCTGCATATGCTGCCGCCGGGTATCGACACCAGCCGCATGGCGGGAGAGAATGCTGCCGAGCTAAGAGCCGGGCTGCGCCGGGAATTCCGCATTGCCGATGATGAGCAGTTGATACTCTGCATTGGCTCCGGCTTCCGAACCAAGGGGCTGGATCGCTCCATCCTGGCCTTCGCCGCCCTGCCGCAAGCCCTGCGCGACAAGTCCCGGCTCATCGCCATCGGCAGTGACAATGGCGAGCCTTTCACCCGTCTGGCCCGGCAGCTGGGCGTTGGCGAGCGTTTTCAGGTGTTGCATGGGCGTGACGATATACCGCGTTTTCTGCAAGGCGGCGATCTGTTGCTGCACCCGGCGTATTACGAGAATTCAGGCATGGTGATCCTGGAGGCCATTATCGCCGGGCTGCCGACCCTGGTGACCGGCGTCTGCGGCTATGCCTACTATGTGGAAGAAGCGGATGCCGGCATGGTGGTGCTGGAGCCGTTTTCCCAGACGGTGCTGAACCAGAGCCTGGTTGAGGCGCTTACGTCGCCGCATCGCGCCGCCTGGCGGGAAAACGGCATTCGCTATGGGCGTAGCCACGATCTGTACAGCATGACCGAATATGCCGCGGATTTGATACTTTCCCCATGATCTGGCTGTCGGAAACATTCGCCGCCCGCCTGGGCGTACCCTGGACAGGAGTGGAGGATGCATTTGCCATAAAGGGTGAAGAATACCGCAATCCCCCCGGGGCCAACCGCCGCACCCTGCGTTTCGAGCTGGGAGGGAAAGGCTACTTTCTGAAGCTGCACTGGGGTGTGGGCTGGAAGGAAATCCTGAAAAACCTCCTTGGCCTGCGTCTGCCGGTGACCGGCGCGGCCAATGAATGGAAGGCCATACAGCGCCTGCGGGAGCTGGGCGTGGAAACCATGCGCCTGGAGGCGTTCGGGGCGGAAGGCCGGAACCCGGCGACCCGGCGTTCCTTCGTCATTACCCGGGAGCTGGAAAACACCATCAGCCTGGAGGACTATTGCGCGCACTGGGCCGAACATCCACCGGGATTCGCCATCAAGCAGCGGCTGATCCGGCGGGTGGCGGAGATGACCCGCCGGCTGCATGAGCATGGCGTGAATCACCGCGATCTGTACATCTGCCATTTCTTGTTGCAACAGCCCTGGAACGGGGATGACGGAAGCCTGCATCTGTATCTGATCGACTTGCACCGGGTGCAGCTGCGCAAGCATGTGCCCCGGCGCTGGCAGGTCAAGGATGTGGGCAGCCTGTATTTTTCCGCCATGGATATCGGCCTGACCCGCCGGGATCTGCTACGCTTCTTGCGCATCTATCACGGGCGGCCCTTGCGCCGGCTATTCACAGAGCATGGGGATTTCCTGCAGGCGGTGGAAAAGCGCGCCCTGGCCCTGCGCGCCAAGGGGGTTGTCGGTGAATGAGTTTATCGAGGAAGGCTGGCGGGCGATCCTGGAGCACAACGAGCTGGGCAGCTTCGAGGCCCTGTGGAACCTGCAGGCGGACTGGTTCGAGGCGCCAAATCAGCGCCGCGGCGGCTGGAGTGGCGTATCGCGCATCCAACTGCCTACGCCTGCTGGCGGGGAAGAGACCCTCTTTCTCAAGCGCCAGGAGAACCATACCCGCAAGACCTGGCGGCACCCCTTTTCCGGCGAGCCGACGTTTCGCGGCGAGGCGCGCAATCTGCGGCGCCTGAATCGCGGCGGGGTTGCCGCCCCACAGATGGTCTATTATGCGGAAAAACAATCCCCCGGGGGCTGGCGGGTGATACTGGCAACCCGGGAGCTGCATGGTTACCTGCCCCTGGACAGGCTGGTGCAATACTGGCGGGATCAGGGATGGGCCGGGTTTCGCACGCAACGCCGGAAAATCATTCCCCGGGTGGCGGAAGTGATTCGCAAGCTGCATGAGCGCCGGCTGGCGCACAACGCGCTGCACGCCAAACATGTCTTTATCGATGAACGAAGCGGCGCCGCCTGTCTCATCGACCTGGAGAAAATGCGCCGCCGCATGCGCCGCCGCAAGGCCGTGTTGCGGGATCTGGACAGCTTCAATCGCCGCACCGCCGTCATCAGCCGCACGGATCGTCTGCGTTTTCTGCTGGCCTATCTGCAGCGGGAAAAGGTGGATGCGGAGGTGCGGGCGCTCTGGCGACAACTGGTGGCGCTGGAGAAGCGAAAAAGCCAATGAGCGCCTGGTCTTGGGTTGCAGATTTCCGCGGTTTTCGTATCGGGTAGAGAGGCTACCCATTGTTTCCCGAATCGTTCCTTATTTTCTTGTTTCTCTTTCTGCCCAATAATCTGTAATACGAATTCCATCACACTTTGGGAAGAAAGAGATGAAGATCCAATACATCATACCCCTGGTCTTGACCGTTAGCCTTTTCAGCATGGGCAGCGCCCAGGCGGTCGCCGCCGGCAAGATTTCCGATGAAACCACCACCAGCACTGTAGTGGGGGCGAAGGTTGGCATGATTCCGGCCACTTCCAGCGTGCAGGATCTCGAAGAGACGCTGAAGAAATCCTACGTCGGCACCTATGCTATTTTCGGTTCGCTGCCCGAGGAGAAAAAGCTGGCCTTGTACTCCACGGTCAAGCAGGGCGGAAATATCAAGGACTTCCGCAACCAGGTCATTCGGGTGCGCCTGAAGCGCTAGCCCGGAATTTCGATACAGGCGGACAAACCGCCGGAAGGCCGGTTTTCCAGGGTGACCGCCCAACCCTGCAGTTGCGCCAGCTGCTGCACGATGGCCAATCCCAGCCCGCTGCCCCCGGTGCTGCGGTTGCGCGAAGGATCGAGGCGATAAAACGGCTGGAGAACCTTGCCGATCTGTTCTTGGGGAATGCCGCTTCCCTGATCCAGCACGCAGATGCGCACCAGGTCACTGCTGCATTGCAAACGTAAAACAACCTTGTGTCCGCCAGCATAATGGAAGGCGTTGTCGAGAAGATTGTTCAATATCCGGCGCAGGATAAGCCGGTTGACGGGAAATACGCAGGGGGCTTCGAGCTGCAATTCCAGCGCTTTTCCTTCCTGGGCATAGCTTGCGCCCAGCGTGTGCAGAAAATCCTCCAGATCCACGGCTTGCGTGGGAATCTCGTCTTCCTGCATCATTCTCGCCAATTCCAGGGTGCGGGTGATGAGGGTGTCCATTTCCTCCAGATCCTGCCGCATGTTTTGCAGCAACGCCGCGTCTTCCTTGCCCTGTAGCAATTCCACAGCGATACGCAGCCTGGCCAGGGGGGTGCGCAGATCATGAGAGATGCCGCCAAGGAGGGTGGTGCGGTTGTCCAGCAATTGTTGGACTTCGTTACTCAACTGATTGAACTTACGCGCCAGATTGGCAAGTTCCGTGGGGCCGTTCTCGGACAGCGGCTGGTGGTGGCCGCCGCTGCCCAGACGCCTTACCCCCCGGGAAAGCGCCTCCAGGGGTTTGGTGATGCGCCGCACCACCAGCAGGGTGGTCAGAAGAATGAACAAGCTGGCGCCAAGCAAAATGATGAGGGCGGCGCGGGGTGGCGCGGCGCCGACGTGGCCGTGACGCACACCGAGGTAGAGAGTTTTTCCGGCAACGGGAAAGATTACCCAGTGCCAGTCCGGGTCGTCGCCTGCCTGCTGGATATGCACCGGATGGCCAAGATGGGTGCTGAGGGCTTCCTCGAGAAACAACAGGTAGGGTGAATGCAAGACCAGCGGCTTTATCGTTGCCGCAGGGGGGGCAGGCTCCAGACGCAGATCATGGCTGGTTCGCAGCTCCCGCTGGAAATCCTCCCTGGCGGCAGGGGGCAGCTCCACCCAGGTTTTCGCGGACAGCACCATCAGGGCGGCCAGATCATTTGCGCCTTGTTTCCCGACCGGCATGAGGATGTAATTGAAAATCACAAACCCGGTGAACAGCATGAAGAGCAGCAGGGCGGCGGTGATGGTGAGACTGGTTCTGGCGAACAAGGTGTTCGGGAACCGCATCAGGCGCTGTCTCCGGGAGAGAACAGATACCCCTTGCCCCAGATGGTGCGTATATAGCGCGGATGTTTCGGGTCTGCTTCGATCTTGTGCCGCAGGCGGGTAATGCGCACGTCGATGCTGCGGTCGAAGGGTGAGCGGTCGTATCCCTTGAGCAGGTCGATGAGCTGATCCCGGGTGAGGACGTGATTGGGGTGTTGCACAAGCAGGGCCAGCAGATTGATTTCCCCGCTGGTAAGGGCCACTTCCTCGCCTTTACGGTGCAGGGTGAAGTTGTTCAGGTTGAGAACATAGGGGCCAAAACGGTGGATGTTGCTGTCTTCCAGTTGCTCTTCAGGGGCGTCCTGGGCGGCTTTTCTGCGCAGAATAGCCCGGATTCGCGCCACCAGCTCCCGGGGGTTGAACGGTTTGGCGAGATAGTCGTCCGCGCCGATCTCCAGCCCCACGATGCGGTCGATGTCTTCCCCCTTGGCGGAGAGAATCAGCACCGGCAGGCTGGTGGTCGCCTGGAGATGGCGGGTCAGGCTGAGTCCGTCCTCCCCCGGCAGCATCAAATCCATTACCACCAGGTCGGGCTGATGATCGGCCAGCCATTTTTTCATGGCGGCGCCGTCTGCGACCGCCATGGTGTCGAAGCCTTGTTCGCCAAGGTAGCGCTGCAGCAGTTCCCGCAAGGCAAGGTCATCATCGACAATGAGAATCAAGGGTTTTTCATTGGTCATTACGCAATACTAGCAAACAAGGCCTTCGTCGTGCCGCCGGGAAACAACTTGTTACGATTTCTCCCTTTGCCGGGGCTGTCAAGTGGTGTTTACTGAATGGTCGGCAAGATTGCCGGAATGTAGTGAGGCAGATGCATGGGACTATTCAGCGGGAAACCGAATGCGCCATCATTCGTTGTGCTGGCGGCAACCCTTTCCCTTGGGGCGATTCCGTCCGTGCATGCCTCGGCGGTGCTGGATGACATGGATTGGGATGAACAGCAGGATGCGGAAGCGCAGGCAAAGGCCGCGCCTGCAGCATCGAAGAAAACAGCACAACCAGTTCGCAAGCCGGAAACTGCTCGACGTACCAGGACCTATTTTGGCATGGGCTACGAGCAGCGCATGCAAACCCTGGGCGCTGGCGGGGCGGCTCACCGACGTGGTGGACGGGGTGGAAGAGGCAGGTAGGCGAGCCAGTGGAAACATACTGAAACATCTTTTTCCCTGACGGAAATACTTCAGCAACGTGATTTTCCTAGACTGTTGGGCACACAGGGGACATCCACAGGATTTCCTCGTCAAAACCCAAGCGTTAGGAGAATCAAAATGAAAATCACCCCCGTTGTATACATGCTTCCCGTTGTGGCCATGCTTGCCGCCAGCCCGCTTCAGGCCGGTTGGAAGGGCGGCAACCCTGTTGCTGGCGGACAGGCGGTGCTGCCGGTTGTTACCCCGCTGTCGGATGTGGAGGCATCTACTCTCAGCTTCATGCGCGAAGAGGAGAAGTTTGCGAGAGACGTGTATCTTACTTTGTTCGATAGATGGGAAAGCCCGATATTCGAGAATATTTCCGCCGCGGAGCAGCGCCATATGGACAACATGAAAAGGCTGGTGGACGCCTATGGTCTGGTTGATCCGGTTACAGATGACACTGTAGGCGTATTCACCAATACCAGCCTGGCCGCCCTGTATCAGGAGTTGACGGAAAAAGGCGCTATATCCCTGGAAGATGCGCTGTTTGCCGGTGCGCTGGTGGAAGAACTGGACATCACGGATCTCAAAAGAGCCATTGCGGAATCCACTCATGCAGAAGTGACCAAAGCCTATGAAAGCTTGATGCGTGGCTCCCGCAATCATCTGCGTGCATTCGTCAGTCAAATCGAAAGCCTGGGAATTGTCTATGAAGCGCAGGTAATGTCCCAGGAAGAAGTGGATGAAATCATCAACAGCGCAGTGGAGCGCGGCGGCAAAGGGCGCGGAGGCCGATAGTCGGATACGACCTGTGCCCGGAAGCATCGCATCGCTTCCGGGCATTGTTGCCGGGTTGATTCCAGAAGCGGCGTTATCATTCGTTCCTGTAGTGTCACTATGCTTCATGCATATTGCCTTGCCGGGTGAAAAAACAGTCCCCGCAGCGCCTGTTGGGTTCGTGTTAACAGGTTCTGGCCTGGGCTATTGATCCAATCGGAAAACTGCCTCAGCAATGACAATCTCAACGGGATTATCGGACTCCACTTGAACGAAACATCCGGGTTAGAATACACAATCCGAATAAAGCCACTGGAATAAACAGATGTGTAAATTTTGCTGGACAGTATTGTTGCTGCTGCTATTGGTGATTGCTGGCGCAGTGTACAAATTTGGATTCGTAGGCAGCGTGGAGCAGGCCCCGGATGGGCGCATGGCGCTGCAATTGACCACGGAAGAACGCAATCTGGTGTTGACCGAGATGCGGGCTTTTCTCGTCGCCACACAAGCCGTTCTGGCGGCCACCAACGAAGAGGATATGGAAGCCGCCGCAGCCGCAGCCAAAAAAGCAGGTATGGCCGCCCAGGGAGAAGTCCCTCCCGGCCTTATCGCAAAACTGCCCATGGAGTTCAAGAAGCTGGGTTTCGACACCCACAGCAAATTCGATCAACTGGCAATGGATGCTGAACAACTGGGCGACCCGCAGTATGCGCGGGAGCAACTGGCCGCCCTGATGACCAACTGCATTGCCTGCCATGCAACTTACAGCCTGGTGGCCGCAGACTGATGGGTTCCGCGCATGGCATAAACAGGCCCTAAGAGGTACGCCATGAAATATTTCGATCAATCCGTGATGGGGGCGATTGTCGCCATCGGTTTTTCTGCATTGCTGGCGCAGGCGGCGGAAATACCCGCCAGGGGGCCGATTCCCTTTGCTGCCTATGATCTGGATGGTAACGGCGCCATCAGCGAACAGGAGTTCTCCTCGGTTCAAGCCAAGCGCATGGCGGCAAAGGCTGCTGCGGGCATGCCCATGCGAGGTGCGGGAAAGCGGCCTTCTTTTGCGGCTTTTGATGCCAATGGAGATGGACAGCTGAGTCCGGACGAGTTGGCTGCGGGCCAACAGAAAATGCAGCAGCAACGGCGCGGCATGGGGAAGGGCGGCGGCCAGGGCCGGGGCATGGGAAGAGGCGGCAATATGCCGGCTTTCCATGACTTTGACCTGAACGGTGACGGAAAGATTGTCGAGGATGAATTTCTCAAGGCCCAGGGACAACGCATCAGCGAGCGTTCCCAGGCGGGCTATCCCATGCGTAATATTGGCAATATCACGGTATTCGGGGATATTGACACGAACAAGGATGGTTTCATCTCGGCGGAAGAGTTTTCTGCGCATCAGCTCCAGCACAGGCAGCAAATGATGCGCAAATAACCATGTGCTGTTGATCGCCAGGAAAAAGGCCCCGTTTCGGGGCCTTTTTCCTGCCTGGGTGAAATGCCGTTATTTTTTGGCGACATCCTCCAGTTGCTTGGCGGCAATCAACTGGCCATCAAGGGCTGCATCGGATGCAGAACGGCCATATGCCACGGCGATCAACTGGCTGTAGTAGACCACGGGAATGTTGAACTTGGTGTTGTATTTCTCGTTGATCTGATCCTGGTAGATCTCCACGTTGGCCTGGCACAGAGGGCAGGGGGTGGCGATCATGTCGGCTTCGTTGTCGTAGGCTGCTTCGATGATGCCCTTGATCATCTCCTGGGACTTCTCCGGCTCGGAGAAGGCCAGGGCGCCGCCGCAGCACTGCACCTTTTTCTCATAGGTGGGAATGGCGTCCGCGCCCACGGCCTCGATGAGGTTGTCCAGGTACATGGGGTTCTCGAAGGACTCGCCGGCGATGCCGAAGGGACGGTTGGTCTGGCAACCTACATAACCGGCGATCTTGATGCCCTCCAGGGGCTTCTTCACGCCTTCCTTGATGCTGTCGATGCCGATGTCCTCAACAATGACTTCCGCCATATGCTTGATGGGCGTGGTGTTCTGCAGTTTCAGACCCGCTTCCGCCAGCGCCTGATTGGCCTCGGCGAACATGGATTCATCTTCCTTCAGTCGTTCCGCGGCTTCCTTGGTGGCCAGCCAGCAGGCGGCGCAGGTGGCAACGATTTCCTGATTCTTGTTGTGCTCTTCGGACAGGGCGATGTTGCGCGCCGACAGGGTCAGGCGCGGCAATTCGGAGCCGCTGGCGTAGCCGATGGATGCGGAACAGCAGTTCCAGTCCGGGATCTCGTTGAGCTGGATGTCCAGCTCCTCGCACATGGTATCCACGGATTTCATCAGGTTGGATGAGGATGCGCCTTTCTGGGAGGAGCATCCCGGGTAGTAGGAATATTCTCTTTTAGCCATCTTGGGATGCCTCCGGTTCGTCGAATTTCTTCATGCGCGCATCTTCGAGTTCCTGCGCCTTTTTGATCATTTTCTGCAATCCGCTGACGTCCTTTACACCGTGGCCGCCAAAGAATTCACCGGCGGCCATGCGCTTGGCCTTCATCATCTTCATGCCAAGATCCTTGTTGCGCAGGGCCTCTTTGATGCCCGGGCCAAAGCCGTCCTTGAAGTACAGGGACAGGCCCAGCTTGAGCTCGTTGACGCGGCCCTTCTTCATCATGTTGTTCCAGAAGATTTCCGCGAACTTGGCCGTGGGCTGGTTCTTGGGAGTCAGTCCCAGCTTCTTGGCGTAGGTGGCCAGGCCGTGCATGATGTGGGTGATGGGCAGCTGGCGCGGGCAGCGCACGATGCAGTTGTAGCAGGATGTGCACATCCACATGGAATCGGAGGTCAGCACTTCCTCACGCTTGCCGGCGCGGATCATCATGAAGATCTCCTGCGGCGGATGCGCCCAATGCTTGCCCAGGGGGCAGGAGCCGGAGCACACGCCGCACTGCATGCACATCTTCACCCATTCGCCTTCTTCGACGTTGGCCTCGACTTCGCTGAGGAAGCTGTTGCGGTATTGCTCGATCATTGCTTTGTTTAGTTCACTCATCGCCTGTCTCCGTTAGAACTTGAATGGGCTCAGGCCGACCTTTTCAATGGTTTCTTCCATTTCTTTGATCAGCGCCGGTGCGCGTTCAATATCAGTAATGGCCACTTCATGCACCACTACCCGTTCCGGTTCGAGGTTGAGTGTCTCCAGGGTGTCGCCCACCTTGGCCATGCGCTCGGCAGCCATGGTCGAGCCGCGGACGAAATGGCACTGATAGTCGTCACCGCGCTTGCAGCCCATCATGATGATGCCGTCGAAACCGTTGTTCAGCGCATCAGTTACCCAGGACAGGCTGGTGGATCCCAGACAGCGTACGGGGATGACCCGCGCCCAGGGGCTGATTTCCTCGCCACTGATGGCGGCCTGGTCCAGGGCGGGATAGGCGTCGTTTTCGCAGGCCAGCACCAGGATGCGGGGCTTCTCGTCCCATTCCTCGGGAATGTCGCATTCCTTGATCTGCGCGCCTACGGTGTTCACCGAATAGTTCTCGAAGGAGATGACCCGCACCGGGCAGGCGCCCATACAGGTGCCGCAGCGGCGGCAGCGCGCCTCGTTGTATTGTGGATAACGCTCTTCATCCTCGTCAATGGCGCCGAAGGGGCATTCCACGGTGCAGCGTTTGCACTGGGTGCAGCCTTCCTTGCGGAAAGTCGGGTAGGACAGATCGCCGACACGGGGATGCGCGGCGCGGCCCTGGGCGGCGTTCTCGATTTCCTGGATGGCTTTCATGGCGGCGCCGGTGGCGTCGTCCATGGCCTGCTTCATGTCCATGGGACGGCGTACGGGACCGGCGGCATAGATGCCGGTGCGGCGCGTCTCATAGGGGAAGCAGATGAAGTGGGAATCGGTAAAGCCGTGCTTCAGGTGCGGCAGATCCGTACCCTGGCGGTAGTCCAGGTTGAGGATGGATTCGACCTTGACGGAGGTTTCATCGGCAGCATGGGCTTCCTGGGCTTCCAGCTCCTCGGCCCGGTCTTCGTCACTCATGCCTTCCAGTGCTTCGTTGGCGGCGTAGGGATCGGGGCCGGAGTTGGGCACCATACCCAGATCCAGCACCACCAGATCGACCTTCACCTCGGCGTCTTCATCGAGGATCTTGTCGTGCATTTTTACCGTGATGCTGTCGCCGGGAACCACTTCCTTCACCTCGCTCTTGGTGAAGATCACGCCGTTCCTCTGACCGCTGCGGTAGAAATCCTCGCCGGGGGCGCCGGGGGTGCGCAGGTTGTCGTAGCAAATGGTGGCGTCACAGCCATCGCCGTTGTGATGCTTGAAATACAGGGCTTGCTTGATGGAGACCAGATCGCCAATGCCTGAGTCATAGGGCAGACGGCCTTCATCGCTGGAGTTTTGACCGACATCCTGCACGAACAGCACGGAAGTGACTTCCTTGCCGTCGGAGGGGCGCTTGATGGGGCCGTCGCCGGCGGCATTGGCCAGCTCTTCCAGCTCCAGGTTGGTGATGATGTCCGGCGAGCCGGCATAGTTGAACTCGGGCAGGTTCTCGGGATCGTACAGCTTGAAGCCCGTGGCCTGCACGATGGAGCCGATGTTCTCGGTGATGGTGTCGCCGGACTCGGTGCTGATGTCCACGCTGAAGCGGCCGGGCGCGCCGGAGGTCTTGGTGACCGTGCTGTTCAGATACACCTTGATGTTGTCATTGCCCTCCACGGCGGCGATGATGTCGCCAATCCCCGTATCCTCGGGCATGGGCAGGTTGGCATCCGGCGAGTTGGGCGTGCCCACGGGGGCGGCCTTGAAGGGCACCCGCTTGTGCAGCCTGGCCACATGGCCGCCCAGGGCGCTGCTTTTTTCCACCAGATGTACGCTATAGCCGGCTTCAGCGGCTTCGATGGCCGCAGTCATTCCCGTGATGCCGCCGCCGACCACCAGCACATTGGGGTTGCGCCCCTGCTGCCCGGAGGGAGACGGCTTGTTCATCTGCTTGATTTCAGCGCAGGACATGCGAATGTAGTCGTTCGCCATTTCCTGGGTGGTTTCCTTCGCCTCTTCGGTATCGGGGCGTGCCCAGATGACGCCCTCGCGGATATTGCAGCGGGTCATGGCGATATCGTTGAAGGCAAAGGCCTCGACCTTGGCCCGGCGGGAACAGCCGACAATGACGGCATGGTTCACGCCTTCCTTGTCGATATCATTGCGGATCATCTGCACCCCGTCCTGGCTGCACAGCATCTCATGCTGTTTGACCACGTTCATGCGGCCATCGCGGGAGGCGGTTTGCTCCAGTTCGCCGGCGTCCAGGCGGTCGCCAATGCCACAGCCGGTGCAAATATAGGCCGCGTATTTCTTTTCTGCTTGCTCAGACATGCTCTCAGCCCTCCGCACGTGCTACACGATTGACAACCTGAATGGCCTTCAATGCCGCACCGGTGGCGCTTTGCACCGCCCGGTTCACATCCAGCGCATCGCTGGCGCAACCCGCCGCAAACACGCCGCCATTCTTCTCCGCAGGCTCGATGAAGCCTTCGCGGTTGATTTCCACATCCACGGGGAAACTGTCTACAGAGACGGATGGCTCCATGCCCGTGGCCAGCACCACCAGGTCGTGCTCGGTGGCATAGCGATGATAGCCTTCGGTATCCACGCCATTCAGGCAGGGATTGTCGTTCTCGCCCCTGGTGATGGAGGCGACCTTGGACTTGATGAACTTGACGTTGTCCATGGCCCGCACCTCGGCATAGAAATCCTCGAAACGGTCGATGGCGCGGATATCGATGTAATAGATGCTCACCTGGGCGTCATCGCCATACGCATCCACCACATAATGGGTCTGTTTCAGGGAAGCCATGCAACAGATGCGTGAGCAATGGTACAAATGATTGCGGTCCCGGGAGCCGGCGCACTGGATGAAGGCCACGTTCTTGGCCTCCTTGCCGTCGGAGGGACGCAGGATCTTGCCGCCGGTGGGACCCTTGGGGTCGGCCATGCGCTCGAACTCCACATTGGTCACGACATTGGCGAAACGATCATAGCCATAGGGCTGAATCTTCGCGGCGTCATAGGGCTTCCAGCCCGTAGCCCAGACCACGGCTCCGACGGGGAACTGGATTTCCTTTTCCTTGTCGTCCAGGTCGATGGCATCGTACTTGCAGGCATCTTTCGCCTTTTGCGCGTCATCGGTGCCGATAATGGCGGGATCGAGCACATACTTCATGGGGTGGGCCATGACGTGGGGAAGATAGGCGCCCTTGCGCTTGCTTAAGCCGTAGTTGTATTCATCATCAAATTCCGCTTCCACGGCCTTGGCGCACTCGCCGCAGGCGGTGCAGTTGTCGTTCACATAGGTGGGAGACAGCTTGACCGTAGCGGTGTAGTTGCCCGCCTCTCCTTCGAGTTTGCTGACTTCGGCGCCGGTAACGATGGTGAGGTTGGGGTTCATCTTGGCGCGGCGCTGGTTGATCTCCAGGCCACAGGTCGGATGGCACAGCTTGGGAAAATACTTGTACAGCTGGCTTACGCGGCCGCCCAGATAGGGACGTTTTTCAACCAATACCACCTGGGCGCCGGTTTCTGCGGCTTCAAGCGCGGCGGTCATGCCGCTGATGCCGCCACCGACGACCAGAATGGTCTGGTTTGTGGCTACTACCTCCGTCATGGAATTACCTCCGTTGCGGAATATTCTAGGATGACTGGCTTTCCGAATACTGTCGAAGCGCCGGGAATCTGGGTTTCCGGATATTCTGACACAGGCAGAACATCCTGTGCAGACACCTGCCTGCATTTGAGCTGATAACCATACTCCCGTTCGCCCGGAATCGCCATGCTTCTATAATCGAATTTTCCAATATGCTAATAGATGCGCCGTATGCAACAGGAAATATTCGCATGCGGGTGGGCGTATCGGAGCGTTTTCAGGCTACACTATGCGCCATCCCGTTTTGCAAGCAGAGAACCCCAGTGAGCCAGCATGCCCGTGTCCTGACCCCGGAAGAATATGTTTTTTCGGAAGAGCCCTACTATGAGCCGGTCGGGGACGAGGTGGCGATATTTGAAGCCGCCTACAAGAACCGCCTGCCTGTCCTGCTCAAAGGCCCCACCGGCTGCGGCAAGACCCGTTTCATGGAGCACATGGCCTGGCGCTTGCAGCGTCCCCTGCTTACGGTGTCCTGCCATGATGATCTGACGGCGTCCGATCTGGTGGGGCGGTTCCTGATCCGGGGCGGGGAAACCCTCTGGGTGGACGGCCCCCTGGCGCGGGCGGTGCGCAACGGCAGTATCTGCTATCTGGATGAAGTGGTGGAAGCGCGCAAGGATACCACGGTGGTCATCCATCCCCTGGGGGATGACCGGCGGGTGCTGCCCATGGAAAAAATTGGCGAGTTGCTGGTGGCGCCGCCGGAGTTCTGCCTGGCCATGTCCTACAATCCAGGCTACCAGTCGGTGCTCAAGGACCTGAAGCAGTCCACCCGCCAGCGTTTCGTGGCCCTGGAGTTTGATTATCCGGATGCCGCCCTGGAGCAGAAGATCCTGCAGAAGGAATCCGGCATCGATGCACAGACAGCCCGTCAACTGGTGAAGTTTGCACAGATGACCCGGAACCTCAAGGGACAGGGCCTGGACGAGGGCGCTTCCACCCGCCTCCTGGTGCACGCCGCCAAGCTCATGACAGCGGGCATACCGCCGGTGGCGGCCTGCCGCAGCAGTATCGCCCAGGCGCTTACGGATGACCCGGACATGCTCTCGGCGGTGAATGAACTCAGTACCTCCCTTTTTTAAGGAGCCGCCCATGCACAAGCATATCTCTGTTCAAACCAAGTGTTTCGATGCCGCCGAGGAAGAGCGGCGGTTGCGGCAGGGAAATCCCCGCATTGGCGCTGTCGTCAGTTTTCTGGGCCTGATGCGGGATATCAACGAAGAAGACCAGGTCAGCGCCATGACCCTGGAGCATTATCCCGGCATGACGGAAAAGGCCCTGGCGGCCATTGTGGAAGAGGCGCAGACGCGCTGGGAACTGGAAGGCATACGGGTGATCCATCGTGTGGGCGAACTGTTGCCGGAAGATCCCATTGTGCTGGTAATGGTGGCCAGCCGCCACCGGGGTGAAGCCTTTCGCGCCTGTGAATTCATTATCGACTACCTGAAAACCCGCGCGCCCTTCTGGAAAAAGGAAACCACTGCAGACGGCGAGCGCTGGGTGGAGGCCCGCTACAGTGACAAGGATGCGGAGGCAAAATGGTAGCGCGTTTTCCCATGGCCTCTCTGTTGGGATGGCTACTCCTCATGCTGTTTCTTGGGGGATGCTCCGGAGAGGATGCACAGGGCGAGCGGCCCAATTTCCTGTTTGTGGTTTCGGATCAGCAACACTACCAGGCCCTGGGGGTGGTGGATGGATTTTTTACTACGCCAAATCTCGATGCCCTGGCCGGGCAATCCGTATTTTTCACCCGGGCGTTCGTAAGCTCCCCGCAATGCTCGCCCAGCCGATCCAGCCTGTATACCGGGCTGTATCCTCACAAAACCGGCGTAATCGGCAATACCGGATCGATTGACGCCGAAGGCAACAAGATCGGGCAGTTGCCGGAATCCCTGAAAACCATTGGCGAATACCTGAAGCCGGCAGGCTATCGCACCGCCTATATCGGAAAATGGCATCTGGGTGAAGTGGGACGGCACGCCCAGGGATACGACGTGCGCCATTTCGACACCTTCCGGGGAGGCGACAATACCAGCGACAGCAAAAAGTCCGAACTCGCCATGGCGTTTCTTGCAAAGATGGGACAAGGAAAAAAGCGGCCGCCTTTTGCATTGTTCCTCAATTACACTGATCCCCACGACGTGTACGAGTACGGCGGCCTTTCCAAAGATCCGGAACCAATCGAAACGCTGGCGCGGGGTGTGGCGTTGCCACAAAGCTATTATGCGGAGGTATTCAGCAGCAAGCCCGAGGCGCAGTCCCTGTATATGGAGCGCGATGGCGGCAGGCGTTTCAAGGACAAGCCGGAGGATGTATGGAAAAGCTACCGGGGCTTCTATCGTGCAAAGGTGCAAAAATATGACACTGAACTGGGCAAGGTCATCCAGGCCCTGAAAGATACGGGCGAATGGGAGCGCACCATCGTCATTGTTACCTCGGATCATGGCGACATGGATGCCCGCCACCATTTGGTGTTCAAAGGGCCTTTTGCCTATGAGCAGGTCATTCGCGTACCCCTGATGATCCGGGTGCCATCCCGGTTCGGGGCG
>Ga0256834_1001579_pt1 | contig 15200 bp, 10 predicted proteins | sample 4281140metaG_FD_190536 | JGI IMG/M metagenome (GOLD analysis project Ga0256834, IMG submission 190536) | Hydrothermal vent microbial communities from East Pacific Rise, Pacific Ocean - 4281-140 | ecosystem: Environmental > Aquatic > Marine > Hydrothermal vents | place: Pacific Ocean: East...
AATTGGGTGTGGTTAAAAGTGATTGTTTTTGTTGTAACTACCTAAAAATAACACTTTTACACCTGATTTTGAAGCTTAACAATGAATTTTTCGGGTTAAACTGACACTAAAATATCGAAATCGGATTTTGAAAAAAATTAACCCGAAAAATTCACAAAGAGTATAATACCCAAAAATGGGGAGTTTAAATTTTAGGATTGTCGGGGTTAACCCTGCCGTAAATACCTGACAATCAATTGATATAAATTGTTCGCATCATTACTTATTCCAAACTCATGAATAATCCGGGTTAATATCTGCAAACATGGGTTTCATGGAGATGATTGGAATTACACTATCAAACCATTATAGAAATGCGTAGCGCTAATATTTACAATTACTTAGGAACTCAGGTTTAAAATACACAATAATAGTATTAGTCGGCTATTATTCCTGAGTTCAGTAGCGAATGAACCTGAGTTAATACCACCTCTTCCTCGGTAATTATTCGATTGATATAATAGAACATGTACATAGAAGTAAGCCAATTTATAAACTCTTGTTTGGTACCCATATGCTTTTTCATATTAATTAGTATCCAAGAGAAGTGTTCCCAGGCATCGCAACAGGAGTCGCAGCTCCGATCTATGCCTGTACAGCACCTGCGTGTGGTTTTAAAATCAGCATTATAGGAGCGAAAGTGAGGATTATAAGGATTTCCGTTTTTCAAACGCCCCTGATTGGGTTCAAAGTTAGTGCTTACATTGGTGCATACATCATAGCCCCAATGCTGGTCGTATAATTGGCCTGTGGTAATGACCTGGTTAAAATAAGAAGTAGTTAAAACGTGTTCAGGATATTTCTGTATCGCTTTTTCAATTTCAACACGAACATTTTCAAAGCCAGCCCTGTAACCGGCAATGTCTTTTTTGTTGTGGATATCGCTAAAGTAATTAAAGAGTACTTTATTGCCATTCTGGATACATTTTTCAACCACTGATGCTATCTCCTCACTTTTATCAGGAGAAACGGTATAATAAAAGAATGCACGGCTATCATTCTTATAATTATCGAGGGCAATACTAAACAGGTCGCGTTTGCCTTTGTTACGTAGTTCTGCATCGGTTTCATTACTTCCCCAAACAGCTACTCCAATAGGCATTTGTTCAAACCCTTCATAAGGAATTCGGATTAAACCATTGGTGGCTACATTCATTTTAAAATTATCATACACCATTTTAAGCCTATCCAGTTGCAAGCTTGGCTCCCCTCCTACAATAGTGATAAAGTTAGTCCCTCTCTCCTTTTCTGAATCCAGGAATTGTTTAAAGGCAGCATCAAGATTGGCAGATGTGTCAACAATTTTATCCATCCCTTCTTCGAAGTAATAGCAGCCTTTACACCGTAAATTGCATTCGTGTGTTAAATCAACCGAAATAGATTTAACAGCTCCTGCCTCTCTAACTTGTGTGTAAAGTTTAGAAAGTACCGGGTCTTCTAAATAGGTTGATAATGTTGACATATAAATTGAAAATTACAAAACCCAAATTTGAAAACCCAAATAAACCCAATAGAGTTTAAGAAAACACTAAATCTTGTGCCTATATTAATGAGACTTTGAATCCAATTGTAATTTGAATTATTGTATTTTGGTTCTTGTTAGAACAAAACCTCTTAATAAGATACTTATTATGCACCCACGAAGACCACAAGATTCTGATACCACCATTACCGAATTAATGATACCCTCCTATGCTAATTTTGGAGGCAAAATACACGGGGGCATGTTGCTTTCGTTAATGGATAAGGTTGCTTATGCATGTGCTACCAAACATGCCGGTAATTACTGTGTTACCGTATCGGTTGATACCGTTGATTTTCTACAACCTGTGGAAGTAGGTGATTTAGTTTCACTCATGGCTCGTGTAAATTATGTGGGCAACACATCGCTGGTTGTGGGCATAAAAGTAATTACAGAAAATGTAAAAAAGCGAACCGTAAAGCATACCAACACTAGTTATTTTACCATGGTGGCTAAAAACGATAATGACAAACTCGCAAAAGTGCCTCCTCTTTTATTAACTACTCAAGAAGAAGTTCGAAGATTTGCTGAATCTATCCTTAGAAAAGAGTTAAAAGATTACCACCATAAAAAAATGAACGAGAACAAATCTCATTTTGAACTTGCTGATAAACTACAGGAATTGGACAAGTATAATTGTAAGGTTGAATTATAAAAATCTCCCGCAGATTTCGGTGATTACCACAAACGACACATTAAGCAGACTTACTTACTTTTGCCCACAATTTTGAAAGAAGCCCATAAAAAATAAACAGAACAACAATAATTACCAAAGACCACTTTAAAGTAGAAAACCCACTTGTTATCCAGGCAACAGACCTAAGCTGTTCAGGGTAATTCTTTAGCATAATTATTATACCTGTATTTTCCAACATATCAACACCAAAAACCCCATACGGCAGCCATGCCATTTTCCATTTATTAGGATAAAGCAGCATTAACGTAACGCTCATAAATAAGGTATAGACAATAGGATATGCAACATCAAGCGTCATTTCTCCTCTGGCATAAACAGTGCGAGTTTCCTCGCTATAAGAATCAATTAACTCATAGGCTAGTTCTGGCGTGTAAGCAAATTGAAGGTCAATAGGTGTCACTTCCTTATCACCTGTAAGCAGGGGCATTATTAGCACATTAAAAACAATAACAAAACCAAGTAACAGTAAGGCTAATTTAACTGAGGCTTGCTTATGCAATAATGGTTTCAAAGCAGTCTATTAATTTCCTTGATTTTGAGCGGCTGCATCAGCTAAAGCATCCTCTTCTTCAGCGGTAATCCAGCCTCCACCAAGAGCTTTATACAGTAGAATATAACTATTGAGTAATTGCTGTCTCACTTGCGAGTATTGCAATTCTGCTTCAAAGGCTGAACGGTCATTTTCAATTACTTCTAAATAACTTGTAACACCCCCATTATAACGATCTAATGATAAATCTCTGGCACTAAGGGCCGCATTCATTTGCCGTTTGCGAGCTTCTAACTCCGTTTTAGTAGTACTGATTGTAATAAGTGCATCCTCCACTTCTTTAAATGCTTGAATAACTGTATTCTCATAATCGTAGGCTGATTGCAAGGCTACTTCTCGCTGAATTTCAGCTCTTTTCTTGTTTTTACCCCAGTTTACAAGCGGCCCAAGTAACCCTGCACTGGCACTCCAGGCAAAGCCACCGGTAGCGGCCGAAGATAATTGTTGCGTAGCAGCTCCACCAATTAAGCCTGTAAGACTTATGGAAGGAAATCGCTGTGCTTCGGCTACTCCAATATTGGCAGTTTCGGCATGAAACCTATTTTCGGCTGCTAAAATATCGGGGCGTCTTTGCAATAAAGTTGATGGAATCCCCGGAGGTATGTCAGATGGAAATTCTTGACTCTCTAGCGTTGATAGATTCAAGATGGAATAAGGATTTCGTCCTAATAAAATAGCTAAAGAAGTTTCTGTAATTGCCAACTGACGTTGATATAACGGAACGCTTGCTTCGGCAATGCTTAACTGAATTTGCGCCTGATTTAAGTCTATTTGAGGAACAACACCATGGTTAAATTTATCTGTGATAATCTCGAGTCCGCGCTGTCTGGAAAGAATGGTGTTTTGAGCGATTTCTAACCGCCATTTAAAATCTAGTAATTGAAAATACGTTTGGGTAATGGCCGTAATAACACCTATTTGAACAGCCCTTTTGGCATAATCAGTAGCCACAAAACTCGCTTTAGCAGACTCAGTTGCCCTTCGAAATTTACCCCAAAAGTCAATTTCCCAATTTAAGGTTAGTCCTGCGGTATAAATACCAGCATCGCCACTTAAAGGCTGGCCGCCCACTACATTGCCCAGGTTTGCCTGCGCAGATACACCAAATCCGGGAAATTGGTCTGCTCTGGTAAAGCCCACATTTATCATAGCTTGCTGTACCCTGCTTGCTGCGGTAAGCACATCTTTGTTTTCCTGTAAGCCGATTATAATTAAAGAATCGAGTTCTGAGTTATTAAAAAGCTCCCACCAACGCAGGTTAACTACCGTATCTGCTTGAAGACTATCATACCTAAATGTGGATGCTGTAGCCACCTCACTCTTTTCAAAGTTTGGACCTACTTTACAACTACTAATTGCTATTGAACCTATTAACCCAATAACTATATAACCAATAACTATTTTTCTATTCAACATCCTATTAATTATCTAAAAGTTGGGCTTCCAAGTCTCTTTTCTTTTCATACCCGGCTATTTTACCAATAAAAACAAATAACATCGGGTATAAAAACACTCCTAAAAATGTGGCCATGGTCATACCTCCAAGCAATGCCATTCCCATTACTTTACGAGCTTCTGCTCCAGAGCCTGTGGCAACCACTAGTGGAAATACTCCAAGAATAAAGGAGAAGGCTGTCATTAGAATTGGCCTGAATCGAGATTTTGCAGCAGCAATGGCCGCATCAAATAAGCTTAGCCCCTTTTTAAATTCATCGTTGGCAAACTCTACAATTAATATGGCATTTTTTGCTGCCATGCCTATAAGCATTACAAAAGATACCTGAGCAAAAATATTATTCTCAAAGGTTGGGCTAAATAACCTCGATGCCCATAAAGCAAATAAAGCCCCAAAAATAGCAAAGGGTGTGCCTAACAAAATACTAAAAGGCAACGACCAACTTTCGTATTGCGCTGCTAGAATTAAGAATACAAATAGCAAGGAGAAAGATAGAATCATCATAAGAGAGCCTGAAGCTTTTTCTTCTTGAAACGACATTGCATTCCAGCTATAACTCATGTCTTGTGGTAATACCTCTTTGGCCACTTCTTTTAAGGCCTCTCTGGCTTGCACCGATGTAAAGCCTTCGGCAGGGCCACCTGTAACTTCCACTGAACGGTATAAATTAAACCTGGTAGTGTAATCCGGGCCAGATATTGGTCTTATGGTGGCAACAGTTGCCAATGGCACCATTTTACCTTCATTATTTTTAATAAAGAAATTATTAATTTGAGATTCATCTACCCTGTATTCCGGTTCGGCCTGAATGTAGGTTTTATACAACCTTCCGAAACGGGTAAAATCGTTTACATAAGCACCTCCCATAAAAGCACCTACCGTGGTGTATAAATCGTTTAATCTAATACCGAGTTTCAGCGCTTTTTCTTTATCAATATCCATATAACGTTGAGGCACATTGGCTTGAAAAGTAGTAAAGGCTTTACCGATTTCGGGACGGGCATTGGCAGCTTTTATAAATTTCATAGTGTTGGTTGCTAAATAGCCAGGATCGTTACCACCCTTATCCTGCAACATAATACTAAACCCAGAACCATTACCCAAACCCGGAATAGCAGGCGGGCCAAAAGCAAATACCTGCGCCCCTTTAATGTGTATCGCAAGCTGCCTGTTTACTTTAGCTACAATTTCTGTAGCTGTAGTTTCTCTCTCTGACCAATCGTTTAATGAAACAAAGAAGAAACCTGTGTTGGATGTCATTGCTCCAGATAAAATACTAAAACCTGTAGCTGTAGTTACAAATTTTACTTCTTCAATATCCATCAATATTTTCTCCACATCCTTGGCAATAACATCCGATCGCTGAATAGATGCCGCATTGGGCAGTTGCATATTCACCATAAAATAGCCCATATCTTCTTCGGGAATAAACCCACCCGGAACAAGGCTACCTAAAATGCCAGCCGCAACACTTAATATAACAATAAATACTGCACTCCTTTTTAGCTTACGAGTTACAATATTGGTAAAACTCATATAGGAATCGGTTGTTTTGTCCATTCCCTGATTAAACTTCTTAAAAAACCAGCCCAATGGCCCACCATAAGGCTTAGGCTCTTTTAATAATAAGGAACATAATGCAGGGCTTAGGGTAAGTGCATTTACAGAAGACACAATAACCGAAACCACAATAGTAATGGCAAACTGCTGATAAAGCAGGCCTGTTATACCTGCCATACCTGCTACTGGAATAAATACGGCTATTAACACCAGAGTTGTTGCAATTACGGGTGCTGTAACTTTTGCCATCGCATCTAAGGTGGCTGCTTTGGTTTTCATACCCTTTGCAATATTTACTTGCACAGCCTCTACTACTACAATGGCATCATCCACCACAATACCAATGGCTAAAACCAACCCTAAAAGTGACAGCACGTTAATGGTAAACCCTAACCCCGGGAAAAACATAAAAGCACCAATTAATGATACAGGTATTGCTAACGTTGGAATCAGGGTAGCTCGCCAATCTTGGATAAATATAAAAACCACGAGAACAACCAATACTAATGCGATGATTAGGGTAACCACAATATCTTTAATACCGGCTGTAATGGGGGCTGTAGAATCGAGCGACACATCGTATTTTATACTTTCAGGGAAGCTGTTTTTTAGCACTTCCATTTCAGCAATTATATTTTCGGCAAGCTCTACCGCATTAGAACCAGGTGCCTGGTAAAGTGCTACAATTGCTGCGGTTTCGCCATTAAGTCTCGGAATCATACTGTAGGTTTCTACCCCTAAGTTAACCGTAGCTACGTCTTTTAATTTTATTTGCGAACCATCTTTTTGGGTTCTTACCACTATTTCGCCAAATGCTTCGGGCGAATTAAATCGATCCGGCAAGCGAACTGTATAAGTAAATTCTGTACCCGGTGGCGATGGCTCTGCTCCAAATTTACCTCCCGGTACAATTAAATTTTGCTCGTTGATGGCATTGATAATTTCAGGTACTGTAAGCCCCATTTGGGAAAGCCTGTCGGGTTTTACCCATATCCGCATAGAGTAATTAGCCGCACCCATTACATCAACCCGGCCAATTCCCTTTACCCTTGCTAATTGGTCTTTAATATTAATAAGGGCATAATTGCCTAAAAAATCCTGATCGTACCTGCCATCTGAGGTTAAGGTTACCAGCATTAAAATATTGGGTAATGATTTTTTTGTGGTAACTCCAAACTTGGTAACAGCAGAAGGCAATTTTGCCGAGGCCGCAGACACACGGTTTTGCGAAAGTACAGTATTCATATCGGGGTCGGTGCCTACATCAAATGAAACCTGAATGGTCATAGTTCCATCATTGGAATTGGTCGATTTCATATAAATCATATTATCAACTCCATTAATCTCCTGCTCTAATGGTGTAGCCACAGATTCCTCTACACTAATGGCATTAGCACCTGTGTAAGTGCCTCTTACCTCCACAATGGGCGGAGTTAAATTAGGGTACTGCTCAATGGGCAAGCCTATCATTGAAACTCCACCAACAATAACAATGATGATTGCAATTACCATTGCCACAATGGGGCGATGCACGAAAAAATTTCCCTGATTCTCAGCCATAACTATTGCTTATCGGTTGATTGGCTTTGAAACTCAACTACTTTAGGGATAACTTCCATACCCGACCCTACTTTTTGTAAGCCTTCGAGTACTATTTTGTCACCTGCATTTATACCTTCTTTTATGATATAATAGTCGCCTACTTTGGCTTTTATTTTTAGCTGTTTTGCCTCAATTTTATTATTGGCATTTACAATATAAACCGAATACTGACCCTGCAATTCCTGAACACATCGTTGTGGAACCAGCAAAGCATTTTTTACCTGTTCGATAGGAATTTTTACCTTGGTGTACATACCGGGTCTTAAAAGTTTATTGGGATTAGGAAAACTCGCCTGAACCAATAAAGATCCAGTAGATGAATCAACACTCCTGTCAATAAAGTCAATCACACCACTATAAGGGTAGTTTTCTCCATCAGCCAATATTAAGTTTACTGTAACCTTTTCTTCAGGACTTGGGTTTTTCGGTTTTTTTAATTCTTTACCGTACTCTTTGGCCAGTTGCAAATACTGCCCTTCGGTGAGAAAAAACTGAACACGAATGGTGTCTATTCGGGAGACTGTATTTAAAATAACAGGGTTGGGGTCTCTGCCCACAAACTCTCCAATTTTAGCTTCTGTTTTACCAATTACACCCTGTATCGGAGATTTCATTCTCGTATAGCTTAAATTTATTTGAGACATCCTCATATTGGCTTTGGCAGCTTCCACCGAAGCAAGTGCAGCATCGTAGGTTGCCTGAGCAGCATCTAAATCACTCTTACTAACAGCATTTCTTTCGGCCAGTGGCTTATACCTATTCAATTCTTTTTCGGCATTAACCAATACCGTTTTTGCTTCTGCCACTTTGCTTTGTTGCGAAGCCACTTCGGCTGTAAATGGCTGCGCATCTATTACATAAAGCAATTGCCCTTTCTTTACTCCCTGGCCTTCGCTAAAATGAATTCCTTCTAAGAAACCTTCTACTCTGGCTCTAATAGGAATATCGTACAACCCATAGGCTTGTCCAACAAACTCGTTATAAATAGGCATATCTTTTTGAGTAACCTCCACCACTTGAATTTCGGGTGGTTGCATCTGTTGTTGCTTCTTTTCTTTATTGCAGGAGGTTAAAAGCACACCTACAACTAAAACTAATAGTGCTTTATATTTCATAGTTTCGGATATTGACTATTGGAAAAGTAAAAAATTATCATACTTAATGTACAATGATACAAATTTATCAGTTGCTTGAGTTAACTCTAGGCAACAGAGCACCAACTTTTAGCATATACCCTGCGTATCCAGATCTTTTTTGAAGGAGGTGCTTATCCATCATAGGAATTGAAATAAAAACAAATAACAAAGAAACTCCTATTGCCCCCGAACTTATATACCATGGTGTGAAAGTGTTAATTGACATCATATACAACCCCCACCAAAACAAAATTTCTCCCAAGTAATTAGGATGCCTTATAATACTCCAAATACCTGTGGATAGCACTTCTTTACTCTCTGCTGTTTGCTTAAACCGCTGTAATTGATTATCACTAACATATTCTAATAATACCCCAGCCGAAGCTAGCAGTACGCCAAACCAATTTAATAAGGTGAAAGGTTCATTGGAAGTAAAAATATAGGCTAGAGGAACACTTGCAACCCACACCAATAAGGTTGGGAATAAATGAATACCTAAAAAGTTAACCATTATGTACCACTTACCAGTGGTATCTTGCAGCTTCAGATAACGCCAGTCTTGGTGTTGCATACCTTGCCAGCCTCTAACCCAGTTATGTGTAAGCCTTATTGACCAAATTAATACCAAAAATGCCGTAACTATCCAAGCTAAATAATTTGGAATAGCCATGGTACTATACCACCAATATACAATCATATAGGCAGGTATTACGCTCCAGTACGGGTCGTACATACTAGCATTCCCAAACCGAAAACTGAACATAAAAATAAAGAGTGTTAGAAAAATATCAATTAGAAACAACTTGCTCAAGCTATTACCTTCGGGTAAATAAAGTGTTAAAAATGCTCCAAAAATAAATGTAGCAATGTAAGCTGCTGCTACAATAATTAAGCTTTGAAATCGACTCATAATCTAATTTGGTATTGAACTTAAAGTTAAGAATTCGATAGTTAAATTGTGTTTGAAATTACTATCTAAGACTAAAATTACTATGAATAGGTTGAAATCAATCCTTATCTCAGTTGCAATTTCTATGTAAACCTTTTTCTCCTATTTGCTAGTGTCAAGTCAAGCATACTTTAGCCGAACCAAGCTTTGACATTTTTGCCCTATACTTCTTTAAAAAATACTTCCGTAGCTACAGCTAGGGGCGTATTTTTCGCATCGCCTAGCTCAAAAATATCTACAGCTTATACAACACAGTACATTTGACTTAACACTAGCAATTAATAGCTCAAATAGTTGCAAATTGCTCAAAACAAATAAATATTTTCCTTTATAAAAGGACATGTTTTTATGTTTTTGATTTTATATAAGGACAATTATTAATATATTAGACTTATGAAAAGGAAACAAGTTATAAAAGAAGTTATCATAGACAATCAAAATATCAACCTTTCTAAGGTTAACAAACGAACTATAGAACTCCCCATACATTCTACTAAAATAGTTAGTTTAACCGGAGTAAGAAGAAGCGGAAAAACTTATTTGTTATTATATACAATATACAGGCTACTTAAAAATAAGGTTGACAAATCCAACATAATATATATCAATTTTGAAGATGAAAGGCTGGATCTGAATACGGAAGATTTAGATTTGATATTACAAGCATATCGCGAATTATACCCGGGAAACAATTTAGATAATTGCTATTTCTTCTTTGACGAAATTCAAAATATACCTCAATGGGAAAAATTTATTAGAAGGTTATACGAGAACTTTTCAAAAAATATATTTATAACTGGCTCTAATTCAAACATGCTTAGCAGCGATATTGCAACATCTTTAAGAGGTAGAAATATAAATTATGAAATTTTTCCATTGTCCTTTAATGAGTATTTACGTTTTAAACATATAAAAGCCGAAGTAACTGGCTCCAAACAAAAAAGTACAATTATAAATGCACTAACAAGTTATGTTAAAGAAGGAGGGTTTCCAGAACTATTAGAAGTGCCAAATGAGCTCAGGCAGAAAGTATTGCAAGAGTATTTTTATGTAATGCTTTATAAAGACTTAATAGAGCGTTACAATATCTCAAACGCTTCTACTTTAAAATATTTTTTAAATAGAATATTAGTAAATATTGGCAAACCAACATCTATACACAAAATATATAACGAGTTAAAATCTAATGGCTATCGAGTGTCAAAAAACACCTTATATAATTTTTTAGATTATTCAGAAGCCGTCTACCTAAATTTTGGTTTAAAAAAATTCGATTATTCTCTAATAAAAAGGGAAAAATCAGAAAAGAAAAATTATTTTATAGATAATGGATTAATAAACGCTCTAAGTTTTAAGTTCTCGGATAATTACGGTTTACTGTTAGAAAATATGGTGTTTTTATATTTAAGGCAGAGATATAAAGAAAATTTATTCTATTTTAAAGACAAAAAAGAATGTGATTTTGTTGTATTTGAAAATGAAAAAGTAACCAGATTAATCCAAGTATGCTATAACCTAGAAGAAGAAACAACATTTAGAAGAGAAAAAGATGGTTTAATTTACGCTGGCAAAAAACTTCAAAAATTAGAGGGCACTATCGCTAGTTTTGACAGCAATGAAGATGAACTAATAGAAAATGGGTTTAAAATAAAAATACTACCTGTGTATAAATTATTATTAGAATAAATTGGAGTAGTGGACTATTGCTATAAGTCTAAGTTTTTCCCAATTTTACCAAATGAACCGACACACTTACAACTTAGGCCTTATTGGCAACTGCGCTTTTCAAGCACTAATTGATACCGAAGCTAGTGTAAAATGGCTTTGTTGGCCAAAATTTGATAGTAGTTTTATTTTTGGTGGTTTATTAGATGATGATAAAGGAGGTGAGTTTAGCATTAACCCTGTAAAGGAAATTCACTCTACATGCCAGGCTTATATTAAAAATACCAATGTGCTTACTACAGAAATTAGCACCGAAGATGGTCGTTATAAAGTAACAGACTTCGCCCCACGATTTGAGCAGTACGATAGGCATTATAAACCGCTGATGTTTATTAGAAAGATAGAATCAATGGAAGGCACACCCGAAATAAAAGTAGTATGCAACCCCAAAGGCGAATATGGAGCCGTTACCCCCGAGGTAAGTTTTGGCAGCAGTCATTTACGATTTAAAGGCCTGGAGGATCAGGTGCGATTAACCACTAACATTTCGTTAAATTATTTACAGCAAGGCAAATCCTTTAAGCTAGAGCAGCCCATTTATTTAATTTTAACTTGGGGTGTGCCATTAGAAGGCCCAATTAAGCAAACAGCCGAAACATTTTTAACCAAAACCATCGATTATTGGAACGACTGGGTGCGCCACTGCACCATTGGCCCGTTATGGCAAGAGGCAGTTATTCGTTCTGCCCTCACCTTAAAAATGCACCAGTTTGAAGATACAGGTGCGATCACCGCCTCCACCACCACCAGTTTACCCGAACACCCGGGCTCTGGCCGTAATTGGGATTACCGCTATTGCTGGATGCGAGATTCGTACTATACACTCAATGCCTTTAGCTCCATTGGGCAATTCGAAGAGCTGGAAAAATACTCAAACTATATTGAAAATATTGCTGTGAGTGATAGTTACCGGTATAATCCGGTGTACAGCTTATTAGGTACCGAAGATTTTGAAGAGAAAATTTTAGACCTTAAAGGATATTTGGGCAATGCCCCTGTTCGGATTGGCAACCAAGCCAAAGAACATATTCAAAATGATGTGTATGGACAAGTACTGGTATCGTTATTACCGCTTTACACCGATGAACGACTTAATAACCAGGAACATACACGCTCGAAAAAATTAATTATGGACTTGCTCCAGGGCATAGAACGAACTATGGATGAGCCCGATGCAGGTTTATGGGAATTGCGTAATATGAGCTTTAAGCATTGCTATACCTTTCAGTTTCATTGGGCTGGTGCCAATGCAGCAGCAAGAATTGCCAAAGTGTTAGAAGATGATGAAATGCTTGAAAAAGCAACTTATTTAGCTAAGGAGGCTTCACTGCAAATTGAACGCTGCTATGATCCAGACCAAAAAGCCTATACTTCTGCCATTGAAACCGACCGGTTAGATGCAAGCCAGCTTCATCTAATTACTATGAATTACCTCGACCCAAGCTCTAAAAAAGCCCAATTGCATTTAGAAACTCTTGAAAAGGAACTAAAAACAGACGATGGCCTCTTTTACCGTTATAAGCATCAAGATGATTTTGGCAAACCTAAAAGCACTTTTCTTATCTGTGCTTATTGGTATGTAGAAGCTCTGGCTGCCGTTGGCAGGGTGGATGAAGCCAGCAAAATATTCGATCATTTATTAAGCTTTACCAATCACTTGGGCTTACATAGCGAAGATATTGATGAAGTAACAGGTAGCCAGTGGGGTAATTTTCCTCAAACCTATAGCCATGTGGGGCTAATAAATGCGGCTTTTAGAATTGGAAGGAAATTGGATAGGCCTAATTTTTTGTAGTTGCCAGAAGTTAGAAAACTAAAATTTCTCTTTTCGAATTAAATCCCCATCGTTCGTATAATATTTCCAAACTCCCGATTTCTTATTCTTTTTATACCTGCCCTTAACCAACACATTACCAAGGCTATCATACTCTTTATACATTCCTTCTTTTAACCCGTTTTTTAAGGGTACTTCAAATTTATTTTGCCCATTTGCATAAGTTTCGGTTAGTTTTTTATCCGTTAAGTCTTCAGGGAAAATATCATCTATCTTAATTTCTTCTTCCTTTTCCGGTGTACTCATTTTTTTAACAGTGTCAATTTCATCAAGCTCAACAGGTAAAAACAACCGGCTCCAATCCACCTTTTCTTTTTGAGGCATGTAGTTTAAAATAATGGAAGTTGAGATTAAATTGTCCTCTGGTTTAATTTGCACCCCCATTAAAGGAAAGCTTTCAATATACGCCTTGTTCTTATTAAGTTTTTGCCAATACTCTTTTGATAAATAGGCCTTACTACCTGGTATAATTTGGGTTGAATTAACATATAAAAACAAACTCGACTTGTTATCAAACTGCTTAAAATAAGGCTCAAACTGTTCATTCTCGCTCAAGGTTTTTCCTTCTAAATTATACCTGATTAAATGAGCTAACGTTCCCGGGTTATTACTAAACACCACAAATTCATTAATAATAGTATAATAGGGTTTATCTAATTTCGAAAACATATTGCCCAGTAGAATTTTAAACAAACCTTTAACCGATAAGAAATTTATTTGGTGTCCTTTGTACTCTATACCCCGGAACTTTACAGGTGTTTTTTTCTTAATCTGTTTTTTTATAAAGTCTAAATGCTCTTTGGCCAAATCTATATCGTTGGCTTTAAGTACCGCCACATAGCCACTTTCTTTACCAACTTCTTTAGGATAAATTTGAAATACACCCGCTTCATCTCCAATCCAACTCAATAAATTTTCTTCAACACTTATCCCAAGGTATTTCTCAAGCTTCTTTTTGTTCTTTACATACTCCTCTCCATCACTGCTATTTTTAATTCTAAACTCAATATTTTCATAAAATTTAGCAAAGCTTTCAAAACCCATACTTAAAAAAAACAAACTATTTTCAGGCACTAATGAAGGCATATCAATCCTTCCTACTCCCGAATTATGAACAATTTTAGCATACGAATTTAACGAGTCATTGAGGTTAGAAACTCCTGAAAGTGATAAAAACTGATCATCTATAGTAGCATCAATTCCTGTAAAAGTAAGAGCACTTATAAATTCATATCCAGCACTATTTTCATCTTTTAGCCATTGGCTGATATAGTCTTTAAAATAGGTGTGCTGCAGGTAAAAAGTAACACCGTTATTATCCATTCGCTTGCTTACTTCCAAATAATCTAAATCTCGAGCAAGTGCAGGCTCTTCCAGTTGGTCAATAGAATTTTCGATTAAAACATGTGTGCCAGACAACATAATCAGGTTGTTCTTCACATACATATACATCAAATCCTGTGAATCCTTAAAATTTAATTCAATAATTTTTTCCTGACGGTACTCTCTGGAAGTAACATCAATACCATCTCCTACCAAATTTTGAATATAATCTTTAACAAAGGAAAACCTGGCGGCTTTTGTAAGGTCAACTACATAAAACAGGTCGAATTCATTACCCCTTATTTTATGTAGTGAAACCGTAACGGGTCTTGAAGCAACCAGGTTCCAAAGAAATTCATTTTCTTTTAAGCTTACATTAAGGCTATCTATGGTATTGCCAACATGTGCCAGGTAGTTATTTGTTTTAAGATATTGCCAAATTTCGCCTTTAGTTATGGTGTTCCATTGCTCAAAAGGGTCTTCTACATCAATAATTAAAACAGCATTGGCAGGCACCACATTAATGGCATTGATTCTATTGCCCGATTTAAATTGAAACAGGTAAAACCAAGCTATGGCTCCAAATATAACCACGACAAGTACAGCAATTATTTTTTTCATAATTGATTAATCTAATCCATTAAAGATAATAATTTGAATTATAAAAAGCCAAGTGCAATTATTTAGAGCCTGTCTATAAATGGTTAACAAATTATGTATCAGTAAGTTGTGTTGAATATTCAGAATTTATCTTATTTTAGTAAGAAAAGAATCCTATGAAGATATTCAATGAACTGATACTAAAGT
>Ga0256834_1001580_pt1 | contig 15199 bp, 15 predicted proteins | sample 4281140metaG_FD_190536 | JGI IMG/M metagenome (GOLD analysis project Ga0256834, IMG submission 190536) | Hydrothermal vent microbial communities from East Pacific Rise, Pacific Ocean - 4281-140 | ecosystem: Environmental > Aquatic > Marine > Hydrothermal vents | place: Pacific Ocean: East...
AGGAATTGACTTTGCAGGCACTGTGTATTCTAGCGAAGATAATCGTTATAAAAAAGGCGATAAAGTCATTCTTACTGGCTGGCGAGTTGGTGAAATGCAATGGGGTGGATATGCACAGCTTGCACGAGTTAATGCCGATTACTTAGTGCCTTTGCCCAGCACCATGACAACCCGTGATGCAATGGTGATTGGCACAGCGGGATTAACCGCACAACTCGCCATTTCTAAACTAGAGCAAAACGGATTAAAGCCAGAAAATGGTGAGGTCTTAGTAACGGGTGCAGGTGGCGGAGTTGGCTCAATTGCTACAATGTTATTAGCAAAATCTGGCTATGATGTAGTGGCATTAAGCGGACGAGAAAGCACCAAAGAAAATTTACAAAAACTCGGTGCAAAAATAATAATGGCAAGAGATGAATTGTCAGAACCATCAAAAAGAGTATTAGAAAAAGAACGCTGGGCAGGCGTAGTTGATAGCGCAGGTGGGGCAATGCTTGGCAATATTCTTAAAGCAACAAAATATAATGGCGGCGTGGCGGCAATCGGTCTTGCGGGCGGCGCAAATTGGGACGCTTCCGTAATTCCATTCATCATTCGTGGTGTAAATATTTATGGCATTGATAGCGTAATGCAGCCTTTTGCAGCCCGCAAAAAAGCATGGGAAAGACTAGCGCAAAATTTTAATCAAAAAACCTACGCACCAATGATTGAGGAAATAAAACTTGAACAATTACCAAAAGCCGCCAAAGATATTTTAGCAGGAAAAATTATGGGAAGAAAAATTGTAGCGCTTTAGCTAATTTTTCCAAGCGTAAAGACAAGCTCCACTAACGCCCTTCCCCTTGCGGGGCGGGCTGGGGTAGGGATTAAAAAGAGAGCGTAGGGGTTCAAACAAAAAACCTACGGGATACAAATGAAAAAAATCAAACCCGCCACATATAAAAAATGGGCAAAACTTGCAGCAAAAGAATTGCAAGATAAGCCGCTTGATGATTTGCAAAAAAACTATGGTGGTTTAGAAATAAAGCCCGCCTATTTTGCCAAAGATGCACCAAAAAATATCAAATCAGAGATGCCCGGAGCAGCGCCATTCACTCGTGGTATCAGGGCAAGCATGTATGCCAATCGCCCTTGGACAATCCGCCAATATGCAGGATTTTCTAGTGCTAAAGAGAGCAATGAGTTTTTTCATAAAGGCTTAGCTAATGGACAAAAAGGGCTATCAGTTGCTTTTGATCTTGCAACCCATCGAGGCTATGACAGCGATCACGAGCGAGTAAAAGGCGATGTTGGCAAGGCAGGAGTGGCGATTGATTCTGTCGAGGATATGAAGATATTATTTGACAATATTCCGCTAGATAAAATGTCAGTTTCTATGACCATGAATGGCGCAGTTATTCCAACTTTAGCAATGTTTATTGTGGCGGCTCAGGAGCAAGGCGTAGGCATAGGGCAACTAAGCGGCACAATTCAAAATGACATTCTCAAAGAATTTATGGTTCGTAATACCTATATTTATCCGCCAAAACCATCAATGAGAATTGTCGGCGACATTATCGCCTATACTGCCGAGCATATGCCAAAATTTAATTCAATTTCTATCTCTGGTTATCACATGCACGAAGCTGGGGCGAGCGCCGTGCAAGAGCTAGCTTATACTTTGGCTGACGGCATGGAGTATGTCCGAACGGCGCAAAAAAATGGTTTAGATATTGATGTTTTTGCGCCTCGCCTGTCGTTCTTTTTTGGCATAGGCATGAATTTTTTCATTGAGATTGCAAAATTAAGAGCAGCGCGAAAATTATGGGCAAATATTATGGAAGACTTAGGCGCAAAACAGGCAAAGTCAAAAATGTTGCGCACCCATTGTCAAACTTCTGGTGTATCGCTTACCGAGCAAGACCCATATAATAATATTGTGCGCACGGCGTTTGAGGCAATGTCGGCGGTGCTTGGCGGCACGCAAAGCTTGCACACAAATAGCTTTGATGAGGCGATTGCTTTACCTACCGATTTCTCCGCAAGAATTGCCCGTAATACCCAACTTATTATGCAGCATGAAACGGGTGTAACTGACGTGATAGATCCGCTAGCTGGCTCTTATTATATTGAGGCTTTGACCGATCAATTAGTGGCAGAGGCGGGCAAAATTATTGCTAAAGTTGAAACACAAGGCGGCATGACAAAAGCGGTGGCTGATGGCTCGCCAAAACGAGATATTGAAACAGAAGCGGCATTGCGCCAAACTCGAGTAGATAAAGGTGAAGATGTTATTGTTGGCGTAAATCGTTTTCGCTTAGAGCAAGAAGATGAATTAGAAACCCGCAAAATTGATAATCAGCGAGTGCGAAAACAGCAGATTGCCTTGCTTGAAAAAATTAAAAAATCACGCAATGATAATCAAGTTACTGAGGCGCTGGCGGCACTAAAAGAATGTGCCGCAATGAATGAGGGTAACTTATTAAGCGCCGCAATTATCGCCGCTAGAGCAAGGGCAACACTTGGCGAAATTTCAAAAGCAATGGAAGATGTCTTTGGGCGTTATGTTGCTAAGCCTGAAGTAATTTCAGGGGTTTTTGAAAATCAATATCAGGGCGACCCTGAATATTTAGCACTTAGTGAGCGACTAAAAACATTTGAAAAAAACCACAATAAAAAGCCCTCAATATTTATAGCAAAAATGGGGCAAGATGGGCATGATAGGGGCGCAAAAATTATCGCCACCGCTTTTGCTGATCTAGGTTTCAAAGTGCATTTTGGCTCATTATTTGAGAGTGCTAGAGAGGTCGCAAATCATGTTAAAGAAATGGGAGTTGATGCGGTTGGTGTATCCTCATTAGCTGCGGGGCATAAATTATTAGTGCCTGAATTGATTGAGTTGCTCAAACAAAAAGACCTTGTAAATGTGCCAGTAATTGTTGGTGGAGTTATTCCAAAAGACGATTATGAGTTTTTATATAATGCAGGGGTGAGCGAGATTTTTGGACCCGGAACAAATGTATTAGAAGCAGCATTTAGCGTGCTTAATCGTATTGAAAAAAGACTGGTGAATAAATGATAGGAAAACTCAACCATATCGCAATCGCCGTGCCAGATTTAGATGCCGCAGTGGCTAAATATCGTGATCTATTGGACGCAAAAACCTATAAGCCAATGGACTTACCAGAACATGGAGTAAGAGTGGTTTTTGTAGAGTTAGAAAACAGCAAAATCGAATTAATGACTCCATTGGGAGATAACTCACCAATTGCCAAGTTTTTAGAAAAAAACCCAACTGGCGGCATGCATCATATTTGCTTTGAGGTAAAAGATATTGAGGTTGCGATTGCAAAACTAGTGCAGGGCGGCGCACGTTTATTAGGCAATGGCAAAGCAAAAATTGGCGCACATGGGCTGCCTGTTGTTTTTTTACACCCAAAAGATTTTGATGGGGTGTTAATTGAGTTGGAGCAGGTAGGGAGTTAGAGATAGATACACAGATTAATATAAACAATCGACGTAATTGCGGTTTGATCCGCAATAACGTCGGAGTAATAATTGAGTTAAAACCAGCGTCTAACCTTAGCCTTAAAAGCCAAATACTCATCACCAAAAGTTTTTTCTAGCATTCGCTCTTCAACAAAAATCTGAAATCTATTCATGTAAAGAACAAAGCCAATTATCAACAATAAAGAAAACAAATTACCAAGAAAAAAGCCCCAAGCGACTAAAAATAATAAATCTGCAAGATAAATTGGGTTGCGGCTAAAGCGATAAAGCCCACCTGTTACCAATGAAGAAGATTTCTCGGGGTGCAATGGGTTGATTGTAGTTTTTGCTTTGAAAAATGAAAAAGCCGCTATAAACATTAGCAATAATCCAAGCGCTAAAAACAAAATTGCTAACATGTTTTTGAATGGCAAAAGCAATGCCATTTGCGCCGTGACAAGCGATACGCCCCACATTAATGCACCGCAAATTAGCGTAACCAATGGCGGAATAATTTTAAGTTCAAGTTTTGACATTAACCCTCAAATAAATCTTTAGCAAAAGCGACAAATTTATCGCCCCGCTCTTCAAAATTTCTAAATTGATTATAACTTGGCGCACCGGGAGATAAAATCACTACCTCAATTCTTGCGCGACGTGTTGCAAGCGCCTGCATTGCCATTTCAAGGTTTTCAGCCTCAAGTACTTCAATTTGCGGAGCAGATGAATATGTTGCGCTCGCCAATCTATCGCCTGTAACAGGCAAGCAAACCAAAATTTGCACACTGCTTTTAGCTAACTCTTTTGCCAATTGGGCATAATCTTGCTGGCGCTCATGCCCGCCCGCAATTAGCGCAATATTTTTGTCTTTATAGGCATTCATTGCTGCAATTGTAGCTTCAGGCGTGGTTGAAATGCTATCGTCAACAAATAACAAACCACCAATTTCATGCTGTTCTAAGCGATGTGGAAGCGGCTTGAAATCTTTAATTGCCTGCAAAATATCTTTGTCTTTCGCCCCCGCCGCCAGTGCCAACTGCGCTGCAACTATCGCATTATCAATATTATGCTCGCCCTTAAGCGCAGAATCTTTTGCACCATTTCGCAACTCATTTTCTAAGTCTTCATCAAGCGGAAATAAAATTCTTTCCTCATCACGCACTGCATTTAGCACCAATTTATTGTCAATTGCACCTGCTCCTAAAGCCACAGGAAAGCTGATATTCTTATCAATTAAATTGAGTTTATCAGCATAATAATGCTCCAAATCTCGATGCCAATCTACATGCTCTGGCGATAGATTTGTAATGGCGGCAATGTCGGGCGAAAAACTCATATCAGCGGTTTGATAAGAGGAAAGCTCAAAAATTACCACTTTATGTTTGTCAGCAATTTCAAGCGGTGCAACCCCAATATTTCCTGCCAGACCAACGTCCATATCGGCAGATTTTAGCATTAAATATAATAATGAAGCAGTGGTAGATTTGCCCTTTGTGCCAGTGATGGCGATCACTTTTTTATTATAACGATAATTCTCTGCCCATATATTTAGGTTTGATGTGACGTTTATTCCTGCCTCTCGTGCCATTAAAAATATTGGGCGATAGCGTGATACTCCGGGGCTTTTTATAATAGTAGAAAACAGCCCATCTTCAATTGCCTTTGGCAAGTCTGAAGGGGTGATTATTTCGCTGTCTTTAATGTCAATATTTCCACTATCAGCGGTTACATAAATCTTTAGATCAGGATAATTATTTTGCAAAAATTTACGGCTAGATTGCGCCTCTTTGCCCGCACCATAAAGTAAAACTGCATTGTCAAATTCAATGTTAGAGGGCATAAGGCATCACCTTTTTATAAATATCATTTTCTATAAGATGTTCGTCGCTTTTTTGCATTAAATCATCTTTTGCTTGAATAAGTTTTTCTGTGCCATAAAAATTTATCAAATCATCTCTAAGCTTAGCAATAAGCACATCACTTTGCCAATCTTTTGTTTGACTAAGTGCATAAAGAGATGCGGCAGCTTCTAATATTTCGCCTACACATTCCCAAGGTTTATGCCCGCTAAGCCCGCTAAGTTCACGATAAGCTGTCTCGTGTTTTTCATCATTTAGCAGGTTTTCGCCAAAAATATTTGTAAGGCGATTTTTGTCCATTTTAAGGGCTAAAATTAAAAATACAAAATGACATTTTGGGCAATTACAGCACCAAAGACTACCAGTATTCCCCGCCAATAAAAAATTCCTGTTACAGCTAGAAAAAGCACTATCAAAACGTGTTTCACGAGCAAAAATGCTAGCGATGTGCAGTTCAGAAAATGGGCGCAAAAGTGAGAAATATTTAAGCGCACCGCCACTGGCATTTGCCAAAACTGCGGCAATCATTTTTTCAAAATCTAACGATTTAGAATATTGGTGATTTGCCAAGCGACCATCAAATTCAACATTACCCTCACTTGCAGATCTCTCGTTTGAAAGCGCAATTTTATCATAGCCAAATAATAGCGCTACTAATGATGCAATCATCGAGTTAATAGCGGTTGAAGGCACATGCCCATTATAAAATTCTGGCAATTTGCCAAGCCTAATCATTTCTGCATCAAGATTGCGGCTTACATAAATTGGCATGCGCCCAATTTTTTCAATTGAAGAAATAATCGGCCCTTTTGGGTTCACCGCAAAGGGGGTGAAATCTAATTCAGCTTTTTCTAACAACTGCACACTAACTAGCGAATCTTTACCCCCGCCAATTGGCAAAAGCGTTCGACTAGGCAGGTCTAATTTTTCTGCATCGCTGTTAAATTTAGCAGATGAAAACTCAATCTTGCCATAGCGTTTTAAATTATTGCGGGCGAAAAATTCACCTAAACCATTTTCGTAAACATCAAGAATAAACGCCTGCTCATTATCGCTGAGCATAATCTCTGGCGCAGCAATTTCAAATGGCGCAAGCAATTTATAATAACTAACCCCAAGCACGCAGGCAGTGATGTCAAGCAAATGCAAAAATGCAGGGCTATCAAGTGTGGCAATATCAGCCCCATCGCCAAATTCCAAAACCTCAATAAATTCCAATTCTCCCAAATTATAGGGGAACTCAATCCGCAACGGGTTCTTGCTTATTCTTGCTTTGCCAATGGTGAATCGTTTTTTGCTCATATTCATATTAGTAAAGAGTTTTTTCCATTCGCTCAACTATTTCTGTTGTTAAATTTTGATAACCAAACTCTTTCATCTGACAAGAAAACCCGCCATTTGTGCGTTTGATATCAAATAGATTATAACGAGCAGGGTCATCGCCATGCGTGGCATTAGCAGAAGCCGCCGCCACCCCAATCACAGGAGTTTCGCCATTAATGCCGCCATTTTTAACGTCAGTAATTGCGTGAATAGTTGAGCGATGAGTATGACCATGTAAAATTAATTCCGCCCCATTTTCTTTAATAGTTTGTTGAAACATTTCGACCCCATGCAGCCCTTTACGAAACCTAAAAGCGGCATCGCCTGCGGGTGGGTGATGAATTATCACAATTCTAAACAGCCCCTGTTGTCCCAAAGCCTGCAACTGATTAGCCAGCCGTTTTGCCTGTTTTTTTTCAAATTTACCATAAGCCATAAACGGCATAGTCGGTACGGCACTAGAGCAAGCAATAATTGCAACATCACCAATTCGCCTAACAAATGGATAGTGCTGATTATCAATGGTTTCACCCTTAGCATATTGCGCAAAAGCCGTTTCAAATTTTGCCAATGACCCTCTTAAATACGCATCGTGATTGCCGGGTATTGCGCAAGATTTTTCAGGCGGCGCAATTTGCTTTATCCAATTTGCGGCATTGATAAATTCTTTATCAAGCGAAAGATTCACCAAATCACCAGTAAAAGCAGTGAAATCGACATCTTTAGTTTTGAGATGTTCAACCAAATTAAATAGCATATCAGTTTGCATGTGTTTGCTACGTTTAAGTTTCCAATTAAGATAACCAGTAATGCGTTTTGAAAATAATTCATGCCAATGCACTTTGGGCAAAGGGCTAAGATGAATGTCACTAAGATGAGCAATTAAAACCATGATTCATTAATGGCATGATTTGGCTAAAAATAAAAAGCTTAAAATCTAAAATAGACATTTTAATTTTTACATTCTAAAAGCCAGATATGACATTATCTTTTTGGCAAAAATTGCTTTCAAAAACATTCCTTTTTCTTAAAGGCACAATTCAACGCCAAACTATTGGCGCACGGGGCATTCTTATCGATGACAATAAGGTGCTACTTATTCGTCATTCTTATTTGCCGCACTGGCAGTTTCCCGGAGGAGGGGTTGATGTTGGTGAAACATTTGAAAACACCATGCGCCGTGAAGTGCTAGAGGAAACTGGCTATTTGGTAAATGGTGCGGTTGAGCTGTATGGAGTGTTTCATAATATTGAGGCAACTAATCGAGATCATTTAGCAATTTATATTGCCAGAGATTTTGAAATTGCGCACCAGTTCAAGCCAAGCCGAGAAATTGTGGATATGCAATGGTTTGATATAAATGAGTTGCCTAATAATATTGCAACTAGTGCCAAAAGAAGAATTGATGAAATTTTCAATGGTGTAGCTAAAGATTTGAAATGGTAAGATTTTTATAGACGAATTTATTTATCAATGATAATAATTGCTAAAATTAAAAAATAGGAAAAACCATGAATAAAGAAATGCAAAATTTTCGACGAAGCCGATAATTAAGCCGCCTTATTTTTTGCTTTCATTTTTTGGATATACCTATGACTAAAATTACAATTTACCAAGCCAGCCCTTCTGACGATGCTTGGATTGAACAATTACACGCAAAAGTTTTTGGACCCGGAAGATTTGCAAGAGCGGCTTTTAGGGTGCGTGAGGCATTTTCGATTGACCCTAATCTCAGCCTGATTGCAAAACTTGGTGATAAAAAAATTGCAACCATAAGCATGAGTGCCATCTCTATTGCGGGTGTAAATGGCTATTTATTAGGGCCGTTAGCGACAGATTTAGAATATCGTGGCTTAAAAGCGGGCAGAAAATTAGTGCAGCAAGTTTGCGATATGGCATTCAAACAAACTGAAGCAGAATTTGTTATGTTAGTTGGTGATTCTTCTTATTATGGTGCGCTTGGTTTTGAACCTGCTAAACTAAATAGCATAATTTTCCCCGCTCCACTCGACCAAAGGCGAATTTTGGTTCATTCTAGGGGTGAAAAAATAATAGAAAAACTACACGGGTCGATTAATTTATGGATAAACGAATAGCGAAAATACAACAAAATTTGCTCGACATTCCTCAAAATATTGAAGATGTTGTTTCGCTTAAACCAGATTTATATCCGACAAAGCCGAGCCATAAAAAACCAATAGATGCGGCAGTTTTAATCACCTTAGTGCGCCGAAAAACTGATTATTCTGTGCTTTACACTAAGCGATCAACTGACCTTAGGGAGCATTCAGGGCAAATTGCTTTTCCGGGTGGCAAAATTGATGTGCAAGATGAAAATGTAGCAGCGGCGGCTTTACGTGAAGCAAATGAAGAGGTGGCGATGAATAGCGATGAGGTGCAAATTTTGGGCTATTTACCAACTATGTTTACGGGTAGTAATTATTTGATAACTCCCGTAGTTGGGGTGATTGAACTAAGCAGTCCATTTATTGCTAACCCCAATGAAGTAGAAGAAATTTTTGAAGTTCCTTTGGCTTTTTTATCGCAAAATAAAGTCTATCAATCTTTTATGGTTACGCACGGCGGCAAGCAGCAACAGACTTGGAAAATTGAACATGAAAACAGAATAATTTGGGGCATTACCGCCAATCTCACCCGTGCGTTTAAGGACATTGCTTTGGGCGGATTTTTGCATGATTAATAAGCTTAAAAATGCCGCTTGGTTACACGATGAGGCAACCCAAAAAATCTTTGAAATTCTCGATGGCAAAGATAAATGCACCAGAGCCGTAGGCGGCATTGTGCGTGATACAATCATGGGCAGAAATGGGGAAAAAACCGACATAGATTTTGCCACCGAAATTTTACCAAATAAAGTTATCGAGCGGGCAAAAAAAGCAAATATTGCATATTATCCAACGGGAATTGAGCATGGCACTATTACGCTTAGAATTGGCAAAAAAACCTTTGAAATCACCACGTTACGCCAAGATAAAAAAACCGATGGTCGGCATGCAGAGGTAAGCTTTGGCACAGATTGGACAATAGATGCAAAGCGGCGTGATTTCACTATAAATGCGCTTTATCTTGATATGAATGGTGAGTTGTTTGATCCACTAAATGGGCTAGAGGATTGCCTTGCTTCTCGGGTGAAATTCATCGGAAATGCAGAAAATCGCATTAAAGAAGATAAGTTGCGTGTCTATCGATTTTTTAGATTTTCGGCCTCGCACGGAGGGCAGAATTTTGACGCAACGGGTCTTAGGGCATGTAATAAATTTGCCAATGATTTGAGTGAAATTTCAGCGGAGAGAATAGGCGCTGAAATGTTAAAAATTTTATCGCTTAAACAAGCCGCAAAAACTCTAAAAATAATGAGTGGGGCGGGGGTGTTTTTACTTGAGGAGAAAATATTAAAGCAGTTTTTTTTATATGAGGAATTTTGTGAAGATCCAAAAACAACAGCACGCTTGGCGCTAATTTCCACGCAATTTACCCTAAATAAATTGCAAAAAATCTGGCGATTATCAAACGCACAAAAAAGCGCAATATCTGCTTATATAAAAGCGGCTGACTTGGTTCAAAAAAATCACCTAAACGAGCTTGTTTATCGATATGCAGATATAAAAGAAAATATTGCCCCATTTGCGGCTGCGCTTTTTGATTTGCAAAAACAAGATATGGAGGAATTAAGTAGAAAACTGTCCTCATTTTTTGCTCCTCCATTCCCAATAAGCGGTAAAGATTTAATAGCAAAAGGCTTTACCCCAAGCCCTGCTCTTGGGCTTGAGTTAAAAAAGTTAGAACGAGAATGGCTAAAAAGTGATTTCAGATTGTCCAAAGACGAGTTACTTGCCTTGCGGGATCACGTTTGACATGCATTGGTTTTTTTTGTGTAGAATTTAAATAATGTTCGATAATTATTTTTGTTTTCCTTTTCTCCAACCCGTATCTTTTTTTAAACCCCCACCCTCAATCCCTCCCCGCAAGGGGGAGGGAAGCGATAGATTACCTTCTTTCTTCTCCCTCCCCCTTGCGGGGAGGGCAGGGGTGGGGGTTATAGAAATAAAGGGTGGGGGTTATAGAAATAAAGGGTGGGGGTTATAGAAATAAAGGCTAGGGGTTTTTGCTAAATATTTACGCACACAATGAGCCGCAATTAAATTAACCCATCAAACCCACCAGTTTGGCGCATTGCTTCGCCAAGCACTATTGCTGCACTAAGTGCAACATTTATTGACCTTTTGTCTTTATCCATAGGAATACGCACCCTAACATCAGCACTATTTGCAACTTCTTGTGGCACGCCTGCGCTCTCCCGCCCCATCATTAAAATATCATTGTCATTAAACTGATGCTGATAGATTGAATCACTCGCCTTAGTAGAAAGCAAAATCAGCCGTTTTTGCTTCACCTTTCGCCATTTTTCAAACTCCAAAAAACTATCATGCTCTGTAATTGAAGAAAAATCGACATAATCCATGCCTGATCGCTTCAATATTTTTTCAGAAAAAGCAAAGCCAGTTGGGTGAATAATATGAAGAGAAACATTTAAACAGGTGGCAAGCCTAATCATAGTTCCAGTATTTTGTGCAATGTCAGGTTGGTAAAGTGCAAAAGATACGCTCATTTTGAATAAATCCAGATAATTACTTACAGATACTCTCTTATAATTGATTTTTTAGTGATGTGTTACAAATCTTCACTAGACAAGCGCAACTTATGGTGCAAAAAGATATTTGATTCCGCTACTCTTTTTTGAGAGGTGGATATAGTATTGTTATATAAACAACCAATTTTAATGCGATCGATTTTTTCGATAAAGGATAACGAGGATTAAGACCTTGGCAACGCAAGAAAAAGAAGAACCAACCAGACGCGATTTTTTATTCGTCACTACTGGGGCATTTGCCGCAGTTGGCGGAGCAGCCGCAGTTTGGCCACTAATTGACCAAATGAATCCAGATGCAACAGTTAAAGCACTGGCTTCAATTGAAATCGACCTTTCACCAATTGAAGAAGGTCAATCTGTAACATTCAAATGGCGTGGACAACCAGTATTTGTTCGCTACCGCACTGCAAGTGAAATTGCAGAGGCAAAAGCAGTGCCGCTAGATGATTTGAAAGATCCACAACCTGATAATGAGCGTGTTAGTGAAGGACACGAACAATGGCTAGTTATGGTTGGTCTTTGCACTCATCTTGGTTGTGTGCCTTTGGGGCAAAAGCCGGGTGAAGAAAGAGGCGATTATCATGGCTGGTTCTGTCCATGTCATGGCTCTCACTATGATACAGCAGGTCGCATTCGCAAAGGACCAGCACCAAAAAATCTGGTGTTACCACCATTTGAATTCTTGAGCGATACGCTCGTAAAAATCGGCTAGGAGGAAATTACCCAATGGCTGGAGATAGCAATTATAATCCTACTAATAAAGTAGAAAAATGGTTTGATGAGCGCTTGCCGCTTCTTAGATTTTCAAAAGAGCATTTGATGGATTTCCCATCACCAAAAAACATCAATTATTGGTGGACTTTTGGCGCAGTGCTAGCAATAATGTTGGTTGTGCAAATTATTACCGGCATTATTTTGGCAATGCATTATACACCAAATATTGCGTTGGCATTTGATTCAGTTGAGCATATTCGTCGAAACGTAAATTATGGTCGCATCATTCAAGGCACGCACGCAGTTGGTGCTTCTATGTTCTTCTTTGCGGTATATATTCATATGTTTAGGGGTCTATATTATGGCTCATATAAAGCTCCCCGTGAAATCTTATGGGTTTTGGGCGTTGTGATTTTCTTGCTTATGATGGCAACTGCTTTTATGGGTTATGTGCTTCCTTGGGGTCAAATGAGCTTTTGGGGCGCAACGGTTATCACTAATTTATTCTCTGCAATTCCTATTATTGGCACTCCAATTTTAGAATTTTTACGTGGTGGTTTTGCAGTAGATAATCCAACTCTAAACCGTTTCTTCTCGCTTCATTATTTACTTCCATTCGTAATTGCGGCAGTTGTTGCGCTTCATATTTGGGCGTTGCATGTGCCGGGAAATGGCAACCCAACTGGTGTTGAAGTTAAATCAAAAGCAGATACGCTTCCGTTTCACCCATATTTCACAATGAAAGATTTATTCGTTGTGGTGGTATTCTTCATTCCATTCGCATGGTTTGTGTTTTTTGCGCCAGATATTTTGGGTCACGCAGATAATTATATTGAAGCAAATCCGTTTGTAACACCTGCTCACATTGTTCCTGAATGGTATCTATTGCCGTTTTATGCAATGCTTCGAGCGATTGATTTTGATGTATTATTCATTTCAGCAAAACTAGGTGGCGTGATTATCATGTTTGGCTCAATCATCATTTTAATGGTGCTGCCATGGCTTGATAGCTCAAAAGTTAGATCAGGTGCATTCAGACCAATGTTTAAACCATTCTATTGGGTGTTTGTTGTAAACTTCTTGCTTTTGATGTGGTTAGGTGCGCAACCTGCTGAGGGTATTTATGTGATACTTTCAAAAGCTGCTACCGCATATTATTTTGGCTATTTTCTATTGGTATTGCCAATTTTAGGTCGCATCGAAACAACTAAACCCTTACCAAATAGCATATCGGAAGCTATTTTGGATAAGAATAAGTAATTGGCAAAAGGAGAATAAAAATGAGAAATAAGAAATACATTTTTGCTGTTTTTGCATTAATTGCTTCAATGGTTATTGCAATTCCTGCTTTTGCGGCAGGTGGTGGTGGTAAACACGCTGAGTTACAAAAATGGAGTTTTGCAGGTGTGTTTGGCACTTATGATACAAACCAGTTGCAACGTGGCTTTCAGGTTTTCCAAGAGGTCTGCTCTAGCTGTCATAGTGCAAAACTAATTTCGTTTAGAAATTTTGGCGAACCCGGTGGACCAGAATATAGCGAAGATCAAATAAAAGCATTGGCGGCTGAATATACTGTGCTTGATGTTGAAGTTGAAGAAGGAGAGCGCTCAGCAACTCCTGCAGATAGATGGCCTTCACCATTTACAACTGATTTAGAGGCGCGTGATGCTAATAATGGTGCTTTACCGCCAGATTTTTCAGTGCTTGCAAAAGCCCGTAATATTACAAAAAAATTCCCTATGAATTTTTATGATATGGCAACTGCTTATCAAGAAGGTGGCGCAGATTATATCTATAACCTTTTGATTAGCTATGAAGAAGTCCCTCATGGTGTTGAATTGCCTGATGGTCAAGAATATAACGCATTTCTTGGTCGTGGTCTGGCTATGATGCCTCCTTTGATGGACGAATTGGTAGAATATGAGGGAACGGACGTTCCGCTAACGGTTGAGCAATATGCAAAAGATGTTAGCGCATTCATGTATTGGATGGCAGATCCGCACCTTATGCAACGTAAGTCAATCGGCTTTATCGTGTTAATTTTCCTCTCAATTCTTGCTTTGATGATGTATCTTGTTAAGCGCAAAATTTGGGCTGGAGTTAAACACTAAAACTCTATATTTTATATAGAGGGTAACCTAATTAAAAGCCCCTTTTGGGGCTTTTTTTTCGACTAAATATTACAAAAATAAGAGGCTAGAAAATGTCTATTGATCTTAAATCATTGGTTCGCACTATTCCTGATTATCCTAAAAAAGGAATATTATTTCGTGATATTAGCACCCTAATTGAACACCCAGAAGGGTTTCGTGAAAGCATTGAGCGGATTGCATCAAGCCATCGTGGTTTGGGCATAACTCATGTTGCAGGCATTGAGGCACGGGGTTTTATATTTGGAGCAGCAGTTGCTATTTCGCTTGGAGTTGGTTTTATTCCTGTTCGTAAATCTGGTAAATTACCGGGAGAAACAATTGGGCAGAATTATGCTCTTGAATATGGCGTAGATACTATTGAAATTCATGCTGATGTTGTGAGTGGTGCTGATAATGTTTTATTAGTTGATGATTTAATTGCAACAGGTGGCACAGCAATTGCGGCAGTAAATCTGTTGCGCCGAACTGGCGCAACACTTGATTACGCAGCATTTGTAATTGATTTACCAGACATAGGCGGCGTAGAAAAGTTGCTGGCTGAAAATGTGCATGTGAATAGTTTAATGACTTTTGAAGGGCATTAATCTAACCAGTCTAAAATTTAATATTGCTGTCATATTATTGTCTAAATACAGCGTGATTAATCGCATATAATTACTATAACTCAAATTCCTAAGGTAGATAGATATGAATAGATTTTCCCAAACCTCAAAAGCGGCTGTGCTTGCTTGTGTGTTTTCTTTTGTAGCGGGTTTTGCGAATGCAAATGAAATTATTGGACAGTGGAAGACTGAAGCAGGTGACGTTGCAAAAATCACTCTATGTGAGGAATCATTTTGTATAGAAATGACTACTGGGAAATTTGCAGGAAAATTGCTTGCAAAACTGCAACATGAGGGTGATGCTTATAAAGGCATTGTTTATAACCCAGCTGGTGACAATGAATTTGCAAGCACAGCCGCACTTAGTTTAGACACCTTAGAATTAAAAGCATGCCCTGTTGCATTTTT